>Ga0233440_1003026_pt1 | contig 13095 bp, 13 predicted proteins | sample SI_123_September_5_FD_182791 | JGI IMG/M metagenome (GOLD analysis project Ga0233440, IMG submission 182791) | Seawater microbial communities from Saanich Inlet, British Columbia, Canada - SI_123_September2016_120_MG | ecosystem: Environmental > Aquatic > Marine > Inlet | place: Canada: British...
CATAACTCTATCTGTTCTCGGTTATTTATCACCATGACGTCCAGCCCCCATCTACCACTAGATTAGTACCTGTGACATAGATTGAAGCTTTACTTGCTAGAAAGAGCATGGGACCAACCAATTCATTCGGACATCCAATTCTACCAAGAGGCACTTTGTCCTCCAACTTTTCGACAAAGGCAGCATTATTTTTTTGTACATTTAATGAGGGGAAAGCACCTGGAGAAATAGCATTAAAGCGGATATGTTCGGGTCCGAATTCACAAGCTGCGTATCGCGTCCATTGCAATAGTGCACTTTTCGCCGCGCCATAGAACGGAGGGTTAGCAGCCTCAGGTGAGGCGTACACCCTAGGGTCAGGGCTAACCATGCCGTACATTGAAGCCATATTAATAACTGATGCATCGCCTGTGAGTGAAACAGCCCTTTGCATATACGGATAGAAGGCCTGGAATACACGGTGCGCCGCGATCATCCCAACATTATAGGCGCTTGCATATTGCTCTGATGTCGCACATTTGATACTACCTGCCCCTCCTGCATAGGCATTATTAACCAAGACATGCAACGGACCATCCCATGTAGCCAAAAAGTCTGCCACTTCTTGATCTGAAGTAACATCAAACACAGCTAACTCAGTAACTAAACCTTCTTTCTTCATCATACAGACGATTTCACTGGCTCTTTCCTCTGAACGCGAATTGATATAAACCAGTGCTCCTGCATGAGCCAATCCGCGGACTATTTCCACGCCTAGGTGGCCTGTAGCCCCTGTAACTAAAGCCCGCTTGCCAACTAGTGAAAATAAGGCATCTGTACTCACTAAATTATCTCCATAAGGCAGGATTCAGCGTACTTTCTTGAATCTCAGGGCGATTACGCCATATTTCATTGACAATAGAAGGCGACCATACTGGGGTAGAAAAGTATGAAGTGTTCTCCTCTAGCTGCTCTAAATTTGTCACACCAATAACAACACCATCAATCCAGTCCTGGGCACGTACGAATTCAATACATAGGCGGATAATATTGCCATTTGTGTAGCGTTCCGCAACCTGCTGTATCCAGTTTATCACAGGCAAGCAATTGTCCATGTTTGCTTTATACCAAAAACTAGGATCAGATGTTGTCAGAAGTCCTTGAAGTAAAGCCGATCTGGCATGAATCTCCACTTGTCTAGTTCGTTTTATTTCACGTATCTGTTCGATCGCCTCCTGCCATCTCCCATCAAGAAGATTGAAAGGCAGTTGGATAATAGAAACAGCCTCTTCAGCCAATGCCAATGCCAGTTCATCGGGGTTCTGCACGGATACCCCCAAAGCCTTTATTTCACCTTGACTCTGTAAGCTTTGCAAATGTTTCCAAGCGATGCTCTTCCAGTCAAGAAAATGACTGGCACGATGCAACATCACTGTGTCCAGCGGCCGCTGACCGAGCGTCTCCATCGACGCACTCAAGGAAGCATTAACATGAGCAAGAACAGACGAGGCAGAGCTATCTGTATTCAGTTCTGCCATTGGGCTCAGTTTTGTAATCACCCTGAATGATAGGTCTGGATGTTGCTGCAAAACCTGTCCAATTGCCGACTCGCTATTTCCATAACCACGAGCGGTATCAATCTTTGCAACACCTGCGGCAGAGGCAGCTAAAAGAATTTGCTCAACATCGGAGGACAATACCTGCCCATCTGTGTTCGTAATCCCGTATTCGAGACCAAACTGGACTCCGCCTAGAATCATTTCTCCATTTCCAATGCAGGTATGTATCAAGATGCTTCTACCAGCTGTTCGATTAGTCTCTGACTAGGAATCAGAACCGGATCCGTCGACAACCGAAATATTTTAGCCACCTTTAGATAGTCTTCGAGGGTGTCTATAGTGCACCGGTAATTCGATAGATTTAGATGTGCCAAACCAAGAAAATTCTGTACTCCGTACCGACGATGAATAAAGGGGGTCACGTGTTCCAGTTCTTCAGGCGCACTGCTGCTCGCTAGGGCCTCGCGTAACAAACCGGCACGGGTGATCTCAACAGACATACCATAAGGTAAGCCGCATTCAGGTTCTACACTACTAAGATAGTCCAGCTGCCCATCCTGAAATACCTCGATCATACGGTCGATAAACCACCCATCAGGAAACAAATTGTCAGCCGTCAGCCTGACGACGATGGCATCGTCATCAAGGTCTGAGGTCGCGTCGACAAAGCGCTGAAGCACATTGGCTAGCTCCCCACGAAAATAGGAAACTTTATAATCGTCCAGAATGCTGACAAGCAGATCATCACTAGGTTTAGTGGAGGTCAATACCTGTACTTCTCTGCCTGTATTAGCCGCGCGTTGAGCAGCCAACACGACTACAGGCAGACCCGCAACGGGTAGCAGAATCTTAGCAGGAAGCCGGGTTGAACTCGTCCGTGCCTGGAGTAGAATCAAGCCGTTTCCTCTAGAGAGGTTTTAAAAGCTTCAACCACATGCTGCCATTCTTCATGCTTAAGGTCTGGAAATAGGGGTAAAGTAAGAGCTTCTCGATAATATAATTCAGCCTCAGGGCAATGACCTGGCTGAAAACCCAAACCTCGGTAATAAGGCTGAAGGTAGACAGGGATATAATGTAGGTTAACCATCACATCTTTTGTATACATGAGATCGTAAACCGCCCGATGGCGTTGTTCGTTACAGTTTGACAAACGAACAATAAACAAGTGGTAAGAAGAGCTATCTGACTCCGCCACCTGCTGAAACTGCACAGGCAAATCTGAAAATGCCTGCCGATAGTCACTGGCTTGCCGGTTACGTTCTGTAATAAAAGCGTCTAATCTGTTTAACTGGGATAATCCAAGTGCCGCCTGAAGTTCTGTCATGCGATAGTTAAAGCCGAGCTGTTGCTGTTGGTAATTGAATATTAGTTCTGCTGGCATAGGCACCATAAGTTTAGGATCGCTGGTAATCCCATGGCTTCGTAGCATTTTCATCTTGTGATCCAAACTCTCATTGTTGGTCACAGTCATACCACCTTCACCTGTAGTAATGATTTTTACGGGATGAAAGCTGAACACTGTTATATCTGAAAAACGTCCGTTACCAATCATACCGTCACCAAAACGTCCACCTATCGCATGAGATGCATCTTCTATGATCCTAAAACCATATTCATCAGCAAGTCTTGCCAGTGTTGACATATCACACGGACTACCGCCCATGTGCACAGGAATCACAACCTTAGGCAATTTGCCTTCATCACGGGCTCTATCAAGCTTTTCTACCAAGACTTCCATACTCAAATTAAACGTATCTGGGTCGATATCAACAAAATCGACTGTAGCACCACAATACAAAGCAGCATTAGAAGTCGCCACGAAAGTAATGGGGGAGGTCCACACGTGATCACCCTGTCCGACATCAAGTGCAAGCAAGGCGATGTGAAGGGCGGAAGTGGCACTGTTCGTGGCTGTGCCAAAAAGTGCGCCAACACGATCTGCTACCGCTTGTTCGAATGCAGGAACCATCTCACCTTGGGTAAGAAAGTCGCTACCTAATACTTGAATTACAGTATCTATATCTTCCTGGGTTATTGATTGCTTGGCGTATGGAATCATTATTGTCAAAATCCTAGTTATTCGTTTCTAATTTTCGATAAAGTGTTTTAGCTACATTCAAAAAGTGGTGTCAGCCAACAACTGACCATCCGTAATCCTGACGATCTTATTACAGTGTTTCAATGCCGCTTTACGATGCGAAATGATGATAATGGTTTTGTTGCAATCTAGCTGCTGGATCATTGCAACGATTTCAGCCTCAGTCTTTTCATCAAGGGCACTTGTTGCCTCATCAAACACTATTAGGTCTGCCTTTCTCATCAAGGCCCGGGCGATTGCAACACGCTGACGCTGACCACCAGATATACGAGAACCTCGTTCACCAACTTGAATCCGGTATAAATCTTTAGGGCAATGAACAATGTCACCTAAACCCGCTGCAATTGCTATCTGATAGAGCTCATCATCTGTTGGTAAGTTAGGCAAACCAAAAATGATATTATCGGCAATGTTACTGTCAACCAAGAAAATTGTCTGGGGCACATGTGCTATGTGCTGTTGCCACGAGCGCAGGTTATCGAGAGTCAAGGTGTGATCATCAATCTGGATAGTACCGGCATCAGGCTGGAGCAACCCCATGATAATATCCACCAATGTGCTCTTACCACTTCCAGAGCGGCCAACGATACCGATGCAATCTCCCTTCTGAAAAGTGATCGATATATCTTTCAGTACTTGATCTTCGCCATAGGAAAAATTCAGTTGACTCAGGACGATTTTTTCGGCGAAACGAATTTGATCTACAACATCGTTCTTTCGCATTCTGTCGACAGTACCCTCATCGAGCAATGCCAGTACATCTTCAATTTCAGCGAGGCTACCCTGTATGTTCGCCCAGGAACCATATGCATGCTGTAACACTGGCAACATCCTACTAGCCCCTAAAGCCAGAACCCCTAGCGTTGGCAACATATTACTCAAATTACCATTTACGCGAATCATAGCAAAAGCAAACATGGCTATCATGAAAAGACCCATCCCCTCCATAGCAAGTCGCGGAAACTGTGTTATGAACACATTACTGCCCTGGGCTCGACGCATAACCCTATCGGCCTTTCGATATTCGCCGGAATAGAGTTCCTGATTATCTTCCAGAATCACTTCCCGAATACCACCCAGCCCCTCCTGCAGACACCGAAGCACCCTAACCGATTCATCCGCAATATGCCTTCCATTAACTGCCAGTCGACGCTTCATAAAGAGAGTCATACCAACATACAGGCCACCGAACGATACCATAGCCCCAATCGTGATTAGTGGGTTTATGTAAGCCAGCATGCCGATTATAGCAACAAGCAGCATCAATGAACTTACTATCATCAACGCTGGTACCAGAGCACCATTGATCACATTGTTAGATTTACTGGTAATACCGGCTATTACTTCACTGCTATTTTGTTTAAGGTGACGAATATAGGGTTGATTAAGTGTATACAGATAGATACGAGCACTTAGATCTGCACCGATAGCGTATGATAAGCGTGTACTGGAATAGAGCAAAAGTACACGCACTAGCCCAGCAAACAGAGACGCTAAGCCAAAACCAATGGCGATAACTGCCAGCAGCTCTCCTGCTTCCATAAGATTGAAAAATTCAGCAAAGCGATGTATCAAAGGGTGGGCCATAGCCCTAGCAGGGTCTGCCATAACTGCCAGAAAGGGTATTACAGCTCCGATACTAAACATCTCTGCAACAGATGCTAAGAGCATGAGCAAAAGTAGAGCTGCAAGTTGTCGCTTACGTCTAACTTCAATGTAGGGCCAAAGCTTCCTAACAGTCTTTAACATTGATTAGTAATTTTAGAAGGAGAATGTAGATGCATTTTAGCTAACATTTCGCGTCCATGATTCCCAGATAAAGGGGTAGCACCAATCCTCTTGGTGAGTTTCTGACAGTCTCATTCGAATCGACTCACGCATTTCCTTCGCATGAGGAATAAAATCATGAAACTGAACCCTCAAGTTACGCACATCTCGAATCAAGCCTGTATCTAAAATCTGATTTAGTAGGTCATATTCACCGCCCTCAATATTTATCTTGAGCAGCGATATTTCATCAATATTATTATCACGAACAAACTCCATAAAAGACTTTGTATGGACTATCTCCTTAGGCGCCACAGTATTCACTTTTATGAGGCTCGATCCATCGTCTTCAAGGGCAATCTCAAAATCTCCTTCCTTATCAGAAAGCCCAAAATTATAGCACCGGATAGCATCGACCTCCGAGAAGCGCCTCTCGCAAATATCATAGAAACTCTTTACAGGTTCAAATACAAAAACATTTGACTCAGATTTAGTCAGAATTGCGGCTGCAAAGTCGCCAACATATCCACCGACGTCAAAAACTAGATCATCACTATTCAGTTCACAATTAACAAGCAAAGTATGGTCACCATCATCCCTTAACCAGTCCCTATATGACCTCAACTTTATATCTCTCAGAAGATAATATCTAATCGCATATTTTACGCGACCAATAATCTTTAAAACAAATAATACAGGGTTGTTAGCCAAAGTATTAATCACTATTCGAAATGTACTCATACAATATCCTTAAATCAAAATTTATTTAACTATTCAACCAACCCAATCGAACTGGTGCATATATTTTACTCAACAAAAGATTCGAAGGAAAGCGAATTTTTAACTCTAGTAAATACATTCATTCAGTTGTTCCAACAAATATCATTAGTTCTGCCTACAACAACCTCCAGTGTCAAAGTAAGCTGATAATGGAGATGTCCGTTTCCGCAACACCACTCTATAGATTAATCTGTTGAAGTAAAGTTTTCCGTATATCTTGTAATTTTCAAATTTTCACCGCACCGATTAACTCAAGATTTTCCGCAAAATTCTCATCAAAGGCTTTGTGCCAATACTTCGGCATTACAACCACTCTATTCGGATTGCGATTACGATAACCAGCCCACCATGAAAATGTACTGTTACTGATAATGTTGTGCTTGCACAAACTCATTAACTCCAAGTCTTCCCAGGCAGGGCCCGTCATTTCAGAAACCAGAACGACTTCTCTTTCCAACAATTTGCATTCACGTCTTGCCCAGTCGATGTCATTGGTAAAGACGAAATACTTTCCTGCCCCAGTTTTCTCTTCTACCAATTTTGATGCTGCCCGGACATAATCCATACCATATACTGGATAGTCATCTAGCTGACAGTAATCACCACGACGTATATGAATTGAGATAGAATTTGTGTTGTTGATCTCATTTATAAGATCTGTATATTTGAATAAATTACTTGTACAGGACTGACGTCCTATGTCCTCACCTAGATAGCGGGAACTAATGAAATATCCATCTAGATATATTGGTGCCGACAGGCTATCAACTTCTGGATCAAATCTTTCTGAGTTATCTTCCTTAAAATAGCTACGACGAAGGCAGCCGAGTTTCATCTGTATTTTTGCAAGCAATCGAGTTAATTTATATCTTCCTTGCCAACCGCCTCGGGTCACCCATATGTCACGTATTGTGGCTTGCTCTACCTGAAAACCATACAATTTTGCCATATCCAATACTTTCTCGCCGGCTCCTGTTTTATCAGAATGCAGTTCATCACCCACAAGGCCTTGAAGGTCCAGCTTCACCTTAGCCCCAGTCCGGCGTGCAACTTTTTCTGCGCAGTTGAGCTGAAACAATAGGTTACCAAGGCCGGAAGAAGCCACTCGTAGAACAACGATATTTTCCATATCTATATACTTTTGTTTAGTTTTTGTAGAAACGGCTGATGGACGCGCAGATCCGGTCAATCTGATCATCTGTCAATTGCCCTGCAGAAGGTAACCATAGACCTTGCTCGCCAACAAGGTTGGATACTGGATGTTCTCCAAGAACATTATAAGCTTGTTGTTTATTAATAGGTGGATACATTGTGCGAGTGCCAATACCGCAAGTCTTCAAGTATTCTTGTAAACTCATTCTATCCTTGACTAATACATCTATAAACCAAGGAGTAGTAAAGTTTAAATCATGTTCAAAAAAATTTACTTCAGGTACATTTTTCAATAATTTTTGGTATAACTTTAAAATTTCTTTTTTCCTTTCAACCCGCCAAGGTAATTTTTTTATCTGTTCAATGCCAATGCATGCCTGTAATTCTGTAAACTTAAAATTATATCCAATTGAATCGTGTATATCATTACCACCACTACTTCGACCAAAGTCTTTCAGTTTACGTAACTTGTCAGCGATCCCATCATCATTAGTTATTAATGCACCACCCTGTCCCGTTGAAATAATTTTAGGAGCAGAAAATGAAAAACTACCCACTATTCCAGCACTACCAATATGACGTCCGTCAGGGTAAAATGATCCCAATGACTGTGCAGAATCCTCAATCAGAATAAGATTGTTTTCTTTACATAACTTCTCAAAAGCTTCAATTCCAACTTTAGGATATCGTCCATTTGCCGACACGAGTATGACTGCTTTTGTATTAACCGTTATCGCTTTTTTTACTTCATTAATATCTAAACATAAAGTCTCTGGCTCCACATCAATAAAAATTGGGTTAGCCCCAAACATTTTAATTGAATTAGGTGTTGCAATCATTGTGTAATTCGGAACAATTACTTCATCTCCAGCACTTAAACCACAAGCAAGAGCCGCTAGAGTTAAACTTATGGTTCCATTATTCACTACAACACAATGCTTACTACCAGTATATTTTGCTATTAATTGTTCAAATTCTTCCGTTCTCTTAAACTCAGTTATAAAACCATCTTCATCCATATATTCGCAAACTGCTTTTTTCTCTTCATCGCCAAACCAAGGCCGCATTTGCATTATAAATTCTTCAGTCATTTTTAATACCTTCAATATTCAAACTAACTAAAAGTCCATTTTCTTTATCCATGTGAGGAAAATATGCTTGAGAATGATCGTCATAATCTTTATGTATAGTTTCTTGCCAATTGTATCGTTTGATATTTGAAAAACCAGTTTCTATTAACAGATTAGAAAGACTTTCAAAATTGTAAACTGTTTTATGGTACAAAGATTGTTTACCTTCGATTGTATTTATTTCCATTTTTCCGTACAAAGGGCCTAGAATTGACTCAATATTTCCCGTGGTTTCATAAACTTTGATTAAAGAATCAAAATCAGGAACAGCTAACCTTAATACCCCTCCAGATTTTAAAACACGTTTCCATTCATTCAAGACAGCTATTGCCTCAACTCTATCAAAGTATTCAAAACTATGACTTGAGTAAATCAGAGAAGCTGAATCATTTTCAAACATAGATAAATCATCAATGCTCGATTTATGATCAATATGTGGCATATCACATAGATTGACATTTACAAAACCAGGTATATCTCTGTGCCAACAACCAAGATGTAATTTCACAACATTTATCCTTTAAATTTTCGTTTATCAGTTTCTACATCAACAAAAGGACCATTTTTTGTTTCAATTATCTGAGTTGAGTCTTCCAAGATTTCATAGCCATGTCCTCCATAAGCAAAGACAGCAAGATCCCCCTGATTTAATATGAAATCTTCTAAATATTCCATTTCTTCGTTATAAACCAACACTCGCATTGAACCTTTTTTTACATAAACAGATTCTTGAGTCCGCATTGCAGTTCTTTCAAATTCATTATGCACATGAGAGTCAAGTTTTTTTCCTTTGTCATACCACCAAGACCCTACTTGTAAAAATAATTCATCAGGGGTAATAAAATTTAAACCTTTTACCCAATCAGAGTCTCTGTAAATTATGGATATAATGTAGCCATCGTGTTCAATTTTTTTCATGCTAATTCTCTATTTATCTCGTTCTGACAATATTGGTGTTTTTGTTAGCCATTTAATTCCAATTGATTCATCATTCCATTTTATTGAAAATTGTTCATCAGCATCAATATACTCTCCGTCATAAGCTAACTTGTAATGGTAAACAGCTTCTTCACTCTTCACATAATAAGCATTACCCATGTTTGGTGGTATCAATATTAACATTTGATTCGCGTTATTAATTATGAAATCTTGCCATTGTAAATATGTATCAGAGTCTTGTCGCATATCAACAACTACTTGTTGAATTTCACCATAGACACATGTCACTAATTTCCATGATTTACTATCACCATGTATCCCTCTTAAGACATTTTTTTTCGACGTTGAAAATTTATCATGTTTAAAATTTAAACCATCAGAAATGATTGTTTCAATTTCATTTTTAATAAATGAAGTCCATATATTGCCGCGCTCATCTTCAGAAATGGATGGGGTTATTATCCAAACATCTTTTATTTGTTTAGATTCTTCTATCTCAAACTCTATACTCATTCTTTACCACCGAAACCTGTATTTTCCAAATCATATTTAACCATCCCAGAAACCAACTCTTGGAAAGTAATATTTCTTTTCCAACCTAATTCTTTTTCTGCTTTTCTTGGATCACCTAACAGTAATTCGACTTCTGCGGGTCGAAAATATTTCTCATCGATTTCAACCAAAATTTTTCCAGACTTTCTGTCAATACCCTTTTCATTTAATCCTGTGCCTTCCCATTCAATATCAACACCAACCTCTTTGAAGGCTAATTCAACAAACTCTCTGACTGTATGAGTTTCGCCAGTAGCAATAACATAATCTTGTGGTTTATCTTGTTGCAACATTAACCATTGCGCATAAACAAAATCCTTTGCATGTCCCCAATCACGTTTAGCATCCATATTACCAAGTGCTAATATATTTTGCCTTCCTTGATGAATACGGGCAACAGCTTGAGTGATCTTTTTAGTTACAAATGTTTCACCTCGTCTTGGACTTTCATGATTAAATAAAATACCATTACAGGCAAATAAATTATAAGACTCACGGTAATTGACTGTTACCCAATACGCGTAAAGTTTGGCAGCACCATAAGGTGATTTTGGATAAAAAGGTGTAGTTTCACTTTGAGGTTCGGTACCAGGAATACCGCCAAAAAGCTCTGATGTAGAGGCTTGATAATATTTACAATCTGGGCCTAAATCACGAACTGCGTCTAATAGGCGTATAGCACCCAATCCAACCACATCAGCAGTATATTCTGGCACTTCAAAAGAAACTGCCACATGCGACTGAGCGCCTAAATTGTATATTTCATTTGGCCTTATTTTCATTAACAATCGATGTAGATTACTTGAATCTGTCAAATCCCCATGGTAAGTAAACATTCTGTCGTGTTCAAATATATGCTCTATTCTCTGAGTAGTAAACACAGATGCGCGGCGCAAAATAGCATGGACTTCATACCCTTTTTCTAACAAAAGTTCAGCTAAATATGACCCATCCTGCCCTGTTATTCCTGTAATGAATGCTTTTTTCATAATTACCTCTCCCTTAGAGATGAAATACTTGCCGTAATTATGTCAGCAAATAATGTAAAATATATGCACCACAGTGCAATTGTCAGAACAATGTACCCATGAACATTTTGCAGTTTATTTTAAACGTAACTGATGTTAAAAATGTTTATCGTTCATACGGAATTAGTTTAGTGTGATACAAGCATTTTTAAACTGAACAATCTCGTCTCTTTCTTTGCACAATACCAATCACAGCACCAACCAAATAATAATAAAAGAAATCTAACTTGGAGTAGTCGTGGGCAATTATACTAAATATCATTATTGCAAAGGTGTAAGCAAGCGCCTTTTCATTATGCGTCAGAGCTGACGACATAGTAATTAAGGCATTGTGTAATCTGATGTACTCTGCGATGAGTAGCATACCTAACACACCAAATGCAGCCAGCAGTTCGCCCAACATTGTCTCGGCTGAATTCCAGATCACAGAGAATCCCGTAGAAATATACATCGAAAATTTCAAAAAAATTTCTTGGTAATTTGCAAAAATATAATTTGAGTATTGATTGGCACCAAGACCAAAAGGGTTTTCATATATGACATCCAAAGCAATCATGTAGGCTGGTAGCCTATCAAACTTATTAAGACTTACTTGATAAGCAACTAATATTAATAATACAACCCATGGCAACAATAATACTAAAGCATTTGGTAGTTTTTTTTTATTGACAACAATTTTTTTGATAAAAAGAGAAGCTAGCAAAACAACTAAGGCTGCCAAACTCATTCTCATTGACATAATAACTGGGGCGGCCAACAAAACAAATAACCATAGAAAAACATAATTCTTACTTCCCCAAAGATAAAATATTGCCAGAAACAAGAAAACTGCAATTGTTCCCTTCGAGAATCCATAGTCCAAGCCATAAGAAAGAAAATCATTTAGTGATAACGGAGGGTATTTGAAAGCTAAAACATAAAGCAACAGCAGCTCCATTAAAACTATAACTAAACTTATTCTATTCAGAACACTAAGTGCAAAATTTGAAAATTTCTGGCTACCAAAAGATATAGCGGCGACGTTTACAATTAGAATGTTTGACAAAAATATTGCTGTCATATACAGGTTAAAAGACTCGGAAAATATCAGGCTAGTTACCCCTAATATCGCCATATAAAGCATTACTTTATTATTACTCAAGCGCATGGAAAACATAGTCGTCAATCCCGCAATACTCACTGCCAAGTAATTACAGATAGAAAGTAGACTTGGATTTAGCCTGACAATCGGTGAGATATATGCGATACCAAGCAGAAGTATGAGTAAAGATGCCCACTCAACTCTGGAAAACTGTAGTGTAGTCTTTTTTATAGTTGAATACACTCTGCCCCTGTCAAAAGAACTCTGCCATTTTTCTGAATATAGTAAATTTATATAAAGCATCACTTATAATATGGTTCATTATATAGTGTCGTTCAATGATTGAACGAATATATTAACGCCTTGCAGGCCATTAAAGACGATAATGACAGTTATCATAAACTATTCGTAAATAAGACCAAGTTATACAATAGCTACCGCACGACAATTTAAAAATAAACTGCCGTCCTATTAAGATAAAACACTGTTAAAAAAATTATTTTAACAGAGATAACTGATTCAATAGATATAGATATCTATATTTTTACAACTTGACTCTTCTCTATGGTGATTTTTTGTTTCTGGTTCAGCATGCTAAACAGAACAACAACCCTCTCATCTGTCATATACTGCTCAAAACATACATTAACATCCTTTAGCGAACCCGAAGTAATAGCCAATTTGTCACCTTTTTTAAACTTAGATGCATTGACATATTTTTTAATAGTGTTTGATTCGTTACCCATAATTGAGTCAATAACGCTCTCTGGAATGGTAGCGAAATCATGGCCAAATCTAACAAACCTCGCCACACCTTTAGTTGATAATAAAGGCCTCCAGTTGATGTTATCTGCTAGATGTACGAAGATATATCCTGGAAATAGTGGCTCACCTTTCTTATTTAAGGAAAATTTAGGAAGATAGACTTCAAAACCTTGGCTGCTAATATTTTTCTCAGCAACACACTCTTCTCTAGGCTTAGTTTGAATTAAATACCAATTCTTAAACATAATAATTCCGGGATATATAA
>Ga0233440_1003028_pt1 | contig 13086 bp, 15 predicted proteins | sample SI_123_September_5_FD_182791 | JGI IMG/M metagenome (GOLD analysis project Ga0233440, IMG submission 182791) | Seawater microbial communities from Saanich Inlet, British Columbia, Canada - SI_123_September2016_120_MG | ecosystem: Environmental > Aquatic > Marine > Inlet | place: Canada: British...
TAATTTACACTGACCCCTTTATATTTAAAGATGTATAAGCATCTGAAGATTCAAAATCAATCTCTACATTGAGACCATGTTTGATTGAATTCTTGCTACTAATTCGCTTACCACGACTAGTTTTTGGCCCAGTTGATAACTGCGCATTTAGACGATTGGCAAGAGCCTTAGGACTGTTTAACATCAATATCAAGAGCTTTATTTTCAAGATTGGCTAGTTCAAGATCCATGCGCTTTATTAGTCTAGACTTAAAATCCACCGCATCGATACCCCTCTGAAGGTGTCGCATCGTCTGATACTGGCGATGAATCAATTCATCCGCCATCTTAAGGTGCTTGGATGCATCCTGAAAACTACGCGCTCGAAGGTCCGACACTGTCAGCTGGTTCCTCTTTAACAAATTCTTAATAAACCTCTTGTCACCCTTACTAGCGTTACCGGCAAAAAAACTCTCAAGGGCATTAGATACTATATGATTATCATAAGCATAATCGACACCCCTGGTTAACATCCTGGTCATGGAATCATGCAGAATAAGCTCTTTATCCGCTGTATGCCGCTTAATCCACCAAAAACATTCATTTAATTAAGTCACCAGCGCGATATTAAGAGGAGATGGGCTTTCTAATTCAGAGAGCAGGCTTTGCAGACTTGAATGAAATTCTGCCTCAGACTCATTGGGTAAAATCCTGGGGCTAGACAGAAAAGGGGTAAGAGATTTAACTAGATCATTCAATATAAATACCTCATGGTTGAAAAAACAAAGACTGTTGTAATTGGCTCGTAAAGACCATTCAAGTATCGTGTTTTAAATTAAGAATTACACCGGGATTAACCAAAGGATTGCCAGTGAATTCAATGCCAGCATCTTCCAATGTTGTTTGGATAGCCAATAAAGTCGACGTATTAGACGATGGAATACCAGTTTGCATTTCATAACGACGGATAGTAGCTGGTCCAACTCCGCTGGCTTTAGCTAGTTCGGCAGCACTCCAGCCTAACATGGACCGAGCTGCTTTAATTTGATGAATTGATATCATTTATACATTAAAAGTGATGTATAATACATCACATATATGGTTTCATTAACTACAGGAGATAATACCATGATTGATAGCATCCTAGCCAAATTTGAAGGTGCTTACGCACCCAATACAATTAGATCTTATAGATCGGATTATATGCATTATTCCAACTGGTGTCATAAATATCAATACGATCCTTTTAATATTCATGAAGATAAATTTGCAGACTACATTCTACAGATGGGTGAAAACCTAACTGTTGCAACTATTCAAAGGCGAGTGGCTAGCCTGAGTAGTATATTTAATCTCACTAAAAGTTCCAACCCTACAAAAGAACCTTTAGTAATACTTACCATCAAAAAACTTAGAAGAAAATTTGGAAAGCCCCAAAAACAAGCGACACCTCTAACTTATGACATTCTGACAAAACTAAAAAATGTTTGTTCTGATGATATTGTCGGTCTCAGAAACAAACTGCTTTTACAACTGGGTTATGAAACCATGCGTCGACGCTCAGAAATTTGTCAATTTAAATTTGAAGACTTACAACATCATGGCAATCATAAGCATGCACTTTTACTGCAGCACTCTAAAACTGATCAATACAATCAAGGGAAAATAATTCCAATATCTAATGAGCTATCTGAGATGATCTCAAGCTGGTCATTAGCAATTGATCAAAATAATGGCTATATTCTTAGAAGCTTCAAACGAAACCTATCTACCAATTCGTCTCTTACGCCTGCATCAATTAATCATATTTTAAAGAGTCTTCAAAAGCAAGCTGACCTGAATCAAATAGGGGAGCTATCTGGCCACTCATTTAGAGTTGGCGCCGCACTTGATCTATTAGACAAAAACGTCCCGTTAGAGAAAATTATGCTTAGAGGTGGCTAGAAATCAGAAACTAGTGCGATGAGATATCTTCAAAGCTGGAATGACAGCAACTGGCTGATTATTAATTAACTATAGAATACCTAATAACCTAATTTAATATCACAACCGTCTTTACTAGTGACTCACACCATCACGCTTAACAACCCTTAAGAAAGTCATCCACAATATTTTTATATCAAACCAAAAGGATTGACGGTTTAAATATTCTACATCCAATGCGACTTTATCAAGAATTGATAACTCATCTCGTCCATTCACTTGTGCCCAGCCAGTAATACCAGGTAATAACCTATCCACGCCTTTTTCAGTGCGCAAAGCAATCAAATCATCTTGATTATAAAGTGCAGGACGCGGCCCTACGAAGCTCATATCACCCTTTAAAACTGAAAATAGTTGAGGCAGCTCATCCAAACTACTTAAGCGCAAAAAACTACCAATAGGAGATAAATACACATCTGGATTATCTAATAAGTGGGTTGCTACAGCAGGAGTGTCTGTCAACATTGATCTAAACTTTGGCATCTTGAATATTTTATTATTTTTGCCAACTCTATCAGACCAATATAAAGCCGGACCTTTAGATGAGAAACGAACAGCGATAGAAATTAATAGCATAGGGGCTACTAAAAGCACAAGAATCGCAACGCCTAGTAACAAGTCAAAAATCTGTTTCATTCATATCCTTTAAAGATTTTTTAGCTTTAAACCCAAGCCCCTCTAATTTGACAGAAGAATAGCACTCATCGCCTAGTAATTTGTTAATTTTATATTTAATGCGAGGACTTGCCAGGCTAGCAAGATCGAATAAGATTTTTGGCACACTCCATTTTGGAATTAATTTGCCTGTCACGCCGCACATAGTATTATAAATCTCGCGAGAAGAATAAGGCGTACCATCTGTTGCGATAAATATTTCTCCGTTAGCTCGCTTGTCTTCAGCAATCAGTAGAATCGCTCGAACCAAATCATCTACATGAATCATAGAACGCCGGTTACCCGTTTCAGGTAAAGGCGGAAACCACCCCTTCTCAATTCCAGATAGCATCAATTGTAAATTACCTTTTGCATCAGGACCGTAAACTAAAGAGGGGCGAATGATTGAAACATGCATACCTGACACTTGACCTATCTCTAATAACTTTAATTCTGCCTCACGTTTCGTTCTTCCGTAAACATCTTCTGTATTTTTCTGATCATTTTCATTCGCACACATTTCAAGAGGCGGACTCCCACCTGCTTTAATGCTACTCACAAATACAAATTTCTTTACATCCGCTTTGACAGCAATTTCGGCCAATCTTATAGTCGCATCCACATTAACACTTTGGTAAACACTTGCAACTTCTTTAGAAGTACGCATGTCATGTGCAAATCCAGCTAAATGAAACACAGTAGAAACACCAAAAAAGCAATCAGAAGGTATATAGCCACTTTCTAGATCAAATCCAACCTGTTCGTACTGTGAAATTGCATCAATAGAACGCACTAATAGCCTTATATTATCACTTTCATTAGACAAACAAGTCAACAACCTAGAGCCAATAAATCCAGAGCTACCAGTAATTGCAATCATTTCTTTAATTGATGTATGTTTAACAGCATTAATTAAAGAAATTAAAATAGATTTGCATACTGCCTGGAGATTGTGAACCAGGTATATTCACTCTTAGCAATTAATTCCATATCTTTAGCAACACTCGCCAAATCAATTTCTTTAGATTGAGTTAGTATGCTAATTAACTGAACTTTGCTATCAAAATAAACAGCTTTATTATGTGTTGTCTCTCTATTGTAGCTAACATCAAAAGATACAATAGAGAGCCCTAAATACATGGCCTCAACTAAAGATGGATTAGTTCCACCAGCGCTATGCCCGTGAACATACATATTGCAATTGCTTCTTAACTGATTTAAAGATGTCTGTTCATAAATTGGATCAAGTAAGTGCAAATTACTACAATTCTCATATTGCATTCGCAAACTCTTTCCGTATTCACTATTATTCCAATTCCCTACAATTACAAGGTTAAGTTTTTCAAACTCGGCAAACGCACTTAATATAATATCTAAATTGTTTTCCGGCTCAATTCTACAAACTCCAAAAGAATATTCTTTCTTAAGAAAAGAATATTTCTCAAGAATATTATCATTAAGCACTTCATGCTTTACATGGTCTGCACCATATGAAATCAACTTACTACTTACTTCATATTTTTCTAAAACATAGGATTGTAACGCTTTATTATCAGTAATAACAATGTGTGCAAAGCGAACTGCTATAGATTCTGATAATTTTAAAAACCATTTTGCGACCTTACCCCACTTGTCTCTTTTCCATTCTAAGCCATCAATATTGACAATAAATTTCCCATTGCTAAAAAGCTTTAAAATAGGTAGAAAAATACACCCTGAAACACCTAAAATAAGCTGTATATCAGCTTTTTTTAGAGATTTAACCATAGACATAAAATCATAAAAAATACTTTGAATTCCATTTGCATCTAGATTTATGTACTCTAAACTTGCACCATTATATGAGTCTAGCTGAACATTGTATCGAACACTACTGCAAAAAACTGTAATATCATATTGGTCTGATAAATTCATTGTCAAGTGATCCACTAAAGTCTCCCATCCTCCATAATTTGCTGGCAAACCGACAGAGCCTATAATTGCAACCCTTTTATTCATATATTAAGTCCATAATTTTTCGTTAAAAAGCATCTTTTTAAAAGTCTCATCTATTTCTAATTAATCTTCATTTAATGTTTATGATAATCTCTAGTCAATACCTTGGCTGGACACCCTACTATTATGCAATTCTCTGGAAATGATTTTGTTACTATTGATCCAGCCCCAACAATGCAACCACTTCCAATTTTAACCCCGCCTAGTATGGTAACGTTTGAGCCAATCCAGCAGTTACTGCCAATCTCTACCTCCATAGAAACCACACCCTGCTCTCTAATAAGAAGATCTGAATCTTTATATTTATGATTGTCGCTATGTATAGTGAGTCTCTCTCCAATAATTGTATCACTCCCAATATCAATTCCTCCATATGCACCAAGATAGAACCCATCCCCAATACCAACACATTCACCAATAGTAACGCCATAGCCTAAATCTACAAGGGTTGCAGTTGATCTAATCTTCCCAAATCTTCCAAGTGTTGTTGCTCTTCCGATTTTTACACCTTTTACTGATAAGCAATCAACAATACAATAATCGCCAATTGACGAGGCATTGCCAATTGTCAAAAGTTTTTTACAATTGACTTCTACTCTTCTACCAATAAAGACAAGTCTTCTAATTTTTATCAAGCCTCTCAATAAAAGAGTCGCTTTAGAAAGAATTATTTTCAAAATATACATATTAGAAATATTTTCATCAACCACATAATCAATTTTTTTTACAGCGCTTATATATCTAGTAACTAACAACCTAAGCATACACACCTCTCCTAGAATTTAACTTTATTGATTGTTCCAGCAAAACATAAAAAAGGAATAAATATGTTCCAAAACTGGAGTTAAGTGATATAAGTATTAACAATATTATTGATAGTATTTTATTTTTAATTCCGTGCTGAATTATATGACTTGCCACTAACAAGGATGGGAAAATACCATAATCATATAAAAAACCAGCCATATGTGTGGATAAAGAATCATTACTAGTATATTGATAGCCAATGGAATTGTAAAATTCGATATTCATAGAATTTGAACCTTCTCCAAACAATAGAATCATAGGGTTACTCATAACTTGTTCATAAAAAAATATAACTGGAAGTATTCTAATAGAAAAAGTTCCGTAACTATCAATTGCACCATCAGCATTCAATAATTCAATAATGCGATTTAAATAATACTCAGGAATAATTGAAGTCACAATTAATAACAACGCAAGAAAAATAAATAAACTTCCTGAAAAAAACTTTATATCTTTTGTAGATAAAAGAAAATAACTTACAATCGCAAATACTGACAAGACCAGTCCAAACATTGATTTGGTTAAAATCATAACCAGCACGGCAATCAAAAGATACAACTTATTTTGATTGTTGTAAGTTAAATATCTATACATAATAAAGATTAAAAAGGACAAATATGATGGCTCTGTTGAAAAAATAAGAATCCTAATATCACCATCATCAAATAAATAAATAAATCCTGGAACAATCCACAGTTGGCCAATGATATGCAAGAATGACACTATCAACACCAAAATAGAATAAGTTATAAAGATAAATCTTATTGTTTTTGTGAGCAAAATATTATTATTATTAGTTTCGTAATTATAAAAACTAATAATAATTAAAAGAAAAAGAAGATGTAATGCCAAATGCATAAAACTAGCACTAACACTATTAATAACACTTGAGAATAATAGAATTAGTATCGATAATACTATTTTCTTAGGAATTTTGACTACATATGTCAAATCTTTTATTTGGAAAAGTAACGTTGCCACTGGCAGCGTAAGTCCAAAAAAATAAAACCCATTATAGCCACTCACTATAAATAGGCTAGGCATACTAACCATTATTAAAAAAAAAGAATGTAAAAATACTGTCATATTTATATATTCATTTGATTCAAAAGAATCTTTGCCGATTGGCCCCATGTAAATTTATCATTCAACTTTCTAGATATGCAATCATCTACCCTACCACTCATAGACTCGAGCCCTCTATACGCAAGAATAACCTCACTTAAATTCGCACAATCTACATAAATAGTAATAAAAGACTTTAATTCTGCAAGAGCGGTGTTATTTGATGCAATAACGGGGCAGTTATTTGCAATTGACTCTATTGGAGGGATACCAAACCCTTCAGCCACAGATATGTAAACAGAAAATTTTGCATAATAATATAAGATTGCAAGCTCTTCATCTGGCACACCTTCTAGGAAGATTATAGTATCGCGACACTTCTCAGACAAAGCATTTAACTGATCCCAAAAAACACTATAATCAGCCGCTCTAAATCCGACAAAAACAAATTTATACCCTTTATCATAAAGACCCGAATCAAAAAAAGCCTTTAGAGCAATATGTTGATTTTTTCTTGGCTCAATTCTACTGACATAAATTATATATCTATAAGAATCCAATAGATTTTTATCCAATACACCCGGCTTTTCGAAAACTTTAGACTTTGCTATAACACTCTTATTTACAGCTATTGGGGTTATTATAATTTTATTATTAGTAATTTTAAAATGCTTAACAATTCTACCAAGTGAATACTCAGATATGCTACAAATAATATCACTTCTTTTTGCCGACAGTCTGAATAATGAATGTACCTTCAAATACATAGAAAAATTGAAAAAACTCCTAAAATCTAAAGGTATAACATCGTGAATACTTACAATCCATTTGCAATTCTTTATAATCGGTGTTATATATTGAAAGTGGGCAAAATCTATTTTCTCATTTTTTATAATTCTAGGAATTTCAAACAACAACCTATAAAATTTATTTTTTGAACTATATGTTATGTAGCTTGCATTTTTAACACCAAGAACCGAATAGGTATAATCAGAGTTGTTAGAGACAAAAATTAAGTCATGATTGGATATTTTTGAAATAGCTTTGTATAGCCCAATAATATAGCTCATAGAGCCTTGTGGATATTTAGGGTCAATATTATGGCAATCAATTAAAATTCTATATTTTTTCAGAGTAAACCCTCTATCACCTTTGCAACATTATTTATATTATGACCATCCCAGGATGATGGATTTCCTAAAAAATCTCCTTCTGCATCGCCGGGATACGAAAACTTTTCCATATGGTCTTTATATTCATCGATTGACCAGCCACCCTTGTTTGTAATACATTTTTCATACAATAATTCTATATTGAGAGACGACCTAAACATTTCTATATTTGGAGTGGCTACAGTAGAAAGCCTATCATAAGATGTGGGTGCCATACAGAATACTTTTTTACCCAGAATTGCGGCCTCCAGGCCCATAGTCCCAGAAATGGTAAATACATAATCACACTCATTTAAAATACCGCTAACATCACATTGATGATTGAGAATTTTGATATTAGGCTTGGACAGCAATTTCTTATAAAATACATAGCCTCTATTGCCAATAGCAACAGGATGCTCTTTTATAAATAAACAATCTTCAGGTCCAAGTTGGCGCCAAATATTAATAATGGCCTCATACTGATTATCAAAATATCTCCCAGCAGTGTCTATATTCAACTCTGGCTGCAAGTGTAATGGAAAGACAATAGAATTTCCAGGAACTTCTTTTATAGCGCTAACTTCGACTTTTGGAATAATAGAGTACCCCGCTATGTTTATATAATTCTTTACATTTTTTTTAAGCTTATCCCATCTCGTATTGCTCTTCCAAGTTGGATCCTGCTTATCATAGTCTGTTATTTTCACAAACCTCATAAATTTATGAAAATTATATGCAAAACTTTTTGAATTTGAGATATGAGATTTTATTATTTTCTTATAATCACTGCCAATACTTTCTGAACGGCTACTGTAATTTGATGCTTTATTGGTAGATGGAAAAATCTCTCTAGAAAAAGATTCGTCTGAATAAAAGCAGTAATGAAGAGCAGGGTATCTACTGAGGTAAGCCGAAATAGCAACACTCCCTTCTATAAAATTGTTTACTATCCTAAATATTAAACATTCATAAGCATATGTCTGCTCCCCTAGAACTATTTGCACCTGTCTAGTTGAAATAAAATCGAAAATATATGGCTGAATATTCTTTAAATATTTAATTCCACGATCAGGAATATTTTTAAGCCTTCTATCAGCGTAAAGTAAATCATTTATCTTTAAATTAAACGGTTTGGATAATCGACTTATATTTAATGGTAAATATAAAACGTTGTTTTTTCCATATTTTTTAACCAGCATTTTATAGTATTTCAAATTCACTACAATCCAATAAACAGTCACACCTTTGTTCGTTAATCTTTCGGCGATTTTGTCATAAAATAATGTTTTTGTTTGATTAGATATAAAACAAACTGACCCCATATTATCCCTCCTATATTAATTAACAAAACTATTTCTTTATTCTTCTATAAACGGCAGAAAGAATATTTGAATGATTTTTTATATTTAAAAATAGTGCTGCAAAACCCTTAAATGGTGTCATTAAAACATACACTGCAATAATAAAGAAATTTGCCCTAGTTCCTTTAAGCTGATAACCCATTGCCAGCATTTCACTCTTGCAAATCATCTCACAAATATATACTTCGGAATTTGTCAATACATCTCTCCATATTTCTAAATTATTTTCAATAGATTTATTATTGCCGCCTTCCTTAAAGTGTGAAGACCCTTTTTTGACAGTTTTACTAACACCTGATTGATAGTCAATTTTTAAAAAGGCAAAAATGTCTTTCAATGTATTTTCTGATTTTTTTAATACACTCTCAAATTTAACATTATAAAAATCTTTATCAGGTGAGTATTTCATAGATCTTCTTATCGACCTCTTCCACAATATAGAGTGTAAGATAGGATCGTATGTATACCTTAATCTATTAATTACATTCTTAGGAATATGCCTATTGCCTAACTCTCCCACTTTCCATCTATTTTTTTGCGACGCCAATACTGCTCTAGGGTCACGAACAATATTAATAAAAGCGGGATTTGTAAATGAATCTCGTATATCTTCAATATAAAACAAATTCATAGGGGTCTGTTCACATGGAGTTATTTTTCCATTTTTACCAGCTTCATAAAAAACAAACTCTTCAAATAGATTTCTAACTGATTTTTTATGTAATAAATCATTTACTATACCTAATGATTCTGCTTCATACTGAAATCCATCACTATCATCAAAAAAACTAGCATTTCTTTCAACTTCAAACAAACGGTTTAACACTTTTATTAAACTTTTAGCGCTTTGATCTTTGGCATTTAATAGATTAAAAAAATGCAGCTCTTCAAAAGTATGTATCTGACTATGGGATCCAAGCATTCTACTAAGCATTGTAGTACCACTTCTACTAGATCCAACTATAAAAATAGATTTATATGTATTGTTATCCATGTAAATATTCAATTACCAAAATAATATTCACAGTTATTATATTTGTTTTCAATTAATTTATTATTTGGCCATTGCCCCACGACTATCTTATTACTCTTAATATCAGAATTTCTTACGAAACTATTTGCACCAAAAGTTACATTATTGCCAACATTGCAACTGCCAATGATTGTTGAATTAGCCAAAAGAATTGAACCCTCCCCAAAACATGGATACACTCCACCCTGGCCATCTTTTCCCAGGTCAGAGCCGACACTTACGCCTTGATACGCTACAAAATAATCTGAGTAGGTAGCATTGCCTAATACTGTACCTAGAGGGTGTGACAGATAAAAAATATCAGGCATTTTTACTGTATAAAACAAATCGACACCAAACATCATTTTATTTAGAGAAAAAATCTTAGAGGCTCCATTCTCTTCACCTCTAAAAAATACCTCCCTACTCAATAAGTATAAAAACATAGAATATGTGTCACCATATAAATGATTAAACACCGGGCCATTATCATAAAAATATTTAAGGTGTATATGCTTCAAACAATATTCTATCCTGTCCAAAGAATTTTCTATATCTAATATAGTTACTTTAAAATCAATTCCATCATTGAAATTGTATTTCAGTTGGCTATTGACATAACCTTGTAGAGAATGCTTGTCTAGTGTTTTTTTCATTATATTACTCCTTGCTTGAATTATTACACACTTCGCCAATTCAGAATTCAATTACAACCATTTTGCTAAATTACCATTTCTAGAAATGATTTTTTTTCGTGCATTCGGCAGACCATCTCCTACAAAATTAAATAGGTTTGCAGTTGCAACAGCATCAACTTTACTATTATTAAGCCCCTCTATCAAATGTTGTTCATTGCCCGCACCACCAGCAATAATCAAAGGTATTTTAATTTCCGACTTTAAGTTATTTATATTGTCAAGGTCATATCCAAACCCAGTTCCATCTCTTTCAATCGAATTCAAGTATATCTCCCCAACTCCTAAAGATATCACATAATCAAGGTAATCCTCTAAAGGTATGTCTATTTTTTTGGACCCATCACCTATATAAACATCGTCTAAAATATAATCTATTGATCCGATTATACTTTGACTACCATACTGCTTAATAAGCTCTTTAACTAATATTTTATCTGTATAAAGCACACTATTCAGTACCAACTTGTCAGCACCACTATGAAACAACAACTCGGCATCTCTCACACATCTTATTCCACCGCCTACAGCAATTGGGATAAAAACATCATTTACAAGCCTTTCCAAAACTTTAGCAAAATCTCCTATATTCTTTTCCTTCTTTGATGCGTTTAGCACTATTAACTCATCAAGTGAAAAAGCTATCTCTTTGAATTTATAATTTTTCTCAAGCCAGTTTATATCACCAACCTTCTGCAATCTAAAATTTCTACTCTGAGTAAATTTCCCATCCTCATAAATTAATGTAAATATTATCCTTTTTCGTAACATTTTAAAATTTCTCTAAAAAATTTTTCAATATCTTTATCCCGTTTAGCTGACTTAATTCTGGGTGGTACTGTGTTCCAACTATATTTTCCATTTCATATGATGCTATAAATTCTTCACCATAATGGCAATTTGATTGATTTATATTTTTGTTACTTTGCACTCTAAAACTATGAGTAAAATAAAAATCGTTTTTTTTAGAAAGGCCGTCATATAGCTTTGAATTTATATTTGACCTGACTTGATTGAATCCAACATGAGGAACTTTAAGATTGCCAATATCAAATCTCTTGCAACTAGCATCAATATATTTGAGACCTTCAGAACCCTCATCTTCATCACTACCTTGACACATTAACTGCATTCCTAAGCAAATACCTAATGTCGGCCTCTTACCCTCCAAAACTATTTTATCTAAAACATGATGTAAATCTAGTTTTTTAATTTCTTTCATGGCCTTTGAGAATGAACCAACACCTGGCAGTATTAGTTTATCTGCAGTCACTAATTCTTCGTATTTGTTTGACACTATTACATTGTTAATGCCAAGATACTTCAAGACACTACCAATAGATTTAATATTACCCATTCCGTAATCAACAATAGCTACTTTCATACTGGTACCTAATATGAGAACTCTTGAGCAACATCAAACTTCGGTTGCCACACTCCATCTCTCTTTTCAAACAAGTCCTTATTAACGTACTTATCCAATACGGCATCAAATTCATCTTTTGTCATTTGATAATAAGCAAGATAAGTCTCAATCAACTCCTCTGGATAAGCGTTATCATACATTTTTACTAAATTTATCGCCTGATCTCTTGTCATTGCACCTCTTCTTATCTCAATATCAACATCCTGTGTAGTTCTACCAAAACCAAATTTAAGATACTTCATATATTGATGCAATGGAACCAGGGACTGGTCATTTTGAGCAAAATTTGTAAATGTGTCATGATTACCATCTTCTTTTTCAGTTAACCCACAATATTCCTTTGCTACCACATAATTTCTGTAAGAATCCCATGGCTCAAAATATGACCAATGCGAAAATACTAGACCTTTATCTGATATTTCACCATCATTAGGAAAGCTAAAGAAATAAAGGTCAGCATTTGAAATGTTTTCGTCTTTTTGAACTATCTTTAAGATTTTTTCATGCCCACCTTCTAAATACACTCTTTTCATATATTCAATATCGTAGAGTGCCTTATTCTTGCTTTCAGTAGAGCCACCATACTCAATTTCACCATCTTCACCATAAAATATCAGTGGTATTTTGAAATTTGCTGCAGTTCTTATAACTGCAGTCATTATCGCCACCAACCATCCATAATATGGGAACCCTTTCTCAATGAAGCCATATTTATTTAACTGATCTAATACATAAGGATTGCATGAAATGTGTAAATGATTAAAGCCCGAATTAATAAAATTATTTAAATTTTCACTCCCGATATCTGTCTCAAGCGCAGGTCTAACGGTAATGCACAGTGGATTCATATTGTATTTATTTTTTAACATATGTGCCACATATGAACCATCTTTACCTCCGCTAACAGGAACTACACAGTCAAATTCACCTGTATTTGACCGGTTATTATCAAGTA
>Ga0233440_1003036_pt1 | contig 13071 bp, 9 predicted proteins | sample SI_123_September_5_FD_182791 | JGI IMG/M metagenome (GOLD analysis project Ga0233440, IMG submission 182791) | Seawater microbial communities from Saanich Inlet, British Columbia, Canada - SI_123_September2016_120_MG | ecosystem: Environmental > Aquatic > Marine > Inlet | place: Canada: British...
TGGTGGTCTAATCGGAGATTCTGATGTTGTGCCCAGTTTTCTAAATCGCTGCCCGGATTGTAATTCGTCTAATGTTCAGTCCTGGGATGCTAAGCATTCTTGTCCTAAGTGTGGGGAGCATATGACACAGGATACAGCTCCAGCCTAAATCGATATGCAAATATCAAATTTTCGAAAAAGGGATAATCCTTGGGGGAAACAAAATGAGATTTAGTACACCGTTCTTATTCTTAATAATATCCACAATTGTCTATCTAATGAGCAGTTGTGAGGTGAGCGATACAACTCCGCCTACAATTAACCTGATTGAACCAACAGATGGGAGTATAGTTTACGAAATTGTTCCCATCAGGGTTAATGCAACAGACAATGAAACTATTGATAGAGTCGAGTTCTATGTTGGTGCAGATCTACTTGGTGATGTCAAGAGTCCTCCTTATACTTTTTTTTGGAATACCACAGCTATTGAAGATGGTGCCATTAGAACATTACAATGTAGAGCCTTTGATGATTCTGAAAATGAGGCGATTTCACCTTCGATTACCGTAACTGTCAACAACGAAGGAAGAAGTCCTGATCCTGTACAATTATTAATTCAATCAGTTGTCAATAAATATTCTGTGGAAATTGTTTGGGAAAGGTCGAAAGATCTAGACTTTGACAAATACATTATTCAGAAGGCAGATTCGATTCCATCAGAAGATTTCTATTCTTGTATTTCATGGAATGAGTGGCCCGAATATTATTTCGATCCAAATTGTGTAAACCATTGGAGTGATGTGTTTCAAGTCCAAGAAAGAGTGGATACAACCTATATAGATACCATGGTTAACTTATCTAACCATTATGTATACCGAATTGTAGTTCAAGACAGTGCTTTGCTCAATAGTGAAAGCAATGTTCGATATTTTAATACTAAAGGAGTTGAAGATATTACAATTTCGGAGGTTACAGTAAATCCCGATTATACTCTTTTGATAAATTGGGCTGAGAGTCACGAGAATGATTTCAAAAAGTATGAATTATACCGCAGGAGTGATTCATCAAATCTTGAACTTCTATACTCAACAACCGATCAATTAGCTACAACATTTCTTGATGATACCGCAATAGAATTCGTTACATATTTCTATTTTATTCGTCAATCCGATTCTAGGAATAATTTCAGCGATGGTCCAGAATATTCAAGATCTGTCCATATCAGCCCAGCTATTCTGTCTGTACCCTCTACGCATTTCCCAACTATTCAATCAGCTCTTAACGCAGCTGAACCAACTGATATTGTGCAAGTCTCGGACGGTACCTATTATGAAAACCTCCTTTTCTCTGAAAAACCAAACGTTAAGCTTCGCAGTCTAAACGGTCCTAATAATACAATACTGGATGGGTCTAGAAACGGCACTGTGATAACGGTCAACGGTTCGCATTCTGAATTAGATACAACCAACTCAATCGAGGGCTTTACAATTCAAAATGCTGGCTATGTCAGTTTTGAGAGCTCCCCTGATATTTCTTGGTCTCGTGATGGTGGTGGAATTAGTTTAAAATGGAACGCAAATATTCTTATCAAAAATAATATTATTAAGGATAACTATAATAGTTGTGGCGGAGGAGGAGGGCTTTACTCTCACGAATCATCCCCCGTCATAGTAAATAATAAATTTATCAACAATGTAGCCGGCATCTCTCCTAATGGAGAATATTGTGGAAACTGGTATGGTGGTGCTTTATGCCTTTATTATGGTGAACCAATTGTAAGGAACTGCATATTCAGTAATAATCAGGCTCAACATGAAGGTGGGGCTTTGTATATCTATAATACAACCGATATTTCACTGGAGAACTGTGTGTTTTTCAACAATGACTTGATTGGCGACTACGATACAGGCTCACTTTTGCAGTGTAATGACCATGGAAACAATTCCTATTCATTAAGATTCACAAACTGTATTTTTTGGGAATCTAATCCAGATCCTTTCTCGAATCGGTACGGTGGCGTGTCTATTGAAATGTCATATTCTGACTATGATTTATCCGACTCAGATCTTAGTTATTTGGAGGGAAACATCTCAATTAACCCACTATTTCTGGATGAAATCGATTTTTCAATTAATAATTCTAGTCCTGCACACAACACTGGAAACCCTGATTCTCGCTACAACGACCCAGATGGATCTAGAAACGATATGGGAGCATATGGTGGTCCCTACGGAAATTGGTAGTTCGAATTTTTATGGCAAGGAGATTGGTCGAGACGTGGTTAATGAACCTTAATCAAGTTACTAAATCGAATGAAATGAAAGGGAGCGCGGAACGGAAATGATGTGGATGGATACAGTTAACTTACTAATCAAGTCTGTTTCAGGAAGCAGATTAAGCCTGAGGCGCTAGGCGCACAAAAATAAAAGAACCCAGCCAGGCAGGAACCTAGTCGATGGAAAAAGTCAAATATCCAAATTTATCAGTTGATCCTTCCGAGTGGTACATATCCCATATGCGAGATTGGGACTCTATTAGAATAGGGGGAATTCGTGATAAATTGTATTCTGAATTGCTAGGGGATTTAAATGATAAAATAATAGAAATCCAAAATCTCCCCCCCCATATGCAAAAAATAATCGAATCATCAGAGATCGAAATTCGTTCATATTTGTTGCATGTATATCTTTCCGATCTCGATCATTCATCTGAATTCAGCTCCCTTGTATTCCACCTATTACGGAGAGTAAAATCTAACGAATCCACATTCTACCTGTTTTCAATATTACCCAGTCTTGATACTCTTGAAGGCTTCCTAATGTGTTATCTCTGGGGGTCTTTATCATTTGACAGTCGTCCACATTGGATTGGTTCTGGAATAGGAGATGAATCTTTTAATGTCCATTTTTATCCAAGCACAAATACTAGATTTGCCTGTGAAGCTTTAGTCCTATTCCGGCGCCAAGTTGACCTGGTTAAAGAGGAATGTGTAAATGGTGCAATTGATGGTCAACTATTTGAGTATTTAAGCAGGTGTTATTTAGAGAACAAAATTGATCAGGATCAATATTTAGAAATTCTTATCGGTTATACGAACTATCACACCCATAATTTCCACCATATTGTTTCAATAGTATTGAGTATTAACGATTTACATATTATTCAAATCATGTTTAGGATCACAAAAATTCTTATCGCAAATGCATATGGTAGAGTGAACAAAGCTGATTCGGGCCGCATCCGATACTTATCGTTGGCATTTGAGTCTCCATTGCGACAGTTCATTCAATACGCTGGTGCTCTAAGCAATCACGCTTTAGCATTTGATATTCTTAGTGAGATACAACCGGAGCTCACCCATTTTGAAGGCAAACAGAAGACTTCACTCAAAAAGCATTTGGAGTCAGCTCTTCAGAAGCAAAAGAAAGGAATAGCTACTGGAAGGACGTATAAGTCTCCGTTTAGATTTAGTGATTTTACGTACCAGTACGATTTACTGAGAAAAATAAAATTCTATAGAAAGTTAGACACTGGTAGGTACTTCGACGAAGGTCGAACTGTAGAAAATGAAATTAGAGTTGAAATTGGGATTCCAAAAATTGGAGAAAAATGGAAAAATGAGACCATGCTCTTCTCGCTAGTAAAAAGTATTTATGAAAACAAAGCTACCAAAATTATTCATCATTATAGACCTGAATTTTTACTGAGACAAGAGCTTGATATATATTTAGAAATTGACAATCGAAAAATTGGGATTGAATATCAAGGAGTGCAACATTTTAAGCCGGTGGAATATTTTGGTGGCGAAGAAGGCTTCAAGAAGAATGTAGAGCGTGATAAAAGAAAACTTCGCTTATGTGTGGAGAACCATTTTGAGCTTTATTATGTAAGATACGATGAAGAGGTGACTCCAGAGCTTATCCGAAGTTTAATAGGTTAATTGAAATCAGACCTTTTTTAGGCTGGCTCAAATTTGGGTGTGATGGCTCTATTAATCTCATATTTATAATTCGCCAATATCGACATACACAATACGGTCATTTAACATTCTGAACGAACTGTGAAAATTGCTATGGCGAATCGGCTTACAGTCAAAAGCCCCACCGTTGCCAAGGAATGGCACCCCACTATGAACATTAGTCTAAAACCAGAGGATGTTGGATATAAATCTCATAAGAAGGTTTGGTGGCTTTGCTCAAATCAACATGAGTGGGAAGCCAGGATCGATAGTCGTACGACAGGTATCGGATGTCCTTATTGTTCGGGAAGGCGTAAAACATAAAAGTCAATGTTGGCTCAGCTTTTTATAAAAGTAATCTCCCCAACCCCCGCAACACCGATATACCCCTATATCTATGTACACCGCCCAGGACTCGAACCTTGAACTAAATTATTAAGAGTATATTTCTAACTCTATGGTTTAATAGAGGCATCGCTGCTGCCTCTATAGCTAATCAACTAAAATTAGTCATAGCATGTCAAGGCTATTTTAAACTAACGTCTTATATTGCCTCCTGGGAAGCCGCATATTGCATTGGTGCGCGGATATGTCCCAACTAACTTCATACCGAATTGGTCCAGCATGTTTAGTGTGGAATGTGAGTCTGTTTCAGGAAGCAGCTCAAGGCTAAGGCGCTAGGTTGGGTCTAAAAAAGGGGTTTAGGAAAAATGAAAAATCTATTTCTCAGCATCGTTATTATGATCATCGCGGGATGTGTTGCATTCGTTGAACATCCTATCACGGGAGAACAGATAGCCGTTCCGCCAAATATGGAAGACAAGATTGATTTTGATCTTACGCTGGTTTACACATCCGATTCAGTTGTGGATGGGGCTTCGGGGAAAATAATAAGCCAATTTGAGAATGGCGGTATTAGCTTTGAATTGTCCTCTTTAAGTCCTCTGCTCGGAACTTCTTCAACAGAAATCCAGCTTGGTGATTTAATAAGGGAGGCGACAACGTTTGTCACGTTAAGTGTCAAAGAGCTTGAGAAAGGCTCCTACACATTTTCGATTGTCCCAACTTATGGGGGTGCAAAAGCTGGAACTACCCAAAAGTGGATTTTGATAAAATCCAAAGAATACCTAATTGAAAAACTGGATGTGAGTCTCAACCCGCTTGGCTACTATTTGGTACCCGAAAAACCATTGTTGATGAACAAGTAAAGTTTAGCGGAGGAGTTTATGAAGGAGAGATGATGGGATTGGCGAAGTTTTCTTTGATGGTATTTATATTTGGAGCGTATATAGGAGTCATTGCTCAAGAGCTTCAAACTCTTTATCCTCAATCCAAAGTGAAACCTTATATATCTGTTGAATTTGATAAAACAGTGGATTTGGCTCAATACAAAAGTTTGGCTATTGTGGGATTAGAAACCAGTCTTGATCCTCAACCAACTGAAATGGATAGGCAGAATACAATTGAACTTATCCTAAGTGGTTATGAGCGTAATTTGGCTCACATGGGATTCAATCTGATTGAACGAATAAAAATAGAAACAATTGTTGAAGAGATGCGCATGTCTCTAGCTGGGGTCACCAGCGAAAAGGACGCAATAAAGGTTGGTGAACTCCTCTCCGCCAATATTGTATGTATAATTACTATATCCGGGTCAGCGCGAAACCAGAATGATGCATTATTCCAAACATCCTTTAAAATTATTGAGGTTGAAACTGGAAAAATCCTCATCACAGGTATGTTTATTAATGCCGTTGATGGTTTGGCAAAGTTGTTTGATAAATTATCCTCAGACTATTTGGCAAACAGAGCCTATCTAAATATACAGCAAGCTGTTGAGTATATGAATCAATCGAACTATGATTCTGCTGTAGTCTCTTTTCAGACTGCTTTGAACTATTTCCGATCACAGGAAGACGCTGAAAGCCTAAAAGTTGTTGGGATTCTTTATAATAATATTGGAGCTACATTCCAAAAGAATGAAATGTGGTCAAAAGCGCTGGAGTATTTCAAAAAGAGCATAAATCATAATTCGCGAATTGGAAAAAATGAACCCGTCTTATCACTAACACATCAACATTTGTGTGAAATTTATATCGCTAATAGCGATTACAAGAATGCCGAAAAACATGGAAAGAAAGCAGTGGCAATAAACAAAGCTAATAATGATTTAACGGGTGAATGCGAGGCAATGCATCTACTTCTATCAGTGTATGAAATGAATAGTAATAAAAGGCAGGCTAGGCGAATTAAAAAAAGAATGGACGAGCTTCTGTGCGGATAGGTGGAATTAACGAAAATGACATGGACGGATACAATTATCGAGCAAAGCGAGTCTGTTTCAGGAAGCAGCTCCAGCATAGAGCGCTTGGCTCACATACATGGTAAATCAGATAGGGGTACTTTATGAATGATGATCAACTCTACCTCAAAGTCACCGAGGAAGTTACCAATGGAAAAATAGATCCTGCCTTGTGGGCTAAGGCAATTGCTAAAGCTCTTGGAGATGAAGATAAGGGTAAATATGAGTATATCAACTTGCGGGTTGAACAGCTCAAGGAATCACCTCAGAATTCAAGTCCTCAGCCTGGAGATGAAAGATATATGCCCCCTGGAGCTATAGTTACACCATCACCCGATGATGATACAAAAGGTGGTAATTCAACTGATGACTTTACTGTCGTGGATGATGATACTCAAGAGAAGCCTTCGCCGGATTCTGCTCACACGGGTGAGAGCAGCTCGTTTTTTAAGAAGCTCATTAGTGGGGATTTTGGTCTAGCAAAGACCTATTGGGGATTTGCAATCGGCGTCGGGTTTTTACTGTACATATTTTCTATTGCCATTGGAAGTATGGGGTCTCCAGCGTTATCAATCATTTGGATTCTTGGACTCTACACTTATCAAGTGATAGTATGGATAGGTGTCTGGAGAGCTGCAAGTCTTTATAATGGACCGATGATTTGGGCTGGTTTAGCTAAATTTGCTGTGATTCTGGGTGCATTAATGGCTTTTGGCCAATTGGCAACAATATTTAATCCATAAAAATAGCTAACTTCAAAGTCTTCGATGGGGAAGCAATGACTACTGCTCGTATCCTATTATTAACGGGGATAATCCTAAATCTCAGAGACATATCTCCGACATTTCAAAAAAATAGTGATCATTTGTTTTGCGTACAATAAATCGACTTTTACTCTACATATTTTTTCTTCTGACAGCTGCAGCCTGCTTCGGAGTTGATGTTGTCGTAGGGAATACAAGTATTTCTATCCCAAAACCAGCCGGTTTCGTGAGTCTTGAAGGAGTCTCCAAAACAACTTATGGAAAGATGCAAGACCTTACCCCCGAAAGCAATAAGCTGCTTGCAGGATTCATAACAAGTAAAGATGCTACAACTTTATTACAGGGTGGGGAGGCTGAACTGAAACAGTACTTTCAGGTTCAAACCTATCAGAAGTTTGAAGAGAATACATACACCCTAAACGAATTTAGTGAGTTGCGGAAGTCAATCAGAAAAGATCAAGAATCTTCCGTCCTGTTAAATCAGGAGAAAATTGATGCACTCACAAAGAAAGGAAGTACGAAACTCAGTAAACGATTTGATGCTGATATTTCTTTTGGAATTACTGGTACTGTACCGCTCGGGGTTAGCAGTGAGACCGCACATTCAATTGCTATTAGCTTACTCGCAAAGTATGAAACCAGTGTCAACCACGAGAAGACTGAGACATTAATGGCAGGTACCACCGTTTTTCTATTAGTCAAAGGTAAGCTTTTATATTTATACGTATATAAACAGTATGAAACAAATTCGGACTTGGATTGGACAAAAGATATAGCGCTCAAATGGAGCACTCAGATATTATCGCATAATAGTACTACGGCCGTAAACATTCCCAGTAAGATTACCAACGCAAATACCCCAATCCCCTCAGTAGTTAAAGACCTCATCACGGGTCCAAAAACAGAGTATCTAACCGAAGGTCATAAAAAGGCACTCGGTGTAAACTTTAGTCTTTCCTATCCATCGTCTTGGGATGCTGAAGAGGGAATCCGTCCACATATTGTGCAAAAGTTCACTGGGCAGACTCTTGGTTCAATTTCACCCGGATTCTTGATAATAATTCAGGATATGGAAACCTGGGAGATGGCGCTTCTAGAGAAAGAGGATTTAGTGGATATGCTCTATGAGGCAACCGACGAAATGATACCTGATGGCGCATCCAATATTAGCAAGGGGAAGACACAAATTGATGGTGAGCCTGCGGTTTGGATCAAGTACTACATCCAACAGGAACGCTCAGGACTAAAAATGGGTATGTTCATGTTTCAGTACGTTTCTGTTTTTAAAGGAAAAATGGTCCTCCTTCAAGGTAGTGTCGGTGGCCCAATTGATGATTATTTGGTGCTAGAAGATTCTTTCAATTCATACTTGCCAGTTTTTCAGAGCATCAGCAATAGTCTGGTTTTTAAGGACAAGTGGCAGGATTCAAATGGCGCTAACAATTCCTCAGATAAGTATTGGCTGTTCACCCTAGCGCTCTCTGTCCTCTTTACTTGGGGGATTGGGTTAATTCCACCGGTGATTGCACGGTTTCTCATCCTTCGCAGATGCTTTTCAAAGCAAGCGGCGATGATATTTAGCATATCCTTTTTAGCTGTTAATATTGTATTCTTTACTATACTCGGTAGTACGACTCAAGAAAACGTAAGTCTGTTCCTTATCGCTTTTGCATCCTTTGCCATTTTGAGGATTGGAGCGGAAAACGATGATCGTGAAAGAGAACGCGTTCGAGCAGAGAAAGAGAAACTCCGGTGGGAAGAACAAGCAAAGAGGGCTAGAGAAGACGCTAAACGTACTGAAGAGGAAAAGGAATTTAGGCAAAAACACGAACGTGAGCGTGCGAAGGCGGAATTTGAGCGTAGGCAATGGGAAGAGCAGGCGAATAAAGCAAGGGAAGATGCAGCTAAGGCCGAGGAAGAAGCTCGTAATCGAAAGCAGAATACTCAAGATAATGATGACCATGGCAATAGACCGAAAGATGTTCAATATCACGCAAAGATTCTCGGACTAAAAGGCAGTGTGACGAAAGATCAGATACGGAAACATTACCGGGAGCTTGCATCAAAATATCACCCGGACCGTGTAGCAAACTTAGGTGAAAAGCTGAAAGAGACTGCTGAGCGTGAAATGAAAGCAATCAACGAGTCATACGATTTCCTGAAAAAGAAGTATAAACTATAAGAATATAGGGCAGCTGAAACGCAGGGCGTAGGATGAACCAAAATACCGTGCGTTTTTTAGGGTGGAGAAGCTCTACAAAAGGCTACTGAGAATGTATTGATGAGTTACACTTTTTAATGAATGGATAAAATATTATGAACTCTTTGGAATCAACTCTTCAAAAACTATCAGATGATGAATTAATCCGTATGGCATACGTTGTTCCCGATGATTATACACCTGAAGGGATTGAATGTGCAAAATCAATATTAGAGTCCAGGGGAGCCAAGCCGGATAAAGCTGTACTAAAGCATAAAATATCTGAAGTTTTTGTAAATGAGATCACTGAAATATTGAAGCCCAAGGAGCTAAATCCGATACAAGAAATGTTTAGCCTCGAACGTATTGTCTGGTTCGTGAGAGTTTTCCCAGCCTATTTCCTTTGGACTTCGAGAGGGGAACTCGCTGAACTCTTCTCGACTAAATCTTATATTATTTCTTGGGCGGTGTGGGCAATTGTTCTTTCTGGTCTAGAATGGTGTCTTAGGAAGAAAAAGCTTAAGGATATAAAGATGAATGAAGATGCTATTCGTAAACTTAAGGGCAAAGTCGAGGCGTAATGACCCTTTAGCTTTCTTCCAATTCGTATCGAAAATTAGCACATAACAAAGCTTTTTATATAAAAGTTTTCTATCCAACTCCCGCAACACGTAAAACACGCAGCTTTTCGAGCCTACGGTATGTTACCGGTATGTTGTGTCTGCAGGCCCGTTTTTCAAATGTGGACACTTTTTGGACACTCGCCCCCGTAACTGCCTGATACATAGAGCGAAGCAAGGTACTGAAAATCCCCGTGTCGGCGGTTCAATTCCGTCCCTGGCCACCACATAAATCCCTTGTAATTCTTAGACTTACGAGGGTTTTTTGTTTTTAGGCCACTTTACGGTAATATATCCAATGTGGACAAAGTGGGACATTCTGGGACACCAGATGGTGACGAAATGGTGACGAAAAAAAGCCGTTCTGGATATATTACCGTAGCCAGTAAGGGTTTGCGAAAAGAGGGCAAGGTATAAGGAATGTCCTCATCGACAGGATAAAAAAATACCCAGGCGAACCTGGGTGCAATTTTCACTTGATCCGTAAATTAGTGATATTATTAAAGTATTTCAATAAGGATAAATAATGTCATGAAGTTGCATCCCAATAGATTTCAACTACATTATTGCTCATCATACATCAAGGATAAATCCAGTAAACCTACTGACTCTTTGGTTATTTTATTTGGTGAGAGAATCGCAAAAGTTCTTGAGAAACATTCATAAAACCCTGCGGGTGATCTCGACTTTTGGAAATTTGAAATGAATAATAGGTGATGTTGATTGCATGAATTTTTAAATGAAGGAATAACATTATGATATTAAGGTACAATCTCATTTTCATTGGCATGCTAGCATTGTTGTTTACTTATTGCGGAACCCCACCAGATGACTGGGATGGCTCCATCACCTCACCAACATGGGGAGAAAATGGATCGGCAGGAACAGACGACGATGAGTCTGGGGATCCTGTGCTTGGCCCCCTCATAACAGTATCCACCAATGCGATTGATTTTGGGAGCGTCGCACTGGGAGGTAACGCCCAGATGATTATCACTATCTCAAATACTGGTGATGCTATTCTTACCCCTATCACGATATCTGAACCTTCAGATTCTCCAATAGGGTTGGGATCATTTGCTAATCAGCTAGCCCCTGGTGCCAGTATGGATGTAATAATCCAGTTCGACCCTGAGGTCTTAGGGACACACTCAGAAACCGTGAATATTGCGTCTAATGCACCCTCTTCTCCTCATGAGGTCGCGGTGACAGGAACTGGAGTGCTTCCTGGGTTTGGCCGCATTGTGATCGGTAGTGGGAGCTTGAGAAGCTGGTACAACGCCATTACTCCGATTGATGCTGCCATATCCAATTTCAGCCATGATGGATGGTGTCTTTCACAGGATGGTTCAATTACAGGCTCAACCCTGAGTTATACAGTAACGTACACAGACTTTGAGTATGAAAGTATTGTCGATAAGAGCCATACATTTTATGGGGGCACGGTCGATGATGACGGTATTCTGACATCAACCATGGTTGTTGGAGCAAACACATATAGCTACGAATTGCATTTCAGCAATAACTATTCAACCGTAACCTGGGTATCAGTGTGGGAGTCTATTCAAGAACAAGGTTATACTACAACTATATCCCCTTTTCCCGTGAATTTTGCTGGTTCATGTGACTAATTTGAGAATATGGGAAGTCTAGAAGGGCAAATACAATATTCTTACTTATTTTCTCATATCTCTCTCCTCAAAAGCATGCCTAAAGTATGACAGTTAGCGCCAGTATTTTAATTATAAGGATAAACCTACGATGAAGATATCACTAATTCTGCTAATGAGCCTTATGACCTCTCTTTTCGCCCAAAATCTCAAGGATATCCCTGATTCTCTGAAGCAGGACTTGGGAACATATTTCACCTCCAAATCAAACATCCCTGGCGATGAAGTGGTTAACATCGACGAAAGCCTGTATTCGCGTTTCCGAGTTCCCGAGTTCAGCTATAGACAGCTACAATTGGGCAGTGATAATCTTTTCTCTTTCGCCATGTCGGGAGGAGCTTCTGATATAGCTCTCAATTTTCAAGCTGACTATAGCAGTTTCACCCAGTCTACCTATAACACGTTTTCGTATGGGGTGATACCAGTATTCGATTTAGTGAAACAGAGCGAAGCAGATGTGTTCTCGGCCTTCCAGGCAGCGATCCCCTTTGATCTTTCCCAGTATTTTGCCCAGGACTACTCTGGTTTTCACGCATTCACAAGCGGTGATTTTAAGCTCGCAAAGGTCGGGGATGCGGACCTTCTAAGTCCACTTGGCTTAACTCTCGGTGCTGGTTACGGACGAATTACATCTGTGCGGCCTATAGCGCGGGCTGTTGCATTAGCCACGGAGATCGGCGGCGAGATCACTGCAGATCAGCTGATTCAGATCGCTACGATTATCACTCGCCGGAATGATGGTTACTATTCCAAGACTTATAAATCGGACGACAATATTTTTTATTACAACGAGTTGGCTGAGGCACTTAATGCCCCAACCCAGACTATGCGGATTCAGCAGGTTATGGAGAATCCAGCTTTCGCTAATATCTCTGACCGGCGTATCGGTTGGCATGTACGGAGTGGTTTTTCTCATACACTATTTAGTGATGATTCGACTTTGCAGTCGAAACTCGTGTTTAGTGCTGAGTATGCCAGACCGATTGGTCTGGATCGTCAGTTGATGTTAGGATTTCAGGTGGCAAAACCCGAGAACGGTGATTCGGAAATAAAATTGGTCGGTAACTATTCCATTGATCATTCTATCACATGGGTTTCTAATCTGCAGCTTAATTATGATTCTGATGCAATGGATATTGAGCTCAGCACAACGAAAGTTTTGATCAACAAGATAAGCGGTCGCGCATCTCTGGGAGCCACACAACCAGCAGAGGGTGACTTCGGTTTGACCTTTCTCCTGCACTTCGTTTATTTTGCCTTTTGATTTGATAATGCTACTTCAGAATAGTCACTTTTTAGTCAGTGACTCCCCGTAAACCCTTATATAGCTTAAAATGCAACGGATTTCTAATCCTTAGGTCGTTACTCATCAGATTATTGCAACACTCCCCTATTTCAAACATGGTGACGATTTGGTGACGCGTCCCCGTAAGTGACTGACACATAGAGCGAAGCAAGGTACTGAAAATCCCCGTGTCGGCGGTTCAAACGAACCTTGGCACGAGGTAATAGATTAGCACAGGACTGAGTAAGGCGAGCGGAGCCGAAGCCAATTCCGTCCCTGGCCACAGAAATAAA
>Ga0233440_1003074_pt1 | contig 12970 bp, 13 predicted proteins | sample SI_123_September_5_FD_182791 | JGI IMG/M metagenome (GOLD analysis project Ga0233440, IMG submission 182791) | Seawater microbial communities from Saanich Inlet, British Columbia, Canada - SI_123_September2016_120_MG | ecosystem: Environmental > Aquatic > Marine > Inlet | place: Canada: British...
AACCACCTTTTCTATTGCTTCTGAAAGAGAAAAAGCGTGTCTCGGAAAACCTAAAACCAAATCCACCTCTTCAGGGTAATTTTGGTCTGCTACTTTGTAACTATATTTCAATTTTACAACTTTAAAAATAAGTTGCTTTATCTCGTAATAATAAGCCATCATCAACGAGGCAATCACGAACGCTTTTCTTTTATTAAATGGTAATTTATTACATGCCCTATACAATTTGAGACGGCGTTTACAATGATAACTTATGATATCACTAACAGCATCAATTATAAATTGCTCATATAAGTGGACAGTATTTTGATCCGAAATTTTAGATAGATAATCAAAAATAACGGTATTTATTAACAAATTAAGTCTGCGCTTAACAGTTGACCATCGATCGAAATTCGTATCTGATCTTTTCTCAAAATCAAGAGCTATGTACGATACGCGAAAAATAAATAATAAAGTCCTTTGCAAACTTAGAGACCTAAATTTACTATAGGATGGTCTTTGTTTCATTGGCATATCTATATACTCCTGAAACTCCGTCTAGAGATTATCAACTTGATTATTAATAATTCCATTTTCGATAAATATAAAAAGTATGCCGCTAATATATTTAATAAGCCCCCCCCTGTCTCGCCGTAATAACTCTTCACATCCATCTCAACTTTCTAGCCAAAAAAATACTAAATATTAGCTTTTCCCTTATATCTCTTCAAGGCTAAAGTTACCAACGTTTTTCTTATTTAAAAAATGAACTTTATATTTTTTACTTGGCACATGAATAATGCCTATCATTTTAAATCCAGCCTTGCTTTTTTTTCATTTCTATAAACTTATTTATAATTATTTGTGGAATAAGGCATTTATAGAACACTGACATATTGTGTATCTGAGTCATAATTTTTTTTGTCTTTCTACAAAATTCTGAACTTGTTTGTCAGTTAAATGAATAGGACCATAGCTAGAAGACTCACCCCAAATATTATCTTTCCACCATTTACCACCTTCTATCCACCATACACGAGGATCTCGAAATTTGTCTGCAGTAATATCAAACTCTTTTTCACTCATTTCAGTCATTCTTAAAAAATATTCTAAAGACTCTCTAGGTTTTATGTGGTCATATTTTTTAACATTTTCAATCCCTTCATCTCTAGACATGTATCCTAGTCTTATATCTTTAGATGTATGATCTGTCGCCCTACCATACCCAAATTTAATAAATTTCATATAATCTTTGATTCCATTCTCATGAATATCATCCACATTAGACATTGTTCTATATGTTCTTTCAAAAGGTATTGGATTGCCTTTAAATCCAATTTTTTCGGCAATTTTTACATGTTTATTTGCATCCCAGTATATATAATTCCCCATAAACACACCTATTAATCCAATACTTTTTATCTCTTCATCAGAGGGATATTGTGTCCATAGTAAATCTCTTTCTGTAAGTCCATATTTACCAATAAAGTCATCAGGAGAATAACCTCTAAGAACATCTTCATGTCTAGTCCTTCTAGTAAATTCTGGTTTATCATTCATAGAATACTGTCCTGCTAAATCAGTAAAACCATGTTCCCCATATATCAATAACGGAATATTATGCTTTACACCAACCTGAAAAGGAATTGTCCATGCTCCACAGTGAAAATGCCAACTCATGTCGCCTGTCATTTCAAAACCAATTTTATTCATTTTTGCAATCACATGCCTACTTGGTGTAAAAACATAATGATCAAGGCCTAGTGAATCTCCAATATTTTTCAAATTAGCTTCGCCAGTTTTAGAATAATTATGCGTATAGTAAGTAACTAAAAGTGGATTAAGGCCAAGATTTTTTAGGTACCATGCTTGAAAGTGGCTATCTTTTCCGCCACTAACGGGTATGATGCAGTCATAATTTTTATTACTATTATCTTTATACTTCAAGACAAGTTCTTTAAATTCTTCCTCCCTTTCTCTCCAATTGATATTAACTTTTTCATCATGGGTAATACATCCACTACAAACCCCATCATCATTCACACTTAAATTAACTGCAACTATAGGATATGTACATCTTTTACAATATTTCACAAAATCTCCAAAAACTAAACTCTAACATTAACACCTGACTCATATAAAAAATTCTTAGCATTTAATACACTATGCTCTGTAAAATGAAAAATATTAGCAGCAGCTAATGCAATATTTTTTCCAGCATTATTACCTTCGACTAAATGACTAAAGTCGCCCACACCACCCAGAACAATAGTCGGTATTTTAACCTTTTCTTCTACATATTTTATTAAATTTAAGTCATAACCATTGCCAAATCCATCGCAGTCTATAGACTGTATTAAAACCTCGCCAGCGCCTAATTTTTCAACCATTGTCACCCATTCATCAATGCTTATATTGGCATCATCCTTGCCGAAGTTTTTATACACTTTCCAGCTATCATTGCACTTTTTAACATCAATAGAAACAACAATACATTGCGCGCCAAACTCCTTAGAAGCTCTTGTGATAAAATCAGGTTCATCTATTGCTATTGTATTAATTGAAACTTTATCTGCGCCTGCAGCCAACCTGATTCGTATATCTTCTAATGTTCTAATGCCTCCTCCAACCGTTAAAGGCACAAAACAGACTTTAGATATTTTTCTAATAATTTGAATAATATCAGTATTACAATCTTCAGTACTATTATGCAAGTTAGATGAAGTTGATCCAATAGTGCTATTACCAGACCTCATAGAATGAGTAGCCTCTCGACTAATATCCAGGTATATAATTTCATCTGCTTTCCATTCAGAAAACCTTTCCACTTGGTATATATGATTTCCTGTTGACTGATGAAGGGAAAAATTCCTGCTACGAACTAAAACCCCGTTTTTTAATAAAAGCACTGGGATCAACCTAGTTTTCAGCATGTGCATCACTCCTGCATAAAAAGTTTTCTATTAATTTTAGACCTATATCGTGACTCTTTTCAGGATGAAATTGAGTTGCAAATATATTTTTATACTCTATCATAGCTGCAAATCCACCGGCATAATCACACACTCCTGTCACAAGCGAACTATCTTCTGGAATAAATTGATAACTATGTACAAAATAAAATACTGACGATTCAGTAATATTATCAGCTAGAATTGATCCCTTTGTAACAGAAACATCATTCCAACCCATATGTGGAATTCTTTCACTCTCTAAATTACGTCTTAACTTCTTAACATCCCCTTTTATCCAACCTAAACCCTTGGAAACTCCATTCTCATAACCAAATGAAGCAAATAACTGCATACCTAGACAAATCCCAAGAATTGGTTTTTTATTTTCAAGAACTTCATGATTTAATAGATCAATTAGATTTAATTTTCTAAGGTTTTTCATTCCATTGCTAAAACTACCTACTCCTGGAAGTATCAAATAAGTAGAATCGACAATTTCTTTAATATCATTAGATATACAGACATCAAAACCCAGCTTTTCTACAGCATTGAAAACTGATGTCAAGTTTCCTAAACCATAATCTATAATACATACCTTCATCTTACACAAGTACAGTAGACTCAAAAAATATTAATATATTACTCATAATTCTAATCATCTTTAATCGATCTAATTAACATAAAAACTTTCGCATATCCTGTCCCAACTGAGTTACCCCTAGTATTACAATATCCTCAACACTACGAGTATGTAAAGGGTTTGTCATTGCAGTGAACTATCATTTAATAACTGAGTAATGGAAATCACCTCTGATGTTAAGCCCATCTCATTAAATGAATTTCTTATTTCACGCTCATACCCCATAGTGAACAAAAGTATTAGATCTGGCATATAGTCTTTTAGTTTTTGTGCTGGATACACTTCCATACCTTCTATTATTTTCCCATGCTTTTTAGTATCTATATCAAACATCCCAATAATATTGGCTTGTTTTAAATTAGATTCATTCAATGCAGCAAAAGTAAGATGACTTGCAGGATAGAGTGCTATTTTTTTATTCTTATCAATATTTAATATTAATTCATTGATAGCTGTATTTCCTTTACCGTAAACGTCTTGATAGAAATTTTGGATCGTTTTTACAATTAACGAATCATTTAAGACTGGTATTGCGGTTGGTCTGAAGAGTAGCCGTTGCACTCTATTGGGTGTAGCCGGATCATCGGCAACAATACTTTTTTCAACAGCCTCACATTGCCAACCCAAACGTTTCATTAAGTGAATCAAATTATGAGTACTAAATTGATTTAAATGCTCGAATATAAATGGATCTGTATGCTCGTCCAGCCAACTCCAATCAGGAACTTCGACAAACAAATAGCCATCATCACCAAGGATTGTTCTTACATATTTTATAAATGAATCTAAGTCAAATATATGCTCAAGAACATGTCTCAAAATCACAAGATCCATTTTCATATCTTGTGGTACTGTTTGATAATCAGTCAAACCTTCTTGCGATGATAAAACTTTAATTGCCTCTACACTCAATTCATTAAAATACGCTTGGCAATCATATTCTTTATGAAGATGCATTAAAAAAGAACCGGTATGCGCTCCAATTTCTAAAGCATTTTTATTTTTGAGATCCATGTGTTTGATTAAAAAATCTGACTGTCTTTTACCCTGATCGACCTCAAACTCAGTAGGCTCTCTACGCCTAAGCATCGTACTCCGCTTGTAATAATTCTCAAGATATTCATCACCCACGTATTCACCATGAAAAATAAATTGACAGTCCATACATACTGCATAAGAAAGAGAAACAGTTTGATCAAGATTCATCAAATAGAAATTTTTATCAATTTCTAAATCAGTAATATTCTCTGAACCACATACTCGACAATGATTAACTTTAGTATAAGAAGGATTCATATTTTTTCGTGCTCTTTTATTTTTTTAAACGCTTAAGATGTTTTGCAGCTGGGATCCATAAATCAGTAAAATCCCAATCATATATAAATAGCACTTTCATTATTACTTTTCTATCCTCCTGATTAGTGTAAACGCTTCTGCAAAATCTATACCAACTTCGTTTCCTCTGATAGAACTTAGGCGTAATGAGTTCTCAATACTGCGGCTATGTGGGGGATTATGCATTTCATCCTCATACGCCTTAAGAGCCATTTTTTTTACATCAATATAGTCAGATATATCAATAAAAACATTTGGCGTAAACGGAAGATAGCCTGAAATCTGCCATTCAGTACTTGATAAAATCTCGAAAGAATAAATCTCTTTAACACAAAAATTAGGTTGTGGTCTACAAGCCGTCATTACAGCCTTGCTTGTAATTTGATGATCGACATTCAAGTCACCAACATGATGAGTGTAGATTATTTCAGGCTGTATTTTTAAGATAATTTCTTCGATGACCTGTGTGATATCTAACAAAGGCACTGAATCCATCTTATTATCTGGAAAATTAAGGATTTGTATAGAAGTCGTACCCAATATTTCTGCAGCTTTTTGTGCTGAGTTCTGCCGCTCCCGCTCCACCACTTTATGATTAGCCACATGACGAGAACTGATACCATCGGTCATAAAAAGTACATGAACTTTATCGCCAGACGCAACATGCTTTGCTATTGTGCCAGCACAACCCAATACTTCATCATCAGAATGCGCTGCAACAACTAAAACTATTTTCATTTTCTTGCTTAAACTCCGTAAAAAACAACGGTTAAATTTCTAGTGTAACGACCTTCTTCATATTAGTATTCAATGATTGGGTCACTTATTAACTTGTAATGCACTTAATTCTTGTGATAAATACTATTGATTATTTCGCTCTACTCTCTTCGTTAATTGTATATAAAGTTGTCTGAGATAGTGTGTTATCTCTTGCAACAATCAAGCCATTATTTTTTTCAAATTTTCCTTTATATTCTATATTTTTAGAGTCAAAGTCCTTAATTATTGCATTCACCTCTATAAGAATCACTTCTGCAGGAGCTATATCCCAATCCCTCATAACGACATCTTTTACAAACAAATCTGCCGTTCCGTCTGCAACCAAGCAAGCCTTAAGTCCAAATGAGCCACACTCAATATATTTTGTTACAGGCATAGATTCAAAAATAATTTTAGCTACTCTCTGTGGTTCTGGGTAGTTATCAATTAAATTAAGTCTGTCAATATACTTTAATTCGTCCAACTTCTCACCATTTAAGTATGCTCCGCTACCCTTTAAGGCAGTCCATAGTTTTTTTAAACATGGCGCATAAACTGCACCGTAAAGTGGAATATCATTTTTGATATAAGCTAGTTGAGTAACAAATCCATCAAAGCCATCAAACCAACTCGCTGTTCCATCAATTGGATCCACCAACCAGTATTTTTCTGGTCTATTATTTTTAAAAGTACTATCCTCTTCTGAAATTATCACACATCCTGGATCAAGCCCTTCTAGCAAGTTTTTAATTAAAGTGTTTGCTTTAAAATCTGCCCATGTTTTAAATGCTTTTGGCTCTAAAATAACTCGATACTCCTCATCTTCACGCCATGATTTTATCTGATCACCTATATTTTTTAATCCACTTTCAAGCTTACTTATTACTATTGAGTTCATACTTATCTTTCAACTTTATTAATGCAATCTTAAGATTATTAGAAGGCGCTACATTAAATCTCTTAAGTAGTGTCAAATCAAACTCAAACTCTGGATGATTCAACTCATATTCAATCGTTTTTTTGAATATTCCTTCGCAAATACTCAAGAACCTGTTAATTGAATACACTCCAGAATAACCAACATTTATTGGTGTATATCCATTTAAATTAATTTTAACTGATAACTCTGCAATTATTTTAGCCGCATCTTCAACATCCATAGATGCCCACAATATTTCACTTTCAGGAAGATGTGGCTTTTTATTATTAGATAAACTTCTTATTGTATTAACAACCAACCCATTATTACGCCCTTGGCCAAAAAGTCCAGGAATTCTGATTGACAAAGAACCCCTTCCATCTTTTTTTAAAAGCAACTCGCCTTCGTACTTGCTAGCCCCATATGATGATTCAGGTAATCCAGAATCTGACTCATGCCTAATGACATTTTTAGACGAACCGTATACAGTCATTGAAGATATATATATTATTGGTGCTTTTGTTGCGTCAAGAATATTCTGTAACATTGTTTGATTTCTAAATGAAAGAATGTTGTTTCCATATTCTTTAGCTGTTTTTGGTACAAAAGCTGCACAATGAACCACTAAATCTGGGCTAAATTTATTAATCAAAGTCGATACTTCATCTCTCGATTCTAAGTTACATACATTCGAATCAGGTACTTTTTGTCGAGTTGTTTTAATTAAATCAATATTATATTTAACAAGCTCTGAAGCTAGATATCCTCCTAAAAAACCATTGGTACCAGTCAGCAAAACCTTCTTTCTCAAATCTGGCTCCATGTAATCCACTGATCTTGCTTTATGTCCTGTTTAGCCTTACGCCCTAAAATATATTCTTTAAGATATATCGGGATTCCAAAACCTGGTCGCTTCGAAATCAACATTTTCTCAGTAATTGTTTCACCTGCTTTGATATCACAACTTGCATGTATACTTCTACGTACTTTTTTGTACATATCTTTCTCTTCATCTCTAGGACCTGTTTTCGAACCATCCCCTATTGCAGATTCAACTTCCCTAATTTTCTCAATCATCTTTTTTAACTCAGGTGGTTCGATAGCAAAAACATGGTCTGGTCCGGGTAAATTTCTATCCAAAGTAAAATGCTTTTCAATAACCGACGCCCCCATCACTACTGATGCAATAGCAATATTATCACCAAGCGTGTGATCAGAATAACCAGTGATAGTCCTATACATATCTCGCATAATTTGTATAGATTTTAGATTGGAGAGATGAGCTGGGGCTGGATATAAAGAGGTACATTGAAGTAAAATAATTTTCTCATTACCCTCCTCTCTACATACGTCAATAGCTCGTTGTATTTCCATCCAATCCGCTAAACCAGTAGACAATAATACAGGCTTCTGTGTTTTGGCAATGTATCTAATCAAATCTAAATCCGGAAGATCGAATGACGCAACCTTATGTGCTGGTGCGTCAATCTCCTCTAAACCATCAACTGCCTCATTATCACAAGGAGAAGATAAGAAAATTAACCCTTTAGATTCAGCATATTCTTTTAAATGTTTTTGCCAACCTCTATTTAATTCAAGACTTTTTATTAAACCATGAATACTCTCATAACCTTCAAGATAATTAGGCATATCGGCGTATTTTGAGATATGCTTATCTGCTTTAAATGTCTGAAATTTTACAGCGTCGGCACCCGCCTCTGCAACTGCATCAATATGTTTTATTGCAAGAGCAAAGTCCTGATTATGATTTGAGCCTACTTCAGCAATAATAAAGGACGGATAGTTATCACCAATATATTTATTACCTATTTTAATTTTCATTTTTTTCTCTTACATTTAGTAAATATTGTTAACCCAATTTCTTTGTAAGCTAAGTTCATTAGTAGGAACAAATAACTCCTCTTCTTGACTTTCGTTAAAATATAATTCAAAAGGATCAAATCCTGCTGCAATGCCTAAGCAAAAAGTAGTTGATATTCTAGGGTTTATTTCAAATGGATAAACAATTCCAGACTGGGTCAATATGCATTGTATATTGTATATGCCTGATGTTCTAAAATTAGAATGAAAATTCTTTGCATATTCGATTATTAAACTATTCATATCAATTTTTGCCTGAATAGTAATCCCTTTCTTCTGTTTCACCTTTACAGGAATAATCGCATTTAAATATCCCTTCTTATTAGCTGACACTAGTACTGTGTACTCTATTCCTATAGCTAATTCCTGGATAATCAAATCTTCTTCATTAGTAGGGTGCAGAATTTTATAAGCATTTAATTCTTTAAGTGAATTAACAATACGAACCCCTCTAGAACCGCGACCAGTTTTAGGTTTTACAACAAGCGGGAAACCCATTTTACTAGCCTTATCGACTGTAAATGTTTTTGGTGCAGTTAACCCTGAAGATTTAATTGCCTGAGCACAATTATATTTATTTAGCATTAATCTGACAAAATTCTTATGAGGCAGAAATATTTCTGGGCCGTCTTTATTTAAAAATAAGTCAAACTGAGTCAACTCCTCATCAACAGTCGGAACAATCAAATCAATTTCATTTTCATCACATACAGACTTAATGCTTTCTAAATAAAGTTTAGAACTAGCAAGAGGAATTTCCACTCTAGAACCTATTGGAATAGTTTTATCAATATTATCCAAAACTGCATCAGCAAAAAATAATGTATATTTTTTGTTAAGACTCTTCCATAACGCCTCACTACCAGCTCCACCGCCGCCTGTAAAAAGTATTCTCATATATATATCCTAGACGTCTTTAATTTTATATGTGCCATAAAAAATAATGATATTTTTTGAGACCTTAATACCTTATTCCGATTTCCATTCATTGTTGAGATAAACTTTCGTACTCTTATTCTGTATAAAAATTTTCTATTTTTAGTAGATACTTATGTCCATTTATCTCAAAAAATGCAGGGTACTCTTCATTGCCTACAACTCTTAATAAATTAAATTGTTCTTTGATCGATCTATCAATATCAAGCCTACTATCATTTAGCGTTCCATTCACCTTTAGCAGAAACAATATAAGACAATTCGTTCATCTTTTAAACTCCATGCAGTTTACTTTTCTTCCATTAACAGTTTTTTCATTCATTTCTATAAAATTAAATTTTTTATACAAATTTATTGCTCTTATATTAATTTTAAAAACTTCTAACTTAATCTTTTTTAACTTTAATAAATCAAAGATATATTTTACACCCACCTCTTGAAGAGTCTTTCCAACACCTCCTATTTTATTAAAAGGGTTTGCATACAGTCCAAAATAGCATTGCTTTCTATTGAAATCTATTTTATTAAAATAAACAACACCAAAATAATTGCTATCTCTTTTCACAACCATATATTGCCTATCTTTGGAAAATAATAAATCATCTATAAAATTAACATGCCCTTCTATAGAAATTTCATCTTGGGAATGCATCCACTTTCTGATATTATCACTATTTCTCCAATCTAAAATCATAAGCTTTTCCTTTAAAGTTAAATCAACAAAATCAATTAACTCTACCCACCCAATTTATCTAGTTCAATTTTAAGAATATAACGATTATTATCCAATTCAAAATATGCAGGGTAACTGTCATTATTAACAATTCGTAAAAGATTAAATTGCTCTTTAATGGTTTTACTTACATCTAACCTACTGTCTTCTTTACCTCGTTTTAAATAAAAACTTTCATCACCACTCTGTTTAAACGGTATTTTATATTTTTCATAATTATTTACAAACTCTAAACACATTTTAATAATCATTTTAGCTTGCTTATCTCGCAACTCTTCATTTAGCTCGTAACCAGTTAAGTCGAGCACCTCTTGCATATAAATATCACCATTGTCAACTTCATCAATAGCCTCAATCATAGAGAATGGAATCTTATTTTTACCTTCTAAAACTTGCCAAAATAATGGTGACCAACCTTTACCTTTTGGCAATAAACTTTCGTGAATAACTATATTATGTTTGTTTTTTAAAAGTGACTCTTGCGGAATAATTTGATGGTAACTTAAGATAAAAACAATATCATAATTTTCCTGAATATCATGATGATTTTTATAAATACTAGCATTGCTTAACTCTTTTGATAGTTGCAATGCATAACTTTCAAACCACTGATTTTTACTTGTTAAGATAGCGATCTTCATTGTAGATATTTTGCCACTTTATTGGCGCCTAACCCATCGCATATTGTACTGGCATTTTTTGACATAGATTTCCAAAGAGAAGAATTATTAACTATAACTTGTAAATCTTTACCAAGGTTTTTAACAATTTTAACCGAGCCCATTTTCTCCAAATTTTCTGCTATTAACCTTTGATTATCTGCTGCAATATATAGCAATGTTGGCAATCCTAAACAACACCTCTCCCATGAAGTTGAGCCCCCAGCACCAATAGATAAATCAGCATCTAATATTAATTCTGCCATATTATTTGCATCAATAACAACCTCGATATTCTTATTTATTGCGTAGTTTTCTAGCATCTTATTATGTGGCGACTTCTTGCCTAAAACAACAACAATATTAAAACTATTATCTATATTTTGTAAAATATCATAAGTAATGTTATTAACATCACTACCGCCCATACTAATTAAAATATTTTTAATTGTTTTTGCTTTCCCTCTCTTTTCTAACGCTTTTTCTCTCAACTCTGCAAACTCTAACCTTAACAAGGCATAATCACAACCCAGCAATAGTTCACAATTATTCGGCACTTTGTTTTTATAATTTTCTTTCTGAATGCCTAAATTTTGATTTAACAACATATTACAATCAAATTGTCTATCTGCCAAATCATCAATCACCATTAATTTTTCATAATATGGCTTAAGATTCCGCTGCCAATCTCTATCTAATCCATAATTATCAACAATTAACCAATCAATTTTTTCTACTTTAAGTATATTAATACAATCATCAGCATCCTGTTGCTGGGTCTCTCCTAGCCAGTGAAAATGTGCTAATTTATTATCAACTTCACCCCCCTCTGGTGACTCTAACTCGTGAACATTAAATCCATTTAAACGAATCTTATCAATCAAATTTCCTTCATACAGGCGGCAAATAAACTCCACATTAGCGCCATTTTCTTTTAGCACTTGTGCCAAGGTCAGGCAGCGCATAACATGGCCCGTACCTATTTTCAAGGAAGCGTCAACACGAAATGTAACTTTCAATCTATCTCTCCACTTTTCTTTAACACCTGATACATTAATTCTGCACGCTTCCAGTCCTCTGGCGTATCAATATCTTGAACTAAGTATCGTGGCAAAATATATGGAGTGGAACTCTTTGAAAAAAGTGATTTTTGCTGCTTAAATGCTTCCGCTTTCCCCCAGTAAAATTGACCCGCATCATGGTATGATTCTTCCAAGTCTTGTGATCGTGTTTCAAGATATTTAGGATAGAACATTTCAATTCTATTTTCTGCTGTAACCTTAATCGCTCTTTGAATTGGAAAGGCAAAACTAGTTGCTGCAAAACAATAGTCTACTTGCTCTCGCTTCATTTGCCTATAAGCCTTTCTAATAGCATCTGCTTGGACAAATGGAGCTGTCGCATAAAGACAACAAACTTCAGATGGTGATTGTCCTTTATAGTCAAACCACTCTATTGCATGCCTAATAACAGGCACAGTGCCGGTATAATCATTGGCTAATTCATTAGGGCGTGCAAATGGAACGCTTGCGCCAAAAGATTTTGCTACTTTAGCTATCTCAGTATCATCAGTTGACACAACGATCTGATCAAAACATTTAGAGGCAACTGCAGCTTTGATGGAGTACGCAATCATAGGTCGGTCAAAGAACTCTTTTATATTTTTTCTAGATATTCTTTTACTGCCACCCCTTGCAGGTATTACACATAATTTCATTACATAGTTCCTAGCTTTTATTACTATTCAATATTTTTATTATTGATGAAACAATCATATTTTGATCATAGCCACTTAATCCGTAATATAGAGGAATAGACAATACATTTTCATAATACTCTTTGGTTACAGGATATTGATCAATCTTATAACCCAACGCCTTATAATAGGGCTGGTTTACTACAGGTATATAATGTACTTGCGAACCTATGCCTTGATCTGCCAATTTTTTCATAAACTGATGTCTACTTATGCCAACCTTATCAAAATCAATACTAACCACATAAATATGATGAGAGCTATTATTTCTACCATGGTCTTGCAAAGGGGTGGTGTTTAGAACCCCTTCAAAAGCTTTATCATAGAATTTAACTGTTGACTTCCTGGCATCTAAAAATAGGTCAATCTTATCCATTTGTGATACAGCTAATGCACATTGGATGTCGGTGATACGG
>Ga0233440_1003082_pt1 | contig 12931 bp, 12 predicted proteins | sample SI_123_September_5_FD_182791 | JGI IMG/M metagenome (GOLD analysis project Ga0233440, IMG submission 182791) | Seawater microbial communities from Saanich Inlet, British Columbia, Canada - SI_123_September2016_120_MG | ecosystem: Environmental > Aquatic > Marine > Inlet | place: Canada: British...
TGATGTTAATATTGCTCTTATTAATGAGTTAGCACTTATTTTTGATCAGATGGGTATCGATACTAATGAGGTTCTTGAAGCTGCAGCCACTAAATGGAATTTTATTAAATTAACACCAGGCTTGGTAGGTGGGCATTGTATTGGAGTAGACCCATATTACTTGACATTTAAAGCGGAAGAGCTTGGTTATCAGCCAAATTTAATTTTAGCCGCTCGTCAAATTAACAATGGCATGAGTAAATATATCGCTCATCAAACCATTAAGGAAATGATTAAGGCGGGCAAAGTTATTAAAGACTCAAATATCCTAATGCTTGGCGTTACCTTTAAAGAAGACTGTTCTGATATGCGCAATACTAAGGTGGTTGATATTATTAATGAGTTAAAAGACTTTGGTGCTAATGTCGATGTATATGATCCATGGGTGAATCATAAAGAAGAGAGTAAGTGGTATAAACATGGAATTATTGGTAACCCGCTAGAGTCAGATAAGCAATATGACGCCATTATTGTTGCGGTAGGGCATAAGCAATTTAAGAGCTATACCAATGATGATTACTCTAAATTATCAAATGATGAAGTGATAGTCATCGATGTTAAAAACATTGTTAATAATCCCACCTGGAGATTGTAGCTCTAAGAAGATCAAATGTCTAAAAAATTTTTAACAGATTCTTTATTGTACTTAATAAGCGATATTGTCAACAAATCAGCTATTTTTTTGCTAATTCCAGTTTACACATCTGTCTTTACTGTTCAAGAATACGGGGTGTTGGAGGTGGTCATGATAATAATAGCATTTTCCTCGTTGATTGTTTCATTTGCATCTAAAACAGCTTATCTGAGGCTGGGTTATGATTACGATGAAAAGGAGAGAAAAGAGCGTTTATTCGATACGATAATTTTTATATGCATTCTAGCTATATTTTTATTTACTCTGCTTTTTACTTTTCAAGATACGCTAGTTGATTTTGTAGGGGAGGGTTATAGTGCAATGGGGTATTATATTTTAGGCTATGTTTTTTTGCTAAGTATAAATGAGCTAAGTTTAGTACTCTTAAGATTTGAAAAGAAGGTTTTTAAGTATCTTATATTTTCTTTTATTAAAACCACTGCTGAGCTCTTGGCGATTATTTATTTTGTCGTATATTTGCATGAAGGAGTGCTTGGAAGAGTAGAAGGGTCTTTAGTTTCAATGATTTTCGTATTTCTTATTCTTTTTAAAGTTCTTATATGGAAAAATATCACGCCAAGCTTAAATATGACGTATTTGTCTCATTATGTTAAGTATTCTTTGCCACTAGTGCTTAATCAGATGGTTGGCTGGATATTGATTAGTTATGATAAGCTCTTGGTGGGTCAAAACTTTAGCATGAGGGAATTAGGTTTTTTCGCACTAGGTAGTCAGATACTAATAATATATAAATATACTATGGAGTCATCATTAAAAGCCTTTAATGTGGAATTGTTTTCCAACCCTGGATTGGCAAGTGATTTGAAGAACATCCTTACGTTAATCTTGTCAGTCTCTGCAATTTTTGCATTATTATTTTCATTTTTTGCCAATGAATTTGTTCTAATTATGTCAAATGAAAATTACTCAGAGGCAAGCGATATTATTAAGTATATGGTTATTTCGAAATATATTTCTATGGGCAGTGCTGTCTATGTTATGGTTCTTTTTGCACACAAGAAAACATCTGCTGTTTCCATAATATCTCTCAAAAGCCTAGCTGTATTGTTGGTAGTTTCAACTTATTTGGTGCCAAACTATCATTATTTAGGTGCAGGAATTTCTGCAATTATTGTCAATCTAATAATGTTTTATTATCTTACTCAGGAAGTTAAAAAGGTCGTCAAATTCGATTTAGGATTTAAAATATTATTGATTTTTATACTATTTATCTCTGGGGTTGGGCTATCTATTCTTGATGTAGGCTATACGTTGAGTTTTGTGTTTTTGTTTTTCAGTTCTAGTTTATTGTATGTATTAAACAAAGAATATATTCTAAAGGTTGTTAAAGGTTAATAATGTCTGTTTATATAATCGCAGAAGTAGGTCAAGCACATGATGGTAGTCTAGGTATATTGCATTCATACATAGATTCTTTATCTGTAACGGGTGTTGATGCTATTAAATTTCAAACTCATATTGCAGAAGCAGAAAGTAGTATGTATGAGCCGTTTAGGGTTAATTTCTCACGTGTGGATAAATCAAGATACGACTACTGGAAGAGAATGGAATTCTCACTGCCTCAATGGAAAGAAATAAAAGCACATTGCAACCAGGTTGGTTTAGATTTTATCAGCTCTCCTTTTTCTAATCAAGCGGTAGATTTATTAGAAAAAGTCGGAGTTAAGTTTTATAAGATTGGATCTGGAGAGGTTAGTAATTTTTTATTGTTAGAAAAAGTTGCTAGAACTAAAAAGCCTATTATCCTTTCAAGTGGGCTTAGCTCTTATGTTGATATTGAGAATGCCATAAACTTTCTAAAGCCTTTTGGAAATGATATTTCTGTACTCCAATGTACAACGAAGTACCCTACACAGGCAAAAGACATTGGTTTAAATGTTATTTCTGAAATGAAAAATAAATTTAATATTAAAGTGGGATTATCTGATCATTCGGGAGAAATTTTTCCATCTTTAGCTGCCACCAGTTTGGGTGCTAATATTCTTGAATTTCATGCAGTTTTTGATAAAAGAATGTTTGGCCCAGATAGCACCTCATCATTAGAGATAGATAAGATAGCAGAGCTGGTTAAGGGCGTGAGATTTATAGAAAGTTCATTAAGTAACAAAATTGATAAAAATGATTTTAATGATAAGAGAAGCTTGAAACAAATGTTCGGAAAATCTTTATCAGTAAATAAAGATTTAGAGCAAGATTCAATAATAATATTTGACGACTTGGAGGCGAAAAAACCAGAGGGATATGGAATTCCTGCAATGAATTATCAAAAAGTGATTGGTAAAAAGCTTAATAAAAAATTAGTTTGTTGGAGTTTCCTAAATGAGGATGACTTAATATGAGAAAAAGAAAGATATGCGTGGTTATTACAGCTAGACCGAGTTATTCTAGAGTAAAAACAGCGTTAATAGCAATTGATAAGCACCCAAAACTAAAACTGCAATTAATATTAGCAGGATCTTCTCTTCTTCAAAGATATGGAGATGTGTCCAAGATTATCGAAGATGATGGGTTTGTTGTTTCTGAAAAAATCTACAATATTCTTGAAGGTGAATCACAAAATTCAATGGCCAAAACAACTGGCCTTGCAATTATGGAGTTAGCAACAGCCTTTGCAAATCTTAAGCCAGATGCTGTTATCACAATAGCCGATAGATTTGAAACGATCGCCACATCTATTGCTTCAAGTTATCAAAATATTCCACTCATACATATACAAGGTGGAGAAGTAACCGGAAATATTGATGAGAAGGTTAGACATGCTAATACAAAGTTAGCTGATATTCATTTTGTCGCCTCTGAAAATGCAAGAGAGAGGGTAATCAAGATGGGGGAGAATCCATTAAAAGTTTTTAATACAGGATGTCCATCTATAGATTTGGCAAAGATTGTGGCCGAAAACCCTAGTTTAGATTTTGATCCTTTAGCTAAATATAGCGGAGTGGGTCCAGATATTAAATGGAAGGACGGATATATTGTGGTTATGCATCACCCAGTGACAACTGAGTTTAATGATTCAACTAAACATGTCAAGAGCTTGCTTTCTGTTATAGATAGTTTAAATGTGCCTACATTTTGGTTTTGGCCCAATGTCGATGCTGGAAGCGATGGAACTTCAAGTGGCATAAGACAATATAGAGAAATTAATAATCCAGAAAATATTCATTTTTTCAAGAATGTTGAGCCAAATGAGTTTTTAAAATTAATAATTAACTCTAAATGCCTAATAGGTAATTCAAGTGTGGGAATTAGAGAGAGTTCTTTGCTTGGCATCCCTGTGGTTAATATTGGTTCAAGGCAAAATAAAAGGCATCGCGGAAAAAATGTAAAAGACTGTGCTTATGATAGCGCTTCAATTTTAAAGACAATTCGACAGCAACTAGAGTATGGCAAGCTATATCCTCCTGAATTTATTTATGGTGACGGCAATGCTGGCGAGAAGATTGCTGAATTGTTGTCAGATATTGAGTTAAGCTTTCACAAAACCATAGCATACTAACCCTTATATATCACAATCCATGGAGATGAAAAATGTTTAAAGACTTAAATTATTATGAATACGTAGTTGCGAACAAGTTAGATGAACTGTTAAATATTGATTTAAATGAGTATGGCAATATTACAAAAAAAATAATACCAGATGATCCTAATTATAGTGTTAGCAATGATTTGACAGAACCTTTTTGTGTTGAATTAGATGATTTAACTAGGCTGCACTATCTTTTGCGAAAGAATAAAGTAATTACAGCTATAGAAATTGGATCAGGTAAAAGTACTGCAGTCATAGCTGATGCAATAAGGAAAAATAAGGATGATTACGCTGAACAAGTAAAAGGGCGCTTACGAAAAAATAATGCTTTCGAGCTTCATACAGTTGAAACGTCTAAAGCCTGGGGCGATATTGTCATAAAAAACTTACCTGAAAGTTTGAATAAAATAGTTAAGATGCATTATGTTAAATGCGAGATGACAATGTTTAATGATAGAGTTTGCACTGTATTTAATCAGTTTCCGAACATTTGCCCAGACTTCATTTACTTGGATGGCCCTGATCAATTTAGTCCTGTTAATGATATATGCGGTATTAGCACAAGTCATCCTGATAGAATGCCAATGGCATGTGATATATTACGAATTGAGCATTTTTTATTGCCAGGCACTATGATTGTTTTAGATGGAAGAACGGCAAATGCACGTTTTCTTCAACGTAATTTTCAACTGGATTGGGACTATACCCACTACTCAGAATATGATATTCATATATTTATAAATAAAATGGATCCGCTTGGTCCTTATAATGCTAGAGAGCTTGATTTTAAGGAGGCTAATAGCTTTTTATGAAAAAAATTGATGTTTTATACTTTATAGAGCACCCAGGAAGAGAGCTCGATATGGCTGTTGCAATTGAGAGGGTACTGAGAGAGAAATTCAAGTTGTCGGTTAGAATAAAGTCATTGCTGTATGAGTCAGTGACTACACTAATAACGTACAAACCGAGGTTAATAATTACACCTTCAACTAGTTTTGCAAAAGGATCTGTTGCTAATATTTTTTTTGATGTGTATGGAGATAATATTAGCTATATAAATTTAAATTTTGAACAATATATATCCAAGGCTACTGAAAAGTTAAAAATTCCTACCAATAAGAACTCAAGAGAATATCAACATCAGTTTTGTTGGAATGAAAATTTTCTAAACCTCCTTAGGGGTGGAGGTATTGGTGAGCACCTTCTCAAGTTAACAGGCAGACCGCATAAAACATTAATAGAAAAATACTATATACAAAATAGACAGCCTATTAAGGTTGACTTGGCAAAAGAACATTCATTAAACCAAAAGATGAATTGGGTTTTTATCGCAATGTCAGATGGCTTGGCATTTACAGAAGAAAAGAAGATTAAAACATTTATTGAAAGTGGCTCAGACTCAGTTTTAACAAAATCTAGCATTGCTTATACACGAAAAACAAGTTTGACTATGCTTGAATGGCTACCAGTAGTAGCCGAAAAAAATATTGATTTTCAGTTTATTGTAAGGCCGCACCCCTCTATTTCTGTAAGTGTATATTTTGAATATTTAGATAGACATGCCCAAAAAACACCAAGTAATATTTACGTAACAAAAACTGATTCAGCGCTACAATGGTTGGCAGCATCAGATTTACTAATAACAGATATTTCAACACTAAATATTGACGCCAGAATTATGAAAATACCTGTTGCAACAATTATAGTTGATAATGGACCACCGGAACACCTGGATACTCCAGATCTTGGTTCCAACGCAATAAAATGTAAAACAATTAATGACTTGAACAATGTATTAGAATTGGTACCAGATGGGATAGTTGATTTCAATATTGAGCCTAAAGGTCTAGAGGTGGATGCAATTTCTATAACTGCCGAAGAAATAGCATTAATTGCTAAAAAAACAAAACATTTAAAATTTAACTATGTACGGATTTTATTCTCGATTATATTGAATTTTAGAAGAGCGGCAGGATCAATTATTAGACTGTTTCTAATGAAAACTGGATTAAAAAATTTAGTTAGAAGTGGCATTCATGAAGACTATTTTAACGGTATCGTCTTGCAGAAAAAAGCAGCAGATATACGTTACAAAGATTAATTATTTGTATTTATGGAAAATTAATATGATTTTAGCTAACTTTTTTATGGAGTTAATGTAGTGTGCGGAATTGCTGGGATAATTGGAAATGGTGCCGAGCTAAAAAGGCGACAACTTGACTCTATGTTGTCATCAATAAGTCATAGAGGTCCTGATGATTCCGGTGTGTACATACAAAACAACCTTGCTATTGGTCATCAACGTTTATCTATATTGGATCGAAGTAGCGCTGGTAAAAACCCCTTTTTTTCAAATAATGGGGATTTTATTATTGTCTATAACGGTGAAGTGTACAACTATCTAGAGTTGAGAGACCAACTAAAAGAAAAGTATAGGTTTAAAACAGAAACAGATACTGAAGTTGTTCTTGCTGCTTACATAATTTGGGGTGAAAAATGCGTAAATAAGTTTATTGGAATGTTTAGTTTTGTGATTTATGACACCATAAGAGATTTGGTCTTTGGATCTAGGGATAGATTTGGTATTAAACCTTTTTATTATACTTTTTACAAAGATTTGTTTTATTTTTCATCTGAAATTAAAGGTTTTTTTTCTGCTGGTATAGGTGCCTCTGAAAATCTTTCAATTGTTAACGAATATTTGCAATATGGGCTATATGACCATTGCTCTAAAACTTTTTTTTCTGGGATTGAAAAAATATTACCAGGGCATTCTTTTACACTTAAGAATGGGAAATTAAATATCTTTCAATATTGGGATCTTTCAGAATATGAATCAAACGAACACTATTCGGATGCGTATGTTGAAAATAGGGTAATGGAGATACTTACTGATAGTGTAAGTATTTCAATGAGGTCAGATGTTAATGTTGGTGTAAATCTTAGTGGGGGATTAGATAGTTCATGCTTGTTAGATCTAATTAATAAGAATTGGAATAATAATTATAATTTATTGGGGTTTACTCAGGATTATGAGGACGAAAGATTCTCAGAGAGACGATGGGTTGAGAAGATAGCAAAAAATAATGATAGATCGATACATTTTAGCAAAATGACTCCTGAAGATTTTCAACAGGCAAATGCTAATATGATGTGGTATCAAGATGAACCATATGCTGGAGTCCCAGTGGCAGGTTATGTAGGTATGTATCAAAAGACAAATAGTCAGAACGTTACAGTATTGTTAGATGGCAATGGTCTTGATGAAGCATTTGCAGGATATAAACAACATCACATTCATTTTTTAAAAGATTTGTATATAAATAGAGATACATCGTTTGACTCTCATTTGAAATCATATATTAAAGAATGGGGCGGGTCTGATAGAGATGTGCTAGAACAATTAAAACAAAATAATTTAGGGTTGGTAAAAAGTAGAGATGGCACAAAAGAGATAAACCCTGGATTTTTATCTCAAGATTTTTTAGGGGCGTTTCCAAATACAATAGCTACACAGCCATTAAAAAATCTTAAGTCTCATTTAAAAAACTCTATGTACCGAGATGCAACTTATTCAAAAATACCTAGAGCATTGAGGTTTAATGATCGCGTTAGCATGGCCTTTTCGAAGGAATTAAGGGTTCCTTTTTTAGATCATAGATTATTCGAATTTTCGTTTTCACTCAATAATAGTCTTTTATATTCTCAAAAAAGACCAAAGGGGATAATTAGAAAAATTTTCACCAACTCTTTGCCTGGTGAAATTGTAAGTGCTACCAAAAGGAGTGTGCAAACCCCTCAAAGTGAATGGCTGAATAATGATTTAAGGCATTGGGTGTTAAACATAATACACTCTAAGTCTTTTAAAGAGAGAGGGATATTTGATGTAAAGAATGTTCAGAAACAATATGGAAAATTAAAGGGCCAACAGTTAGAAAACTCTTTTCAAATATGGCAAATGGTTAATTTGGAATTGTGGTTTCAACAAAATATTGACTCTAAGCCAAGTATTAGTTTAGAATCAAATTTTCCTACGTTTAAGCAAGACGAATTCAACATTAAATAGTTACAATGAAAAACAAGATACTATGCATTATTCCTGCCAGATGCGGATCAAAAGGAATTAGAAAGAAAAATATTATTGATATTTGTGGACTTCCATTAATAGCTTATAGTATTAAAGATGCTTACAAGCTTAAGCAAGAGGGGCTGATATCAAATGTTATTGTCTCTACTGATTGTAAAGAAATTGCTGATATTGCAAAAAAATATAGCGCCTCCGTTCCCTTCTTAAGGCCTGGTGAATTCTCTGGTGATAGTGCAAAATCTATTGATTTTATATTACATGCCCTAAGTTATTTTCAGGAAAAAGGAGTGTCCTATGATTCAGTGTTACTCTTGCAACCAACATCTCCAATTAGGGGGTTTAATGTTCTTAAAAAAGCTATAATCACATTTCAAGAAGCCGATTCAGACTCATTAATTAGTTGCTATAAGGAGGAATATATTAATGATTTAGTTATGTATCACAAAGAAGGTATGTATTTAAAGCCAGTTAATAAATTGCATAATAAAGGTGTTAGAAGGCAAGATCATGGCGTTAAATATGTGCGCAATGGTTCAATATATTTAACTAATTCACAATATTTGATAAAAAATAAGCAAATAATCTCTGATGCACCATTAATGGTTGAAATGAGCAAATTAGACTCAATTAATATTGATACCTTAGAGGATGTTGATGCGCTAAGGAGAAGATTGTGCAGATAGGGATATTAGAATGCAATCAATTCTCCAAAAAGGCATCCTCTATTTTAGAAAAAATTGGAACAATTAATTATTATATTGAAGGTGAAAGCAATTTAACGGAGTTCCTGGCTGATAAGGATTTAATTTTTGTTAGATTAAAGTATTTCATTGACAAAAATCTATTACACAGTGCTCAACATTTAAAATATGTATGCTCTCCAACCACTGGACATAATCATATTGATAATGAGTATCTTGATTCCAGAGGAATAGAGTTAATTTCATTAAAAGGCGAAAATAAATTTTTAAATTCAATTAGAGCAACACCTGAGCATACATTTGGCCTAGTTTTGGCTTTACTGAGAAATTACAAATTTTCTTTTTGTGACAATCAAAAAAGCTTTAAAGATCGAGAATTGCTTAAAGGCTATGAGATTTATAAAAAATATATAGGAATTATTGGACTTGGTAGGGTAGGGAAAATAATTTCAGAATACTTTATTTGCTTTGGCGCGAATGTTGATTTTTATGATATTTTGGATGTTGAATATTCGGATAAAATTAACAAAGTTGATTCGTTAGATACCTTAATTAATAATAATGATATTATCATTTTATGCGCATCTTATTCTAATGAAAATATAGCTATGATTGGCAACAATCAATTAGATTTAATGCGTGATAAATATTTTATTAATACAGCCAGGGGTGAGTTGGTTGATGAGGATGACTTGTTGCAGAAAGTGGAATCTAATCATTTTAAAGGTTTGGCTGTTGATGTGCTTTCGGGGGAAAATGGAAGTCATAAACTAAACATGATTAGAGAGCTTTCTAAATCCAAAAATATTATTATCACGCCGCATATTGCGGGTGCTACTTATGAATCTATGAGTAGAACAGAAGAGTTTATTGCAACCAAAGTGATTAAAAGGATACAAAATGATGGATGAAAAAATAGTGGGTTACACTACTGGTGTTTTTGACATGTTTCATATAGGGCATTTGCATATTTTAAAAAAGGCCAAAAATCATTGCGACTATTTGGTTGTAGGTGTTAGCTCTGATGAGTTGGTTCAAAGCTATAAGGGTATAACCCCTATCATTCCTTTGAGTGACAGAATGGAAATTATCATGTCTTTAAATTGTGTAGATGAAGTTATCATTCAAAGGCACCGAGATAAAAAGCGCCAATTTGATGATATTGGATACGATACGTTGTTTGTGGGAGATGATTGGCAGGGGTCTGAAATATTTAATGAGCTCGAGGCATATTTATCAAAGTATGGTGCAGAAGTGACATACTTTCCATATACTCAGAAAGTTTCATCAACACAATTTAGACGTGTTTTAGAAGATATTCATCATGGTGAATACGATTAACAAAAGTTGAGCAGAACACAACAAAACAAGTATTTAGCTGAATAGGTAGTGGAAAAATTAACTTACATAAACACAGGGAAATTACACCTAATATCTTGACATGAGCCTTAAAGATACTTTATTAAAATTTAATTTTCCTCAATCTTTAGTAAGAGAATATCAGAATTGGTACTTACTGCTTAGACCTAATCAGGTCACCTTGGGTGCGTTTATTTTGATTACAAAGAACGGCGAAACATCGTATTCAAATATAAGTTCAGAAGGATTCAAAGAATTTCCAAAAATAATAAACGAAGTTGAAACAATTTTGAAGCTAGACCTTCATTGCCAAAAAATTAATTACTTAATGCTTATGATGACAGATCCTGAGGTGCATTACCATATCATTCCAAGATATTCGACAGATAAGAGATTTAAAGGTTTGGCTGTTGATGTGCTTTCGGGGGAAAATGGAAGTCATAAACTAGGTGTGATTAGAAGGCTTTCTAAATTCAAAAATATTATTATTACACCACATATTGCGGGCGCTACTTATGAATCTATGAGTAGAACAGAAGAGTTTATTGTCAAAAGACTCATTAGTCTAATCTAATGAAAAAATACATAGGAGATATATGCAATTATTAATTTTAGCAGCTGGTTTTGGCGGCAGACTTTCACCAGCGACAGATGAAACTCCCAAGGCACTTTTGGAGGTGTCAGAAGGTATAACAATACTAGATTTACAGCTTGATGCAGCTAGAAAAGCTGGAATCAATAAAATTCATATAGTTGTGGGGTTTGAGGCTGGAAAAATAGAAAAAAAAATAAGGGAGGAAAAATTTAAAGATCTTAAAATAGTTACACACTATAACCCTTTTTATGGAGAGACTAATAATTTAGTTTCACTTTGGATGGCACGTACTATTATGAATCAAGATTTTATCATGTTAAATGGTGATTCTGTTTTTCGGCCAAAAATTTTACAAACATTATTAAATTCTGAAGAGCAAATCACAGTAATGATTGCAAAGAAAAGCGCATATGATTCTGACGATACAAAGCTTAAATTGCATAATGGATTGATTAAAAAACTAAGTAAAAAACTCCCGTCAGATGAGATTGATGCAGAATGGATTGGGATGTGTAGTATCAAAGGGGATTCACGTGAATTATTTTTAAGACAACTTGAGAGGCTAATCAGAGTGCCAAGCATGCTAAAAGGACACCCCCACTATTTGTCTGTATTTCAAGAGCTAGCAAACAGAAATACCCCCCTAAATACAATTGAAATCACTTCGGATACTTGGCATGAAGTGGATTACCAAATGGATTTAGATTTTATTCGTGCGCACATTACTCGATACCTCGATTAATTTACAAGTCAAATTATATGAAGATTTTGATTGCTCCTAACGCATTTAAAGGTACGATTACAAGTGGCGATGTGGCTAATGCAATCAACGACGGAATTATTCAGGCAATTCCAGGAGCTGATAATATATTAATCCCTGTTTCTGATGGCGGTGATGGCTCCTTAGCAACTTTTTCTGAAATATTTAACGGTTCAATAAGATCAAGCGTTGTAAGTGACCCTCTCGGTGGTCCAGTTGAGGCGCGTTGGTGTATTATGCATGCTGGACAAGCTGCATTTATCGAAACTGCACTAGCTTTTGGCTTGTCACTTGTGCCCATGTCAAAAAGAAACCCTTATATAACAACATCAAGAGGTGTTGGTGATTTGATTAATGCGGGACTTGATCTTGGCTTGAACGACTTTATAATAGGCGTGGGTGGTAGCGCTAACAATGATGGCGGATCTGGTATGTTAAGGTCTCTTGGGGCTCGTTTTTTAGACAAAAATGGGATGGATTTGGGCGAAGGTGGCTATGAATTAAGACGACTGGAAAAAATAATATTAGATGATATTAACCCAAAGATTCTGGATGCAAATATATTGATGTTATCTGATAGTAGCGTCCCTCTAGTGGGTGAAACAGGAGTCTCAATTATGTATAGCCAAGGAAAGGGTGCGACTTCAGAGATGGCGAAGAATCTAGATACATCGTTAAGGAGGTATGCAGATGTGGTTTATGAATGTACAAATGTTGATATCTCAACAAAAGCCTCGACAGGGGCTGGTGGGGGGATAACTTATGCTGGCGAAGTTTTCCTAGGTGCTGAAATTCAATATGGTATAGATGTTGTACTAGATAAATTAAATTTTGAATCACAACTCAGTGGTGTCGATTTAGTAATAGTTGGAGAGGGGCAGTTGGATGAGCAAACTATATACAACAAAGCCCCTATTGGCGTTTCTAAATTAGCAAAAAAATATAATATCCCTGTCTTGTCAGTTTCTGCAACTTTAGGAAATGGATTTGAAAATGCGTATGAACATGGTATTAATTTAGTTGTTAATTTATCAGGTAAAAACAAATGGTTTGAGTGCGGCACTATAATTAACGAAAAGATGATATCCGATGTATTGAAACAAGTATTTATCCAAATAAGTAGTGGAAAAATTGACTTGTATGCGTGCAGAGAAATTACACCTGATATCTTGACATGATTTGCAAAGATACTTTATTGAAATTTAATTT
>Ga0233440_1003084_pt1 | contig 12919 bp, 19 predicted proteins | sample SI_123_September_5_FD_182791 | JGI IMG/M metagenome (GOLD analysis project Ga0233440, IMG submission 182791) | Seawater microbial communities from Saanich Inlet, British Columbia, Canada - SI_123_September2016_120_MG | ecosystem: Environmental > Aquatic > Marine > Inlet | place: Canada: British...
TAGCCATATTATATTATACAATAATATGATGATATAATACTTATGAAGTATCTTCACGAATTTCTACGCTTATATCCCCATAGTTGAAACTAGGGGCTTTACGCTATTTTTTGGTAACATACTAGCGATTGCACCACCGGATACAATAACTCTACTACGAATGTATTTTCTAACGGTCACATCATCAATAGAATCCAACCATTTGTTCATCTTTTGTGTTATTACCGCATTTACTGTTTTCTTCTTCATCTTTGTTCTTCCTTCTTTTTTGGTATAACAATAGTATAACATATTTTCTTAAATCTAGCTTAAACTAATAGATAAAGTCAACATATATAACATCATTTACTATAATGGTTTTTTAGGTTTGTAATGGTATCCACCATATTTTTCTACGACTTCTACCTTTGTATGTAAACAAGAACTCGTATTCATCAATGATTGTATTCTTAAACCTAATATTTCTAGCATTACAATCCTTTTTTTTAGTGTTAGATACTAACACTAAACATTACCAAAGCACCAATTACTAATAATCCGCATAGGATCATAGACAAAGGGAATAAAAACACAAACCACCATGAGAAACTTACAGTAGCGATTACTAATTTTGCAATAAGTAAGGCAATAAAAACAATCCAACTTGCTTGTATAGCAATAAATGATACAACACCTAACACACCAGCAAACGATAGTAACATACCAGCAACAACTTTATTCATATATAATCCTTTTTTTTTGTTTAAGGTCTTACGAGCAAAAACATTTTAAACATATTGAACTTAATCATAGAGGTTTGTGATATACAACCGCCTTATCGCCTTAATATTTAATAGTAGGGAGTTTCCATTCCCACTTTATAGCCATTATTCTAATGATTATACCACAAATAAACAAAATGTTAGTTGAAGTGTCATTCCTCAAACCAAAATATTCAAGAATATATATAGAAACTCCTATTATAACTGCTACGCTCCCGTAAAAATCAGAAGATAACACTGTAGGTACTCTATTTAATAGTATGTCTCTTATTACACCACCACCTATTGCCGTTATAAGTGATAGAAGTACTACACCAATAAAATTCATATTAGACTCTACACCGGTAATAGCACCGGTAATAGCAAATGCCACCAAACCTAAATTGTCAGCTAATAAAAATATCTTAGTGTTTTCACTCGATTTTGCTATCTTAAATGTATAAGATATACTTATAACTATTATAACAACAATGAATGGATAACACTCTGTAAAAGTAAAAGGTACTCTATCAGATATCGTGTCTCTTATTATACCCCCACCAAGGGCTGTAGAGAACGATATAAGGAACATACCCAACAAATCAAGGTTATGTTCCCTTGCGATGATATAACCGCTTATAGCGAATGCTATGATACCTATTATGTCTATTAAAATCAAAATACTAATTTAGTTAATAAGACAAAAGTTTTTGTTAATAACAATATTTCTACAAACGCCAACCCACTAGAAAATGCTTCCATTATCAACCTTTCTTATTCTATAATTTTGACGATTGTATCAATCATCATGTGGACTTCACTAGCAATAACCGTTGTATTGTCAAATGTAGATTTACCATTAATAACAGATAAATATGTATCATCAGAAAACACCAATGTAGTTACTATATTGCTTTTACTATCAATAGTAATATCTACTGTTGTTAATGTTGATTCACTACTACCCAAGTAAGTAGGTAACTTCTCCAACATTAACAATTCTGTCGTCAATATACTTTTTAACATATCTTGCAATTTCATTATCAACCCTTTTTATAGTTGCAATCGAATGGTATCGAACCACCATCCCCTAATATATAAGGTATTCTGCCGATTGAATTACGATTACATATTTAATTGGTCGCACCATTCCCAAATCATTACACGTCCCCATTCTCACGCGTAAAAATTAAAAATTAAAAATAATGTAAGTGTCGTTAACTACACCCATAACGTGTATCTATGATTTGGATTTTTTTGTGTTCACCTTGTAGTACAACCAAAAGTATAAGAAAGGTGGGCGTTAACTCCCACCAAAAACACAAAGGTATATTAACATATGAAGTATTAAAGTAAACTTAAATACGAATTGAATTTTTTATGCATTTATAATAACCTTTATTATAAAAATTTAAAAGTGATTACTAAAGTTTCTAAAGTTATCAGACTGTACAAGTGTAACGTCTGTTGATATCTCTTCAAAGTGCTTTTTAGCACACGCTATCTTAGAAGATTCAGCTGTTTTAATGTCTAGACCTAAATCACTACCCTTTACTTTCAACTACAAAGTAAAGCTTCTCTTCATTATCTTTTTCTATTAGTACAGCCCAGTCAGGATTATAAGTTCCCAGTGGTGTATTGATTTTAAACCAACTTGGTAATTTTGTAAATAGTTTAACATCTGTATTTTTATTAAATTCTATTGCAAAGTTTTCTTCTATGGTCGAATCATAAACCGTATGGGTATAGATAGATTTATTTTCTCTGTTTTCTATCATGTTTGACGAAAGGTATCCATAAAGTTCTTGGTCTTCAAAACACTCTTGAGCATAATAAAACTCATCTCCTAATTTTTGATACTTGATACCATCAACGATAAACATACTCATAACTTTTTTGATGATTTTAATAGCACCATCTATAAACTTCTGAGGATTGTTTTTAAAGTCTTGAAGTTTTCCACTTTCTCTTTGATGTTGGTCTCTTTTTTAATTTTAGAGATTATATCGTTTATATTACTCTGTGTTTCTTCAACTTTTTGAAGTATAACATATACTTACTTAAAGTAAGCTTAATCTGTTTTGGTATTTTTTATATAATTCAATAAAGGAGTTAAACACTCTATAACATTGTAGTATATATTCGATTGATTTTTTGAAATTGGATAACTCCACATAGTATCTTCATCTATAGTCAACCACTCATAAGAATATATCTCTTTTTCTTCTATTGTTATACTTGGGTAGTCTTGAAATTGAACCATCCAAATACCTATATTCTTCTTTGTACTCTTTTGTTCGTAGTAGTTTTCAAAACTATTATTATCAACCAATATACTAGATTCTTCATGTAGTTCTCTACAGGCACAATCCATAGGGGTTTCCCCTTTATCAATTTTGCCTTTGAAAAAATTGTACTTAGAATCTTTAGAAGTCTTATTCATAAGTATTTTTAAAGTGTTACCATCTACAATATAAGGTACAACTCCATAACTAAAAGCTTTCATCAAAATTCCTTTGATATATCAATCATCATATAATCCTTTAGGAGCCACATAAGCGTGTTACTGCCCTTATCACCACCATTGACCTTCGTAATGTATTTACCGTCCTTCATGGCGTTCTTAAGGGTGCTTACTCGCATTATAAAATACTTAGGTTCTTTGTAGTGTAGCTTATAAACATAAAAGTCTGCTTGTGTGGTCAATAAACCGGAGAACTTACCCCTCGATTTGTATTCTACTGTAACATTACCGGTATCTTTCACCATAAAATCTTCTTTGATTTCTATAGTGTATTCTTTACCCGTGTTATTATGTTTCACTAAAATGTCGTATTTGTAATGACACGCATCCACTTGGCCACCCGCACGCATAAACACTTGGCCAGCTGAGTGCTAAAAAATATTCTTATAAGATTGTCAGGAACTAAGATGCTTGGAACTCCACCGTAGAAGTTAAATGCTTGAATATGTGATTCTATAAAGTGCTTTGTGGATTGAGTTTGTGTTGCATGGACAAATGTTAAGCCACTCGTTCCGAGTACAGTTACAAATATCTGAGCTTTAGTTACTTCACCAGTTATTTGGTTTGAGATTGGCATCGTTACACCACTATAATCGATGAAGAGTTTATCTCCACTGTAGTGTACTTGTCTCATGGATGGATTTATTTTTTTTAGGTACGCTGCATAATAGCGGTTGAACTGACTGTGTCCATAAAGATTTGGGTTCTTTTCTTTTAACTCTTCCCATAAAAGAAGTCTTGTCATCCCTTTTTTTGAGAGTTCAATTCTTACTTCATTCCAGTCTGGATGGATGAGTGATAAGTCTTTTTTCTGTACAGAGCCTCCCCAAGGTGTTATCAACTATATATTTTGTTATATATTCAGGAGTATAAAACACACCATCTTTTTTTCTTTTAGATTTAGACATGTCAAAGTCTTCATCATTTATGGAAGCGTTAATTTCTTCTAGGTCAGTAAGGCTTTGCTCAAAGATATGACCTAAAATATTTACAGACACATCGCTATCAAAATCATAGTCACTTAAAGTCTGAGCCTCAATATCTAAAATATTATCATCAATAATTAAGTTATCTAAGGTTTCATCTTCTGCAAATAATCCACCATTATATTTAGGTATACCTAGTTTCTCATTACCTTTGTTGATAGCGTCAAAATACAACTTATAGTAGTCATACATAGTTCTATCACCAAAACCATCACCTTGGTGTCTAGTACGTATTTCCTTGATAGTATTAGCTGTTAATAGTCCTCTATCTTCTGCAAATAAAATAAATATAATTCTGTCACATAGTTTTTGAGTAAGTCTTAGAAGTAGGGCTTTGTCTTGGTCATTATTTTTAACGAGGTTTTCATATAGATGGGTTCTAAATAATGAAAAATCTTTATATAAATTTTTAGACATTTCCAATACCAATTCTTTAAAACTATTCACTTCATACCTCTTTTTTTTTAAATTATAACACATAAGAGATTAATTAACCTCTTACTACCACTTGTGTAGGCTCAAATGTAACACTAGTAGGGTTTAACGCCGTACCAACTTGTTGTACAATGTGACCCACAGTTGTTGATATAACAGTTGTTAAATTACCAGCTACTGTAGAACTTAAAAAATATTTAGTACCAGGGACTAATCCAACTTGACCGGTAATAGTACCTTCAAGGTAACATACAACATTATTTTGGTCACTATCATCGTACACAAAACCCATTGCTCTTGTTGTATCATTATCCGCTAATGCTTTTCTACATTCTACCGTACCAGCATTATCATAAAAATACACGATATCACCATTTGCGACTACTTCACCAGCAAGTACTACATTACTTTCACTTCCGACACCGGTTGGCATCATTGATACTGTCAGTTGACCGTTCACATCAAGGTTTGGTATTTTGTTTGAATCAGGTGCTCCACCGACCGAACCTGTCGGTTCTTCTGCTAAATTGCCACTAGTGTCTAATTTAATAAATTTTGCCATTATATGACCTCTTTTTTTATATGTATTTATATCGTTATTTGCCTCTACAATTAGGACACGCTGTCTATTAGGTGATTGTAAGAAGTCTCCATGATGTGGACATGTGATTATAATATCATAAATAAAATTAAAAAGAAAGTTTCGAATTATGCAAATACAAGATATGTGGATATACCATATGCGATTTACCAAGAAAGACGTGATATTTGAGAAAATAGGGGTTACAAAGCGTACACCAAAAGAAAGATTTTCAAGTAATTATATGGGGTATAAAGTAGATATTATAGAGTGTAAGAAGATGGGTAAAATGTTATGCTCTATACTAGAGAGGAAGTTGCATGAAAAGTACTCTAGTATATCGTATACACCGGAAGAGAAAGGTTTCTCCGGTAAGACTGAATGTTTTGAACCCTACATTATAGAGTTGTAGATTTTTTATCTTGTTGCTATGAAAAGTAACATTAAAACCTCTTGATGTGAGTTGTTCGATTAGCTCACCATCTGTATAATCTTTCATAAGTTTAGGTAATTCCGAAGCTTCTACCTCTACTACTTCATTGTTATCAATAGTTTCTAGTTTCTCTACCTCTTTTGTCTCTTCTAATAGTTTTTTGTGGTTTGTTCGAATATCTTCTAATGACAAACCTTCATTGACCATTAAATCATGTTCTTTCTATGTTAGAGCACTCTTTACAACCTCTACCGGCCAAATGAACAACTGGTGTTTGTTTGAACTCGTGACCTCTAGGACATATAATAGTTACTTTTGTTTTATGGTTCTTATAAACTACTTTACTATAGTCGAACTTAGTACCATGTACACTTATAAATCGTTCTTCTAATCTACAAAAATAGTTTATAATATTTTGCTTGTTACACTTTCATCTAATAACATAAATTTTCCTTTTTTTGTGATTAGAAAACTATACTATATAAATACTTAAAATCAAATTATGGAGAGTTAAAATGGCTTTAACAAGAGTAAATGGGAGTAGAGTACTATTAGATGCTTCGGTATCTACGGTAAAGATTGCAAATGATGCAATTACAACAGCTAAAGTAAATGATGATGCAATTACAACAGCTAAAATATTAAATGATAATGTGACTACAGCTAAAATCGCAGATGATGCCGTAGATGCGGATAAATTGGATGATTCAGCTTCGTATGTAATTGCAGGTCTTACTGTAGATAGTGACGTTGCAGGAGACAATAACAAAGTAGTTATTAGTGGTGCAGGTGCTATCACATCACAAGGTGGGGATTTAAACGTACAAAATGTTGCAGGAGATACTTCATATTTAAGTGTTAATGCAAGTACTGGTGCGGTTAATATCAATCAAGATTTAACGGTTGGTACTAATGTAACTGTAACAGGTGATTTAACAGTTAATGGTACAACTACTACTGTAAATTCAACGGTATTAGATGTTGTTGATAAAAATATTACAGTTGCACAAGGTTCTGCTGATAAATCAGTTAATGAAGGTGCTGGTCTTACTGTTGATAATGGTTCAGATACAGATGGTTCTTTTATCTATAAAGATACAAGTGCTACTAAATTTGCTATTGGACTTGCTGGTGCAGAAGTTAATGTAGTTGATGTTAGTACAACACAAACTCTTACTAACAAAGTTGTAGATTTAACTGGTGCTAGTGTTGTTACATTAGGAGCAGGAGTTACTATTGGTACTAATGCAAGTACTACGGATTTAGAAACTCTTCTTGGTTATATTGCAAGTGCGGCTAATGCAGGTCTTACACTTACTATTGATACTGATACTAGTGTTGGTGAAGGTTATTATACATTTGCTACACAAGTATTTGATATGGGAGTTACCAATTTAGACAAAGTAAAAGTATATGTTGGTGGTCTTAAAATGAAAGAAGGTGCTGGTAACGATTATACAGTAGTATTATCAACCGGAATCATCACATTTCTTGATGATATCAGTGTAGGCGGTACTGTTGTAGAGAATGTCACTATAGAGTTTGTGGCAGCTTAATACTAACTAAAATTTGGGGGAATCTCTCCCCCCTCTCTTTGATAAGGAAAAATAAATTTGATAAAAAAGGTATTTAAGTGGCAGGAAATTTAAAAAAGAAATTTGACCCAAAAGTTGTACAAGATTATATTGACAAATTATATGAATATAACACAAGAGGAGTAGAAAACATACATCTCAAAGATGTTTTGGATTATAACAAAAATGATATATATGATGCTACCCCTATATCAGAAGACATGTTACACGATGAAGTAGCTGATGTTTGTATTATGTTATTTAAAACTATATCTCCTAAAATAGAAAGTGTAACCTATAAAAAAGGGATACATAAAATAATTGGAGCTGATATGGATGATAACAAAGAAGTTTTGTTTTCTATTCCTATAAATTTCCAAGAGTTCAATACCAATTCAGAAATAGAGTTTGTTAATAAAAAAAGAGATAAGAAAATGCAACTACTAATAGCTAGAATATCTTTGTCATTTAAGAGATATAATGTAGAGTTTACAAAGACCGAGTACAAAAAAGGCACTAAGAATATGGTTAAATTTCAAGCGAACAGACCCGGTGATAGTTCACAGTTTTGGGCTAGTTTAAACACAGTTAATAAGCAATTCGGTAAGAAATAGAGGTTAATTATGGCAAGAACTAAAATAAAAGAACATCAGGTACTTGATTCGGATTTTGCTAGTGAAACGGAGATGGAAGATAGGTTCACACAACACCTAAATAATAAAAAACATTTACCTGATGTTTCCGGTACTAATGATTATGTATTGTATAGTAACGGTACTTCATCTGAGTGGAGAGAAAATACCGGAGGTAGTACTATTGGTGGTACACCTGTGGAACCTTACTATTATGATACAACAAGAGATAGATATTTATCTTTTGATACTATACAAATAGATTTATATATAGATGGCACAAATAGAAAAAATATATACTTGTATAGTATGCCTTCTATATCGTCAAGTCTCGTACCTTTTGTTGTATTTGGTGAGCATTGTATGATTGCTTATGATTTTTATACATCAAGCACACACAATAATAAAGACATTATAGAAGTTGTTGATACCGCCGCAGGTAACGCATCAAGGATAACCATAAATACAGGAAACAACTTGACAGAAATACATAATGATACTGTTGATATTATCATTTCAGATGGTCAGAAAATAGCAGGGTATATAAATAATTTTGGTTTAGATGCTCCAGTATTAAGAGTGTATCTAAAAAAAACACATTACCCATTATAGGATTATAAATGTACAACTTTAAGAATTTAACAACAAAACCATTATCACTAGACACACTAGGAATCATATTACAACCATTAGAATCAAGAGACTTTTTAAGCGTGGCAAATAGAGGAGTTATAAGCATGAACGGTGAGATATTCACCTCCCTTATATATAGTGATTCTATTATAGTAACAGATGTTGATGGTAATTATTTCTCTAAAGAAGAATCTGTTTTGATTATAGTAGATGCTTATAACAAAGTAGAAATAATAAATAGTGAACTAGAAGTAAATATTGGTGATATAACAATAGAATATAACAAAGGAAGCAACGAATACTACTATTTTGGTAAACAATTTGCATTAAAACCTTCCGAAAAATATGTGTTTCATTTTAAAGGACATTTGAAGTCTTGTAAATTTGAAATACACGGTGGTAACATCCTTATCAATATAGCTAATATGGGGCAAATTTCATTAGAAGATGATGAAGTTTTTGATTTTGATTATCAATTAAAAGACCCATTAATAGAAATTACATCAACAAAACTAAGCACATTTCAAATATTTGTAGAGGGGATATACATAGATGCAATAAAACCTAAACCACAATATCTATATGAACTTAATACTACATTATCAATGCCTAATATACCTGATGATGACCACGATAATGAGCTTATTTTTAGTACAAAACTTAATGAAATCGTTGATGGTGTATTCTTTGATAAAATAGGGTATAAAACATCAGTACCTACAAACATAAGCACAAACTTCTTGGTAGATGGTATATTTAAAGACTCTATGTATGCATCATGGGGTGATATCATGAATATAGATGATAATAAAGAGTACACTATATCATTATGGTTTAAAGTACATGAACTATCTAATACATCACAATACCTTTTGCATAACAAAAACGAATATTACCTTAGACTATCAAATAAAGATTTGTATTTCTATGGGTTTGGTAAAAGTGCGAAACTTATTGATGATATAGAAGCTGGTAGATACTACAATTTTATAGCCACATTTGTAGATGGTGATTGGAAATGTTTTGTAGATGGTAATTTTGTAAATCAAGTTATTGGTAGAACACATAAAATGAACACAGGTGATTTGTACACTGGATATAATAACTCACCATTAAAATCTGTAGAATTGGATGCTATGAAAATATATAACTACGCTTTCTCTTCTTCTATGATAGAATACCTTGTACAACACCAAAACCCTAATATTATCGATGATATTATCAACAATTACGAAAATGGTGCAGTAGTAAATTATTACGAATGTATGAACATTACCACACCAGAAGATAGTTATGAGTTCACTATTATTGAAAAAGAACATACTAAGTTTTCAAAAATGATAGGTACGAATGGTATAGCTTATATAGATTCATCTTTATCATCAAAACCTACCATGCAAAATTATCTTAGCGTTATAGAAGGTAAAATTTATATACCACAATCAGGCGTTTATTATTTTAGTGTAGATGGCAATGATAGTGTAGAGTTTTTGATAGATGAGGTTAGTGTAGTGTCTTGGTTAGGTGAGCATATGGCATCATTTGATAATATGCATTACAATACAAAATACCTAGAGCAAGGATACTACTCATACAAATTTAGACATATAGAAATATATGATAGTGCGAACATTGGTTCTTATAAACTCTCTTGGAGAAAACCTAGTGATGTGGAGTATGAGATAGTGCCTACTACAAATTTCTTTAAGTTAAAGACAAAATCTAATACAGCGGATGGTGTATTTGGTATGTTAAACAATAGTAGTTATGGTGTTACTATTACTAACCATAACGCATCACTATCGACTGTTAATAGTGTTATGTCTTATAATATTACTAATGGTAACTATATTGACTTATCACCCATACCACAAAGTGTTTATGATAACACGTTCACTTATAATACATGGTTCTATACTTCTTCTAATTACAATTGGTTATTCACACTAGGCGGTGGGGAAGATTGGAATCATTATATGAGTATAACAACAGATGAAAAAAATATATTGAATTTTAATTTTTGTGATAAAAGAGTTTCTTCTAAGAAGAATGCTTATATAAATAGTGTATGGAATATGCTTACTATAACTACTTCTGGTACTAAAATATACATATATATAAATGGTGAAGAAGTAGCAAAAGTAGACAATATACAAAATGATTGGTACAAACTAACAAACCCTAAAATACTATTTGGTGCATTGGGTTCCGGTACTATTAGTAATTGGATGAAAACTACAGACTTTAATATTAGTGGGTTTACATTCTATGATATATTTTCCACAAAAGACAATATAATAGAATCATACGAACAACAAAAATCAAAATATGGATTATAACACATGATAACATTTAATGAATTAAGCAAAAACTATGACCTTATAAACGAAGGGAATTTACTATTAGAGACTCGTGAATTCAAAAAAGCTATGTCTTATGTAGAGACTATGGAAAAGTACCATAGTACGCTAAACAAATCATCAATAGAATATATTTTAATCAACACTAAACAAGTTCTTTCTGTTGATTTAATAAAGACTAAGTTTGTTGTTGTAAAAAAACAATACCAAAGTGTTTGTAATGCTATAGATGATATTGTCTCTACAATAGAAGATTTTCGTAGAGAATTTAAGTCTAACCACTTTGATGCTCTCTTATCAATTATGGTAAATATAAAAAAAACAATTATATATAAATTTAATGATATATTAGTGAAAAATAGAAGAGCATAAATTATGGCATATGATAAGAAAAAAACACTAAAAAGTAGTATAACAAATATATACAAATGTTGTTTCCTATAAGGACTAAAAATAAAAAAGTTATAAATAAAAGTAAAAAGGATATTGTGTTGGCATTGAATAAAGTTTTAGTTCTTAATGATGTCAATGGTAATATCACAGAAGTCTCTATTGATGACGTTTTGTCAAACGCAAATGTATTATCAAATTTTGTACAGACACATTTCATATTAGATGGTAGTACCACAAATGTAGTAGTGACCTCTAGTACTAATGTTTTCATATTGAATGGTATTTATTTAGCTAAGAATATAGACTACACAATTGTTGATGATAATAATATAACATTATATGGTTTACCTACGATAGATTCTTTGCTAATAGAATTAAGCGGTAGTATTCAATCACAAGGGAGTTTCCGATTAATATGGGATGACCACTTAGCAAACGTAAGTGTTATTGATGTAGAGAGAAGTGATTCAGTATTTATAATAAACCCTAACACATGGTTAGAGTTAGGCATAGACTACAACATAAGCTCACCAACGCAAATCACACTAGTATCCCCACCATTAATTGATTATAAGTTTGGTGAGCTTACAGGTGCGGGTGCTGACGGTATAGATGGTATAGATGGTATAGATGGTATAGATGGTGAGGCTTTATTATGGAAAGGGGATTATAGTGATTTAGTAACTTACACTGTAGGTGATGTAGTTAAATATATAAATAGCGCGTGGATATGTACATGTATAGTATTAGCAGAGAACCCTGATACAAGTGCGAACTTTGATATGTTCATACAAGGCTCTAATATATCGTTTAGCCATGGTTTATCATTTCCTATAGCTAGTTTGTCTGTATTAGGTAGTTCTTTTCAAAAGAGTGATGGTGGTTACTATGTGTGTACGACTAATGATGGTATCACAGCATACTGGAAGATGATAGGGTCTTGATATGAAAAATATTAGTTGGTATAAGGCTAATGTAGAAGCTAATGTTATATTCCTAGAAGCTAGTGAGTCTATTAGTAAGTATGATTTGATAAGTGTTGATTCTAATGGTGGAGCGATAAAAGCTAATGGTAATGAGAGTACGTTTATAGGAATTGCATTAGTTGATGGTATCATAGGAGAGGATATAGCTATACAAACGAGGGGTCTTGTGTTTAATCCCTTGTGGTCATTAACAACTTCTGATAAAGTATATATTAGTGAGACAAGTGAAGTTAGTGGTGTATCAAGTGGGTATAGTGTAGGTTTTAGTATATCAACTAATAAAATTTTTATTGTATCCCTTAAAGAAGAAAGGTTAAGTAAAGAAGAAAATGTTAATACAAATAGTGTTGACTATAATAGTGTTACTAAGGTATATACATTACAAAACACATATGATGACATAACTTCGTTTAAAGTGTATCTTGGTGGTATACGTTTGATGGTAGGCGCTTCTAATGACTATGTTGTTATTGGGAATACTATAGTGTTTAATGAGCACATAGAGCCTGCGGATTATAATAATTTGATTATAGAGTATGTTTAGTTATTGGTGATTGTAAAAAGTGTAGAGGTATCTTGAATGGGAATCTAAATTGTTTCGTTTTTTTTCAAAAAGTAAAATCATTTAAAATCTAAAATTGTT
>Ga0233440_1003114_pt1 | contig 12819 bp, 11 predicted proteins | sample SI_123_September_5_FD_182791 | JGI IMG/M metagenome (GOLD analysis project Ga0233440, IMG submission 182791) | Seawater microbial communities from Saanich Inlet, British Columbia, Canada - SI_123_September2016_120_MG | ecosystem: Environmental > Aquatic > Marine > Inlet | place: Canada: British...
AAAATAGAATATAACGAGTATCTTAGAGTTTTAGAAAATGGATACACTATTCAAGGCGTTATAGTTGAAAGTGATACGGTTAGTGTTGATACTGATGAAGATTTGAAGTATGTAAGAAAATTAATGTCAGCTGATGAGTTGTTTGAAGTATACAAACCTTAGTGTTTGCAATGGGCAGTATTAAAAAATAAATATCATGAATCCAAAGCAGCTGAATAACTCCTATCAAAAAACAAAAGATGATTTTCAGCACTACATAGACAATGTAAAGAGAAACAGTCCCTGGGATATTTATACAATTATAAACCCAACATTAATAAAAAATCCTTACGCAAGTGAGTTTCCTAAATGGTTCTTTTTAAATGACGCTGGCCTGGCAAATAACACTGTTGTTTTTATTAAAAATCTATTTAAATTCTACCTTAAAAATTCTTATTTTCTTGTTAGTTATTTGATAGCTTTTGTTATATATAAACTATATTACAAAAAAAAGAGAGTTAGTGATATTAAAATAATCATAGATGTATTTGGATTGGTTGACAATGTCAACAAAAATGGAGAATTTAATGAAAACTATTTGACAGGAATTTATGAATTATTTGAGAAGTATAATACGAATTATGCAATACTCTTAAGACCATGTCAATTTGCTAAAAATCCGTTTAAATTGAGGCATTTTTTTAAGATAATAAGTCAAGACAAAAGAGATTTTATATTTGAATATGAATTGTTAAAATTAAGTGATTTTTTTACATTATTAAGTTTGATGCTTTTATATCCATTTAAAACATTGCGCCTTCTTCAAAAGGAGGTTAGCAAGGAAGATAAAATTTTTAATCATTCCTTATTGGCTGATATAAAGTATTTTAGTTTTGATAGCTTAACAAGATATATTTTAGGAAAGCATTTATCAAAAATTGATTCTATAGAAAAAATATTTTCATGGAGTGAATTTCAAGTAATAGAACGAAGTTTTAACTATGCAATTAGAAAAAATAGTCAAAAAATTGAACTCAAAGCCCTGCAATTTTTTTTGAATTATGAAGTGTATTTTAATTCTTATGTGGATGATTTAGATGATGACATGTTAAGCGCTCCTCATGAAATTTTTGTTAATGGTAAATATTACATCCAAAATAGAGAAAGAGTTAAATATAGCATAGGGGTCTCTTTAAGATATGAAAATATTTTTAGATTTAAACGACAAAAAGATGGAGAAAAGATATTACTTTTAGGGTCTTATATTGAATTAGACACAAAATATATGCTGGAGAGTATAAAGGGTTTTGACAATGTTCTTTTTAAGAGTCATCCAGTAGTTGATATTAAGCGATTTGGAGAATTACCAAAAAATATAACTGTGTCTAATGATGATATTTACAAACTTTTTGAAAATTCAAAACTTGTTATTGGTACAGCTTCAGGAACATCTGTTGAGGCAGTAGCTTGTGGCATATCTGTCATTATTATAGCTAGTCAAAATAACTTGACTGCCAACTCATTGGTTGGGCATGGTAAAGGTAAAATATGGGACATTGTTTTCGAGAAAGAAGAGCTAAAAGGTGCTATAAACACGCTGTTAGAGTTTAGGAAAAGTAATCCACATGAAATAGACTCTATTTCTACTTGGTATAAAGATAATTTTTTTGCTGAACCAACTGATAAAGGAATTGTTAAAGTGTTTGGAATGAATAAGGATTGAATATATGAAAGTATTATTATTAGCAGGTGGCTTAGGAACACGCCTAAGCGAAGAAACGGATATTAAGCCAAAACCAATGCTGGATATTGGAGGTAAACCGATTTTGTGGCATATTATGAAAACATATTCCCATTATGGATTCAATGATTTTGTGATTTTACTAGGCTATAAAGGTTATTATATTAAAGAGTATTTCGCTAATTATTTTTTGCATCAGAGTGATGTAACTATTGACATGTCTGATGGCTCTATGGAAATACACAATAACTCTAGCGAACCATGGAAGGTGACTTTACTTGATACTGGCTTGGATAGTATGACGGGCGGTCGTATAAAAAGAGCTCAAGATTTTGTAGGAGAAGAGTCTTTTATGCTTACTTATGGTGATGGAGTTGCTGATATAAATATAGAAGAATTAGTAAAATTTCATAAAACCCATGGCAAGGCTATGACTATGACATCTGCTCAGCCAGATGGGAGATTTGGTGCTTTAAATATAGACGAAAATAATAAAGTTAAAGAGTTTAAAGAAAAGCCAAAAGGCGATGGAAGCTGGATAAATGCAGGGTATTTTATTTGCGAACCAAAGGTATTTGATTATATTGTTGATGGGGATAGCTCTGTATTTGAACAATCACCTTTAATGAATCTGGCAAAAGATGATGAGGTGCACACTTACAAACACCATGATTTTTGGATGCCTATGGACACACTAAGAGATAAACACAAGTTAAATGAATTATGGAGTTCTGACAAGGCTCCGTGGAAGGTGTGGGATTAATAATGTTTAGTAATATATATAAAAATAAAAAAGTCTTAATTACAGGGAACACTGGTTTTAAGGGTTCATGGCTTACCGTCTGGTTTTTAAAGCTTGGCGCTAATATAGTGGGTATTTCAAAAGATATTCCTACTTCCCCATCTATGTTTAAAGAGTTAAATTTAAAAAATAAAATCAAACACTACCAAGAAGATATTAGAAATTTACCAAAAATTACTGAGATAATTGTAAGTGAAAAACCTGATTTCGTATTTCATTTAGCGGCGCAAGCAATTGTTTCCACCTCATACACAAGTCCAATAGAAACCATTACTTCTAATGTAGTTGGAACAACTAATATCCTCGAAGCGCTTAGAGTGTCAAATCATAAATGCATAGCCATAATCATCACTAGTGACAAGGCTTATGACAATGTTGAGCAAGTTTGGGGGTATAAAGAAGATGATAAGATGGGCGGAAAAGATATATATAGTGGAAGCAAAGGTGCTGCAGAACTTATTATTAAATCCTATTATCACTCTTTTTTCAAAAGTGACAAATCAAATATAAAATTAGCCATTGGCAGGGCTGGCAATGTTATCGGCGGTGGAGATTGGGCGAAAGACAGAATTGTGGTCGATTGTATGGAGGCTTGGAGTAAGGGGCAAAGTGTAGAAATACGTAGTCCGCAAGCAACAAGACCATGGCAACATGTATTGGAGCCTTTGAATGGGTATTTGAACTTAGGCGCTAAACTTTATGGAAATGATAGCTTTCACGGTGAGGCGTTTAATTTCGGACCGAGAGCTGAGCAAAACCATACGGTAAAACAATTACTTGAAGATTTGAGTAAATATTGGCATTTTGACGATGTAAATAATGCCTTCACAGTAACGGATAACATCCCCTTTCACGAGGCCGGACTGTTAAAGCTTAATTGCGATAAGCCATTATTTTTTATGAAATGGCAAGCAAGCTTAGAATATCAAGAGGTTATTAAATTTACCAGTGAATGGTATTATGATTTTTACAAGTTAGGTGAGAATATGTTTGATAAAACGGTAAAGCAAATATCAGAATATGAAGGTATAGCAAATAAAAAATCTTTAAAATGAACGGTGTAATTTTAACGCCACTTAAGAAAATACACAATCTTAAAGGTGATGTATTTCACGCTATGAGAAAAAGTGATAATGGTTTTAATGGATTTGGCGAGGCTTATTTTTCTACGATTAATAAAGATGATATTAAAGGTTGGAAGCAACATACAAGAATGACTTTAAATTTAATTGTTCCCGTTGGAGAAATTGAATTTGTAGTTTATTGTGATACAACTAAAAATTTTCTTAATGTAAGGTTGTCGCAAGAAAACTATCAAAGGCTATCGGTTAGTGCTGGATTGTGGCTGGCATTTAAAGGGTTCCATGATAGTAATATGTTGTTAAATATCGCTTCAATTGAACACGATCCAGGTGAGAGTAGGGCTGAAAAACTGGATTATTTTAATTACAATTGGGGTGGTGCTAAATAGCGCCTAGTGATATAAATTATGAAAAAAAGTAAAAAATTACTGATTGTTGGGGGTACTGGTTTTATTGGTATAAATGTGACCAAAGAAGCTGTAAAACGTGGCTTTCATGTATCTGTTATATCTAAAAAAAAATACTTAAAACTGGAGCAAATTTCAGAGGCTAAGTATATTTCAGTAGATATTACCGATGCAAAGAGTTTGTTATTTAAACTAAAAGGATTGTCGTTTGACTATGTGTTAAATTTAGGAGGCTATGTTGATCACAGTAATTATTTTAATGGTGGCGATGAGATTATCAATGTGCATTTTAATGGCACTAAAAATTTAGTGAATTGTATTGATAAGGACAATTTAAAGGGTTTTATTCAAATTGGCAGTAGTGATGAGTATGGGGATAATACTGCACCTCAAAATGAAAACCATAGGGAATTACCAATCTCTCCCTATTCTTTTGCAAAAGTGGCGTCTACTCATTTTCTACAGATGTTATACAGAACAGAGGGATTTCCTGTGGTAATTCTCCGCCCATTTCTTGTATACGGCCCCGAACAGGATGATAATAGATTTATACCTCAAATTATTAAGGGTTGTTTAAATAATGAAAAGTTTTCTGTATCTCATGGGGAGCAATTAAGAGATTTTTGTTACATTGATGATGTGGTTGATGCTATTTTTTTATCAATTAAAAATGATGACTGTTTTGGGAAGGTTATTAACATCGCTTCAGGAGAGGCAATCTCTATAAAAGATGTTATCACTAACATCCAGAATATTATTGGGATGGGTAAGCCACAGTTTGGTAAAGTTCCATATAGAGTCGGTGAAAATATGGAGCTATACGCAAATATATGCAAAGCTAAAAATCTACTTAAATGGGTGTCAAAAGTAGGATTGAAGCATGGATTAAGGAAAACAATTAATTTCTACCGTGAAATATGATTACCAATAAAGAGCCATTGGTAAGTATTATTATGAACTGCTATAACGGTGAAAAATACCTTAAAGAGGCGATTGAAAGTATTTTTACCCAGACTTATGATAATTGGGAAATAATATTTTGGGACAATTGTTCAAGTGATGGTAGTGCCGAAATATTTAAGGGCTATAATGATAAAAGACTTAAATACTTCCAATCTAAAAATAAAACAAACCTTAATGTTGCAAGAAATTGTGCAATTGATCAAGCATCCGGTATGTTACTTTCTTTTTTAGATGTAGATGATTGGTGGTGTGCGGATAAGCTAGAAAGGCAGGTTCCATTATTTCGAAATGATAATATTTCTATTGTCTACGGAAACTATTTTTTTTTTAATGAGATAAAAAATACAAAACATCTTATGTCTAAAAATATTTTGCCTACTGGCAAGATAATTAAGGAAATACTTGATGGTGATATTTCTATAGGGCTTGTCACTCTAATCATTCGACGTATTTCATTACAATCCCTCAAAATAGGCTTTGATCCACAATATCATATAATAGGAGATTTTGATGTCGTTGTAAGGATAGCCCTTAAAGGAGGTCAAGTTGCTTGTGAGCAAGGCCCCGTTGGATATTATCGCTGGCATGGGAGTAATGAAAGTATAAAAAACAAGAGGCTACAGTTAAAAGAAACTGAGAGCTGGTTATCTGATATGGGGAAGACTATAGATAACCATTTACTTGTTAAATTTAGACAGAAATTATCGTACAACAAAGCTCAATTTTATTTAGAGGACAAACGTTACCTATCATTTTTTTTGTCTTTAAAGGGAGTTGGTTTTTCTAAGGAATTGTTAAAAGTGTTGTTTTTGTTGTTTTTGTTGTTTTTTCCTAGAACTTCACAAAAAATAAGAAAGATATAACGTTACAAACCTATTCTATAAATTTAAATTATTATATTTCCAAGATAAAAAAATATGTGTGGTATTGCTGGCTTCTTTCAAAATATAAGTAAATCTGAGGTTAACCCCCAAACTATTGTTAGCAATATGTCAAAAAGTATGGAAGTACGTGGTCCTGATGCTGATGGACTATGGGCTGATAAGGACATAACTCTTGGTCATCGCCGATTATCTATTCTTGATTTAAATACGCGCGCAGATCAACCAATGTTATCTAATTGTGGTAGGTATGCTATTGTTTTCAACGGGGAGATTTATAATTTTCGTGATTTGAGACGTGATTTAGAAAAGAATGGTATAACTTTTCAAACTCAATCGGATACTGAAGTATTGTTAGCTTTATATGTTGCTAAGGGCGAAGCCATGTTAACAAAATTACGTGGAATGTTCGCATTTGCAATTTGGGATAAGCAATTACGTGAACTATTTTTGGCACGTGACCCGTACGGTATTAAACCACTATATTATGCTACTACAAAAAACGGCTTTATTTTCGCCTCTCAAGTAAAGGCACTGCTGTCGTCTGGTATTGTTTCCAAAAGGAAAGAGTTGGCTGGCGTAGCTGGATTTTATCTTTGGGGTAGTGTTCCTGAGCCATGGACATTGTATCAAGGAGTTTATGCTGTTCCAGCCGGTCACTGGATGAAAATTAGAGATAGTGTTCCTGATAATCCAGTTTGCTGGCATGATATTAGAGAGCATTGGTGTGGTAAATCTGAAAAGATATCAAATGATGATTTACAAAAAAAAGTGCATTGCGCTGTAAAAGATTCTGTAAAGAATCACTTGGTTTCCGATGTTCCAATTAGTATTTTTTTGTCTGGAGGGATTGATTCAGGGATTTTAGCGGGATTGGTATCTGAATTAGGTGTTTCTGTAGAAGGTGTTACACTTGGTTTTAAGGAGTTTGTTGGTAGTCAAAGAGATGAAACTACCTCTGCATCAGCCATTGCTTCTTATTATGGAATCCCTCATCACATTAAGTGGGTGAGTCGCAGTGAATTTGAACAAGATATGCCTTATATACTCGAGGCGATGGATCAGCCTACTATTGACGGGGTAAATACGTGGTTCGCAAGTAAGGCTGCAAACGAACGTGGCTACAAGGTTAGTATGTCAGGCGTTGGTGGGGATGAGTTGTTTTGTGGATATTCGTCTTTTAAACGAATTCCAAATTTAGTTTCTTGGGCTAAAATAATTAAGCCAATTATTAATTCAGGTATTCGAACGAGTAGTTTTTTTGATTGGGTTGCTAAATATCGCTCACAACCCAAGATAGCTGCCATACCAAAATTTATTGACTCATTAGAGAAGATGTATTTTTTAGAAAGATGTTTATTTCTCCCTGAGGAATTACCAGACTTGATGGGTTTAGATAATGCAAAAGAAGGGTTGGAACGTCTCGGAGGAGACCCTCCAGGAGTAAAATTAACAAACGCCATAGATGGTACTTCGTCCGTTGGTATTTTAGAATCTAAACACTATTTGCGCAACCAATTATTAAGAGATACTGATTGGGCGAGCATGAGTCATTCACTGGAACTACGCACCCCTTTGGTGGACATAGCTTTATTGAGTGAATTGGGTCCATATGTACCTAATTTTTCAGGTGGGGTTGGTAAGATTTTGTTATCTAAGGCAGCTAGAAGACCATTACCAGATTATATTATTAACCAGCCTAAATCAGGTTTTGGATTGCCACTGGATCAATGGCTAATAGAAAACAATACTGATAGAATGCAGTTCGGCTCACCTGATTTAAAATCATCTAAAATACCTTGGGCTAAACAATGGGCTATCATGATTATGAGAGAATTTTAATGCGAGCAGTTCATATTATTCCTGCAGTTACTAAAGAATCAAGCGGGCCATCTTATTCAGTTGTGAATCTATGTAAATCATTGATTAAATGTACAGCAGATGTCCAATTAGTTGCGTTGGACTGGGAGACAATAGAATCACCGCCTAAGTTTCTAAAAACTTTTAGTATGGGGTGGATGCCACGTAGATTAGGGCAATCTCCTAAATTATTTCGTTGGCTTTCTAATCAAGTTAAATCACAAAAAATTGATATCTTACATAGTCATGGTATGTGGCAAATGAATGCTCTTTATCCAGGATGGGTTGCAAAGAATAGTGAATCTAGTCTTATTGTATCTCCTCGTGGAACTTTCTCCAAATGGGCGATGCAGAACGGATCTTCCATGAAGGTTGTATTTTGGGCCTTTTTTCAAAGACCTGCACTAATGCAAGTAGATTGTTTTCACGCGACATCAGAATCCGAATATAAGGATATTCGGCGTCTTGGCTTTAATCAACCTGTTGCGGTTATACCCAATGGTATTGATATTCCTGATTTGCCTAAAAAGAATAAAAACAGATTTAGAACTGTATTATTTCTAGGGCGTATTCATCCAGTTAAAGGACTTGATATACTACTTCCCGCATGGAAAGAGGTGCAGTCACATTTTCCTGAATGGCAGTTAATTATTGCTGGAAGTGATGATGATTATTATGGAAAAAGCGGGTATTTAAAGAAAATGCATGATTTATCAAATAAATTAAACCTAAATCGTATTAGTTTCGTTGGTGAGCTAAATGGACATGCTAAACTGCAGGCATACTGTGATGCAGACTTATTTATCCTGCCGTCTTATTCTGAAAACTTCGGTGTTACAATTGCGGAGGCATTATCTACTGGAACGCCTGTTATTACAACCAAGGGTACACCGTGGGAAGAAATACAAAATCAGAAAGCCGGTTGGTGGATAGATGTCAATACTGAATCACTAACAGCAAGTATGAAAGAGGCGCTCCAATTATCTAGTTTTGATTTAGAAAAAATAGGCAAGAATGGTCGTCGATGGATGGAGAATGATTTTTCTTGGCAACATACCGGTGAAGATATGTTTAGAACATATCAGTGGTTGTGTGATAAGTCTCAACCTGTCCCAGGGTGGGTTAAAATGATCTAATTTTATATAACGGAGGAGGTATTAATGAGTTGGAGAACAAACCCGATAATATTAAAAATGCGGGGGCTTGGAAGGTTTTTGGGTATAAATAAACTGATAGCATCTTATATTCTAGGTGAGGGCTATGAAACAAGATATGAGGATAGTTTTTTTAGTAATTTACGCTTAAATGATTGTATTTGGGATGTTGGTGCTAATATAGGCCACTATACAAAACTTTTCTCAAAGCAGGTGGGTGATTCTGGAAGGGTTTTTTCCTTTGAGCCAAGTCCAATAAATTTTGTCAATCTTAAAGAGAGTAGTAAGTTGCTAAAGAACACTATTTTATTTAATTTTGGGCTGGGTGACAAAAAAGAAAAACTTTGTTTTCAGCAGGGTGCTGATGATATAGGTGCTACTAGTCGTATTGTGGATTCAGATGTTGGCGGTGTTGATGTTGATGTCCTTGTTGGTTTGGATTTGATAAATGAAGGTATTGCTATAGAGCCAAATGCTATAAAAATAGATGTTGAGGGTTTTGAATATGAAGTTCTTAGGGGTTTGGGCAACTATCTGAATAATCCTAAACTACGTTTGATTGGGGTTGAAATTCATTTTGAAATATTAAAGGATAGAGGTATAGAAGGTGCGCCAGTTTTAATTGAGAATATGTTGGTTGAAAGTGGTTTTATTGTAGAATGGACGGATCCTAGTCATATTGTTGCGACCCGTAATAATTGATGCAGTATTCTACTATAAACAACACAAATATTAATGTGCCCAGAATTTCCTTTGGGACTGCATCTTTGCATCATTTAATAAGCCGGAAAAAACGTAATGTATTACTTGAAACTGCATTATCATTAGGCATTACCCATTTTGATACTTCACCATATTATGGTCATGGCTTAGCTGAATTAGATCTTGGGATTTTATTAAAGGGGCGTCGGAGAGATATAACAATTTCTACTAAGGTTGGACTGTATCCTCCAAATAAATCTTCTCATTATTTGTTCGATATTTGGACTCGAAAAATTATGGGAAAAATGAATTCCAAATTCTCAAAACCTGAGGTTGATTGGAGTCTTAGGCGCGCAACTTGCAGTATAAATGCAAGCCTTAAAAATCTTAAAACTGACTATGTGGATTTCTTATTTTTACATGAGCCAGATATGTCTATGATTGAGACGGAAGAGTTTGTAAACTGGATTGAGAAACTAAAAGAACAAGGAAAAATTCGTTATGGAGGATTGGCAGGCTTGCCGAGTTTACTGGAGCCATGGATTATGGATAATCATCCTCTGTCTAATGTGTTACAAGCAAGAGATAGTGATAATGATAGAGAAAAGATTGATTCTTTTTTGAAAATAGGTTGTAGACCTCAGTTTACATATGGATATTTATCAAAAATATCAAAATCTAACCCTATTAAAAGCACTAATGTAATAATGAAAAATGCTCTTTCACGTAATCGTTCTGGGTCGATTATTATATCTACAAGAAAAGTTGCTAGACTTAAAGAACTTACACGTCTAGCCCAATGAAAAACGTAAAGATAGCCAACCTATTTACATCAAACAAGAGTATTTTAGTAGAAGAATGTGAGGTGTGTGTTGTTGGAGCTGGTGCGGCTGGAATTTATTTAGCAGTAGAGTTGACACGTCAAGGTATTGATACAATTTTGCTTGAGGCTGGCGATCTAACGAGTATTGATCCAAAAAGCGCTGGTTTTAGCGCATTTTTCGAAGATGAATTATATTCTGGAGCGACAAAAGGTAGGTTTTTTGGTCTTGGTGGGACAACTTCACATTGGGGCGGCATACTGGTACCACATACTAAATATGATGTAAAAAGAGATAACAAATGTATTTTTAATACTTGGGGGCATATTGTCAATATTGTTAACAGTAGAGGTCCATCTGTTTTAAAAAAGCTTGGATGGAATAGAAAGTCCGAGTTTACGGATTTCATTGGTAAAAAGAATCATCGATATCAAAAGTTATTACAGATTCTAGGCATTGGTTTGGTGTTGGACCTATCTCTTCCATTTCGAAAAAAAAACTTTAGTTTTCTCCTTAGAAAGCTATCGAAAAGTAATTTTAAATTAAGAATATTTATTAATTCTGTTGTTTATGATTGGGAGGCAATTTCTGGTGATTGCGAAGGGAGAGTGCAGGCTGTCAAAGTGAAGTCAAGCAATAATAATCAGCTCTCTGTTAAAGCTAATAAATTTATAATATCTGCTGGCACAATAGAGTCAGCTCGGATATTGTTGGAATTGAATCAATCAACAAAAGGTATGATTATTAAGGATACAGCTGAAATTGGTTGTTATTTAACTGACCACATCTCACTTCCGGTGGCTAAATTAAGTAAAGATAGTGCCGTAAAAGCAATAAAGTCTTTTTCCCCACGTTTTTCACACGGTTGGATGAGAAGTTTTCGTTTTATTGATGACTGTCCTGATAATAATATGCCTCGCTCTTTTTTTCACTTTATTTTTAAAAATGATAGCGTTGGGTTTTCTTTAGCTAAGGAGTTTTTAACTTCTATACAAAGTAGTCGGTGGCCCAAAGTATCAATTCGAGATCTTGTTTTAGGGGTTGTTGGTATTATTAAGCTTGGAATATTCAAGTATGTATATTCAGGATTGTACATTCCAAAGAATGCAGATATATATTTACAGTTAGACGTTGAACAATGTCCGAATAAAGAGAATCGGGTTACACTGGGAGAGGAGTTAGATAAATATGGGCGAAATGTAGTTAATATTAAATGGAAAATATCTGAAAATGATATTAAAAATATAAAATTTATTACAGAAAAATTTTTTCAAAAATGGCAATCTTTTGAAGGTGTAGAGTTGAATACACTTAAAGAAGATCAAAATATAGCGAAGCCATTTGATGCTTATCATCCAGTTGGTACATGCTCTATGGGAAAGAATAAAGAGTCTGTAGTTGATGAAAATCTAAAGGTTTGGGGTGTTGAAAATCTTTGGGTAGTTAGTACAGGTGTATTGCCAAGCGCTGGTACTGCTAATCCTACATTTACAATGTTGTGTTTGGCGGAAGAGTTAATAGGGAAGATTGCCATTAATGGAGTGTAGAATTGGATAACGATATGTATGAGAATGGAGTTTGGAAGCCTGGTAAAGTACCAATTGCCGTAATTATGATCTCACTTAATGAAGGACATAATTTAAACGATGTATGCGAGAATCTTTCCGGGTGGGCTCATGAGGTTTTTTTGGTTGATAGTTATAGCAAAGATGAAACAATTGATATTGCATTAAATTACGGAATAAGAGTTGTTCAAAGAAGATTTAGAGGTTTTGGAGATCAATGGAATTTCGCTTTAAATGAACTTGATATTAAATCACCATGGGTAATGAAACTTGATCCGGATGAGAGACTAACTGATGAATTAAAAATAAACATATCTAATGTGATTAGTGAAAATCAGTATGACGCATTCTCTTTAAAACGAAGATTGTGGTTTATGGGAAAATCTTTATCTATCCATCAGAAACTTATACGTGTTTGGAGGCCTGGTGTTTGCCGCTTTTCAGATGTCGATGTTAATGAACATCCAATCATTGATGGAAATGTTGGACATGTAAAGGGAGATTTGGAACATCGTGACAGTCCAAATTTAGATCATTGGCTGGAAAAACAAAATCGTTACTCTACTCTAGAGGCGGAGATTGCTTATAAAAACAAACCTTTGTCTGATGAACAAATCTTTTTTGGAACGAGTTTGCAAAGACGCATGTGGTTAAAGAGAAATTTCTACAAAGTTCCATTTCGATATTTTTTTCTATTTGTGTATCATTATTTGTTTCAAGGCGCTATTCGTAGTGGACGGGTGGGCTATATTTGGGCAAGGCTGCGATTAGAAGTAATGCGATTAGTTGAATACAAACAGTTTGAAATGAAAATTTTAAATAAAACCCCGACCAAGCGCTTTTATGATCCCGGAAAGCCTGA
>Ga0233440_1003124_pt1 | contig 12763 bp, 10 predicted proteins | sample SI_123_September_5_FD_182791 | JGI IMG/M metagenome (GOLD analysis project Ga0233440, IMG submission 182791) | Seawater microbial communities from Saanich Inlet, British Columbia, Canada - SI_123_September2016_120_MG | ecosystem: Environmental > Aquatic > Marine > Inlet | place: Canada: British...
TCACCTGCCTGAGACACGTTACGTCGGTGAAGTCGGTCTTGATGCCGGCCCGCGCTTCTACAAATCGCTAGATACCCAAAAGCATGTGTTCCGCAGCGTCCTTGAGCGATGCGCAGAAGCCGGTGGCAAGATTCTCACGGTCCACAGTGTCAGAAGCGCTCCAGCGGTGCTCGAGATGATCGAACAATATCTCCCGCAGGATCGCGGCACCGTCGTGCTTCACTGGTTCACCGGAAGCAAGAGCGAGGCTCGACGTGCGGCGACGCTCGGCTGCTATTTCTCCGTCAATGCCGAGATGACCCGCTCGGATCGCGGCCGCTCCCTCGTCTCCGACTTGCCCATCGATCGGATACTGACTGAGACAGACGGCCCCTTCACTCAGGTTGACGGTCGTCCCAGCGAGCCCGCTGACGTAAAAACTACGGTCGCCGCGATCGCCGACGTCCGGAGGATCCCGGTCGATGCCGTCACGATGGCGGTAAGATCGAACCTTCGCTCTCTACTGAGGTGATCCCCCTCAAGGGGTCTAGGAAAATTGTAATCTTCGTGCTACATATCTGGCCGATCTGTAGTGCGAAGGTGCCAAAATGCCCACTCCACACAACCCTCCAGCTGCGGTGCGACGCGCACTGCGCAAGCTTGGGGCGGACATCCATGATGCCCGTCGACGCCGACGGCTGCCGATGGCGGTCGTAGCCGAGCGCGCCTTCACGTCTCGCTCGACATTGCAAAGGGTCGAAGCTGGGGACACCAACGTCAGCATCGGCATTTATGCCGGCGTCCTGCAGGCGCTTGGCCTGCTCGACGGCCTGAGCCAGGTCGCCGACATCAGCAACGACAGCGTCGGCCAAGCTCTCGCCAGCGCCGATCTGCCTAAGCATGTCCACCTCAAGCGGCCAACCGGATCGTCCCGCGATGACTGACTTCGAGGTCCATGTCGATTTGGACGGCCGCACACGCCAGGTCGGACTGGCGAGGAGCAATCGCGTCCGGGGCACCGAGACCATCCTCTTCGAGTATGACGGCGCATGGCTTGAGGACCCGGACCGCTTCTCCCTGGAGCCAGCCCTTGCTCTGACCCGTGGCGCCTTCGCCCCTCCTGCCGGTCTTGCGACATTCGGCTCCATCGGTGACTCAGCGCCGGATACCTGGGGCCGGCGCCTCATGCAGCGCGCCGAACGCCGTCTCGCCGATCGGGAAGGCCGCGCGGTTCGCACGCTTGTAGAAAGCGACTACCTCCTTGGCGTCGCCGATGAGACCCGGCTTGGCGCACTCCGATTCCGCTGGGTCGGCGAAGAGATTTTCCAAGCGCCGATCCGTGCGGGCGTTCCTGCCCTGATCGAGCTTGGCCGATTGCTCCAGATCACCGAACGGGTTCTCCGGGACGAGGAAACGGATGAAGACCTGCAGCTCATCTTTGCCCCAGGCTCCTCCCTCGGCGGTGCCCGCCCGAAGGCGTCGGTCATCGACCAACATGGTCACCTCTCCATCGCGAAATTCCCGAAGGAGACCGACGACTACAGCATGGAGACCTGGGAAGAGATCGCGCTGCGGCTGGCCGGCCAGGCAGGTATCGCCACCCCTCAGCACGAGCTGATCGACGTCGCCGGCAAGGCGGTCATGTTGTCGCGACGCTTCGATCGTGACGGGGCGATCCGCACCCCGTTCCTGTCGGCGATGGCGATGATGGGCGCCAAGGACGGCGAGCGCGGCAGCTATCCGGAGATCGTCGATGCCCTTGCTCAACATGGCGCCCAGGGGAAGACAGACGCCCACGCCCTCTATCGGCGTGTCGTCTTCAATGTCCTGATTTCCAATGTCGACGACCACCTCCGCAATCACGGTTTCCTGTGGCTGGGAAAAGCGGGCTGGTCTCTCTCGCCGGCATACGACCTCAATCCCGTTCCGACCGATCTCAAGGCGCGGGTGCTGACGACGAACATCGATCTCGACGAGGGCACCTGTTCGCTCGATCTGCTGGAGGCGGCGTCGGAGTTTTTTGCGCTCACGCTACCGCAAGCCCGCGCGATTATCAAAGAAGTCGGGACCGTGACCGCGACCTGGCGCGATACAGCCAAGGCGGTCGGCGCACGCCCGGCCGAGATCAACCGCATGGCCAGCGCCTTCGAGCATGACGATCTCAAACGGGCGCTGGCGCTATGACGAGGACATTTCTTCACAGCTTCGAGCCAGCGACAGCGAGCCCTATCACCGGCACCACCGTCGACTTAGAAGTCTCAGACATCGAGGATGCCGGCATTCGGGAAGTGCTGCAGACGCCCGGCGCGACCTACGGTGCGTGGTCGATCCTGGACGCATTGCTTGCTCCGACCGGCGCGGGAACGCCGTTCATCTTCAAGGAGCCGCTCGGACAAGCACGTGAAGTCAAAGTCGCCCTGTCAGGCCTGTTCGGACGCTTCGTCGCTCGCGCCTATCTTGAGCGCTATTTCAATCTCTCGATCTTCGCCCATCTCGGCAGCCGAACGATTGATCTCGATCGCCGCCGGCGAGTCAAGGTCACGCGCCTGTCGCGTGGCGATCTACCCGATTGGATCGCCTGCGCCGCCGATCTGTCGTCCCTGACAGTGGCCGAAGCGAAAGGCTGTCATGATGTCGGAGGCCCGGCAAAAGCGCTGGACCGCGCCTGGACGCAAGCCGGACGGATCAACATCACCGCACAAGGCCGCAAGGTCACGGTGAAACGCATTGCGATCGCAACGCGCTGGGGCATGGCTGCGGCGGGCCCAACCGAGGCCCACCTCTCGGTCCGTGATCCGATCGATGAAGGCGAGCCTATCGATCCCCAAGAGAAGGACGCACTCTTCATCGGTCTTCTGCGCCTGCACATCGCCAATTTGATCAAGCCGCTCGGCCACGCCGAGCTGGCCGGCGCGCTCTACCGCATCGCCCACCAGCCATTCGCGCGAAGGCTCCAGGACGACCTCGGCCGCGCTCGGACGCTGCTGGATGCTGCTCCGGTGAGGGAGGTGGAGAAGGCAACCGCCATGGGCGGGCTGATCGGCGGGATCGTCACGCGTGCGGGGCCGATCACTGACGCCGCCGCCGCGCCGGCCGATCAGGAGGCGCTCGCCCGCCTCAACCTCCGGCCGGTCTTCGTCGGGATCGAGCGCGACCTCATCCGCGCGGCCATCGACGCAGAGCCGCAGGCTGTGCGTACTCGCCTGACCCAGACGGTGCATCCGGATGAATTTGCTCGGCCTGACCGCGCCGGCGGCTGGATCGTGCCGCTCGGTCAGGAGCGACGCATCACAGGCGGCACCTGACAGGTGACCACCGAACATAAGGACCATGGTGAAAGAGCCGACACCAGACGCGGCACGATCAGGGGGCAGAATGATGGAAGCGCAGGAGAACGATCTTTCGAATGAGGCGGCGGCGCTCGCCGATATCCTCAAATGGTCGGCGGACCTGCCGGCCTGGCAACGCGACGCGCTGCGCCGGCTGTGTAGCCAGACCAAGTTGGAGGCAGCCGACATCACGGCCCTCCTCGCGATTTGCAAGGGTGACGCGACAGCCGTCCCGCTCGACGCGAGCCACATCAGGGACCCAGCGGCCAGCCATGCCGTCGTCAGCCTCGGTGCCCTCCACAGCCTGTCGCATGTCAACGCGCTGGCGCCGGGCGAACGCCTCTCGTTCGGCAAGACGGGCCTGACCGTCATCTACGGCGACAACGGCGCCGGCAAATCCGGCTACGCCCGCGTCCTGAAGCAACTCTGCCGGGCGCGCTCGCCGAAGGGCGACGCGATCCTTCCAAACATCTATGCGGCCGGCTCCGGCACCCCAGCCGCCAGCGTCGACTTCTTCATCGGCGGACAGAAGCGAAGCGCATCCTGGACCCAGGGGAACGCCCCCGATCCAATGCTCTCGGCCGTCAGTGTCTTCGACTCGCGCACTGCCAATGTCCATGTCGAGAACACCAACGATCTCGCCTACACGCCGCTGCCGCTCCGAATCCTCGCCGGTCTCGCGCAGGCATGCCAGGATGTGAAGGCCAAACTGGCTTCCGAGATAAAGGCGCTCCAAGAGCAAACACCCGCGATCCTGTCGAAGCCCGAATGCAAGCCGGACACGCCCGTCGGCAAGCTGATCGCCGGTCTGTCGGGCAAGACGAAGCAGGAAGCCGTCGAGAAGCTCGCGGGCGTGACAGCGGAAGAAGAAACTCGGCTTCAAACGCTCAATACCGACCTGGCCAGCGATCCTGCGCGCACGGTTCGGCAGCTCCAGAGCCAGGAAGCCCGCATCAAGTCGGCGATCGAGCAGCTCGAGCGGTTGTTCGCCGCCGCCACGGACGAAACCCGGGCAGCGCTCCGCGACGCCCATACGCACCTTGCAACGGCGCGCTCGGCCGCTGCCGCCGCCTCCGCTAACCTGTTCGCCGATGAACCGCTGCCCGACATCGGCTCGGACGTCTGGAAGGCCTTGTGGGAGGCAGCCAGGGATTATTCCCGCGCATCCGCCTATCCCGACCGGCCGTTCCCCGTGACCGAGATTGGAGCCCATTGCGTCCTCTGCCAGCAGCCGCTCAGCGAGGAAGCCTCGAAGCGGCTCAGCAGGTTCGAGGCTTTCGTACAGGACGAGAGCAAGCGCCGTGAACAGGAAGCCGCGGACGCGTATGACAAGAAGCTCGAAGAGGTCTCATCGCAAGCCATCTCGATGAAGGATCTCGCCGCGATCGTCGCGACGATCCGCGATGATATCGGCCAGGAGGAGGTCGCAGGCACCCTTCGCCGCGGGATCCTGCACCTGGCTTGGCGGCTGCGCGCCATTCTGCGAACCCATACCCTCGCGACTCTGCCCGATCTTCCGCCCCCAGCCACCATCTCGCTCGATCCACTACGCATGGCCCTCAGCGGTATCGCTACGCGTATCGAAGGCTTGCAGTCGGAGGCCAGCTCCCCGCAGCGCGCCGCGCTCATCGCCGAGCGCGACGGCCTTGCGGACCGCAAATGGGTCGGCCTGGTGAAAGCCGATGTGCTTGCCCAGATCGAGCGCCTCAAGGCCGTCGAGGCGATCGAGAAAGCCAACAAGGACACAGCCACGAACAAGATCACGACCCAGAGTGCGCGTATCGCCCAAGCGCTCGTCACCAACCGCCTGCGCGGAAGGTTCGCGATCGAGGTGGACAAGCTCGGCGTCGCGGGTCTCGCCATCGAGCTTCAGCAGGCCAAGACCACCGCCGGCGTCCCCTTCTTCCAGGTCCGGCTGATCAACAAACCGAACGAGCCGGTCGGCAAGGTCCTCAGCGAAGGCGAGCATCGTTGCGTCGCGCTGGCCGCCTTTCTCGCCGAGCTGTCGACCATCGATGCGCAGTCAGCGATCGTGTTCGACGATCCCGTCTCCTCGCTCGACCATTTGCATCGCGACAGGGTCGCCGCTCGATTGGCCGAGGCCGGCCAGACACGCCAGGTGATCGTTTTCACCCACGATATGGCGTTCTTGCTTCTTCTCGATGAAGCGTGCCGGGCGACGAAGGACCGGGAAGCGACACCGGTCGCGTACCGCCTGATCAGCCGTGGCCCGGAAAATGCCGGCTATTGCCATCAAGACCCGCCCGCCAATGTCATGCCGCTCGACAAGGTGATCGACGGGATGAAGGCCCACCTCGCCAACGTGAAAATCCATCACGAACGCGGCGATCAGGCGAGATGGCTGCGCGAAGTAACGTCCTTCCAGGACCAACTCCGCACGACCTGGGAGCGCGCCGTCGAGGAAGTGGTCGGGCCGGTGATCCGCCGCCTGTCCCGTAAGGTGGACACAGCAGGCCTCATCAAGCTCACAGTCCTCACCGATGTCGATTGCACCGCTATGCGAGAAGCGTTCGGGCGTTGCTCGGCGCTCCTTCACAGTCAGCCCGGTGAGATCAATCCGCGGTTGCCCGCGCCATCGGCAATCGAAACCGAAATTGACGCGCTAGAAAAGTGGATCGCCGATATCCGGTCGCGGCAGGAGAAGGCCGCATGATGATGAAGCTTCAGGCCACGCGGCCTCGCGTCGGAGGCGCCCCTTTATGGTGAAATGGTCCGAGCTGAAACGGGCGTCTGACATCGTCCTAGCCGTCTGGCCCCACTACCGTCCCCTGTTCGAGCGCTGGTTCATGCAGGAGCTCATCGACAAGGGCGAACTCGCGCCGATTTGGCGGGAGCGCATGGTGCCGGGGGATAACGACACGGTCTTTGCCGACCATTATCCCGATCGCGAAGCTGCCATCGCGGCCGCCAACGCGCTCAATCCAACCTTGCTGCAGGCGCTTTCCGCGCGCTCCTTGGACCCCATCGTCAAGCGATCGCTCGAACTCAAGATCGACAAGGCCCTGCAGGCAAAACAGCGTCTGCAAGACGAAGAAGCGCTGATGCTCGCGGAAGCCTTGCGCCGTCACGCCGATGACGAACGGCCGGACGCCACCGCCCTAAAGCTCGCGCCGGACTCCGAGCGCTATCGTCAGGATCTCGCCGAACAACTGGCCGAAATGCCGTATCTGAGATTGGCCAAGGTCGGTCGTTCAAACAACCGATGGACCCACGCACTCCTGTACCTGGGCCCGGATGGCGTTTGGTCGAAGCCCTATCACGCCGGCGAGAAGGCCGCGCAGACCGCAGAACGCGCAAAGATCGCCAATGGATTCGATCTGAGCGCCAGCACCCATTGGGGAAAGGCAAAGGCCAAGATCCGACAGATCCTTCTGCCCCGCGCCAATCAATTGCTCCAACTCGCGAGCGTTCAGCGGATGCTCGCCGAAGCTCTTGCGCGGGGCGAACGTGTGCTCGTCTCAAATGGCATCGTCTTCTGGTACGAGCCGGACGGCGGTATCGGCTGGCAGGTCAAGGAGACATCGTCGACGCGCGAGTCCGAAGGCGCGACAATCTGGAAGGAAGGGACGATCCTCTCCACCAATCACGGCCGCCTCGTTGTACTGCCCTACATCAAGGAAAATGGAGAGCACGTCCGGGGCCACACCAAGAACGGCCCGAACGACGGTAGCGCCTTGCCGCGCCATCGCGACCACTATGCCGAGATTCCGTTCTCGCTCTACGACGGTGATCTCATGATCGGGCTATTCGGGGAACTGCCCTACGAATGAAGAAGAGGTGGAACCGCGGTTGCGCTGGTGCTGTGCGGCAGTCGAAACCCTGTCGACCCTCGCACCGTCTCAAAATCGGTTTTCCGAAGATCTGGAAAACCTGAAATCCGCAAGGAAGGAAAATCGCACATGACCGCATGGACGTTGGAGGATCTTCGCCGGCTCGATCTGAAATACGCGGAGGAAGATATCCACGTCCATCAGCGGCCATTCCGCGCCGCAATGGAGCTTCTTGGTTCTAACTTCGTCATAGGCGTTAGCGGACCCCCCGAAATCAACCAGATCATGGACGCCTATGCCGCCATGATGCCCGAGGTCAGTACGAGCTGGCCAGGTGCTGGGATCGGTTTCGCCGCGTCCGTCGATCAGGTCCGCAAGCTCACCTTCCCGGTCGTGTTCGGCCAGGTGTCGCTCCAGCCCTGGCAGGTAGCAGGGTTCTCTAGCGCCGAGGAATGGTGGAAATGGTGCAGGCAGGATCGGACAATCGCGGGCGAAGTTGCCCTCGCGATTGCCGATCTCCACGACCTCACCAATGGCTTGAATGAAGTCGAACAGGGGAATCCGGCGGCGGTCACGCTCTGGCGCATGGCGCGGTCCAATCTCGAAGACGTGGCGAACACCCTCCCGACGACGTTCAGCCATGACTCTGTGATTCAGCCGATCTGCATGGTGGCCGAACTCTCGATGAAGGCAGCCCTTGTCCGGGATGGTGTCGACCCGGATTCCTTCAGAAAGGGCAAGGACGGTCACAATCTGCCGACGCTTTCCCGCCGTATGGCGGACGCGCGCGCGCACCGCGATGACCCGCGCGTTCAGGCCGTCCGTCGGCGCCCTGCCGCCTTATGTCGAAAGCCGATACAAGCCGGCCGGATTGAAGCGGCTGCAGGTCGTCAGGCTCGCTTTGGGAGTGCAATTCATCGCCGCATCAAGCCTGCGGCGCATCGCCAGCGCTGATCTCGCGCTCCAGATGGAAACCGACGAATGGCCCGGTCCACGCCAACCCTTCCTCATCTAAAGCGCGGGACAGAAGCCGGAGAGAACCGAACAATGACGAAGCACCCGCCACGATGGCAAGCGCATACGGCGAAAGACTATGATGCCGCCATGTCCGCGCGCTGTGGACAGCTATCGGCCGAGATCGTTGCAGATCCCCATCGGCGAAAGGCTATCTTAGCCGATCCGCTCGACCTGCATCGGGAATTGTTTGCGCCTTTCGCGCCGTCCGATCACCCCGAATATGCAGGCACCTATCGCGGCACGCCCGGCACCGCGCTCTTCGACCGGAGAATTTCTGCCGGGAGCCAACTCGAGCCGGGCAAAGACTATGAATTCTGCTTGCCCGGCGAAGTGGCGCCGCGCATGACCGAGTTGCTGAAGAACTCTCGAGATTTGCTTGCAGACACCAACGCAGACGACTTCGGCAGGCTGGTCGCCTTGACCTATACCTTCTGCTGGTTCGGGAAGATTCACCCCTTCCTTGACGGCAACGGCCATATCGACGATGCGCACGAGTGCGTCCGGGGCGACATAATCGTCGAGGCAAGGCGGAAGCAGGCTGACCTGACCGCGTTCTGTTCCTTCGATGAAGCTCACGAACACCTCAGGGCAAGCCTTAATCAGGTGTAGATTCTAGTAGTGTACGCGCCTCTCGGACAGATGTAGCGATAGTCTTACGTCCTTACACTGACATTATTCCACCTCGCCGCGCACCTTCGGTCGAAAGCACCGGCGAGCGCTACAGCATGTAACCCACGTCCGATGCGCCCGTTGGATAGGCGAACATGGTGGAGCGAAGGTCGGCGGCGGTCAGGCCGTGGCGGATCGCCAACCCGAAGAGGTTGATCACCTCGTCGGCGCCCGGCCCCACCAGATGCGCGCCGAGGACCAAGTCACTGTGCTCCTCGATCAGCACCTTGTGACCGTAGACTCGCTCGGCCAGCCGGCGGGCGGTGAACCAGTCCGGCGTCGAGGCGGCGTTGATGCGGAACACCAGCCCGCGGCGACGGGCCTCCGCCTCCGAGAGGCCGACAGCGGTGATCGGCGGCACGGTGAAGACCACGCTCGGCACGCCGCGATAGTCCGGCCGGTGCGAAGCGCCATCCAGCAGATTGGCGGCCACCACCTTGGCGTCATGGCTGGAGACCGGCGTCAGGGGCGGCCCACCCCCCGCAGCGTCGCCGGCGGCAAAGACCCGTGGGTTGGAGAGACTCCGCAGGTGGTCGTCGAGCTGCAGGCGTCCGTCCTGCACCGCCACCTCGCCGGCGGCCAGGTCCAGGGTTTCTAGGTCGGGACCGCGCCCGGCGGCATGCACCACGAGATCAGCCGCGACGCTGAGGTCCGGTGCGCCCGGACGGCTGGCATGGACGAGCAGGCCGCCCTGGCCCCGCTCGACGCGGGTGACCGTGGCGCCGGTCTCGACGGCGATACCGAGTTCATAGAAGCGCGGCATGAGCCATCCGACCAGGTCGGGATCGAACTGCGGCAGAAGCCGCGGCGCGCGCTGCAGGATGGTGACCTCAGCGCCGGCGCGCGCCGCCAGGTGCGAGAACTCCGCGGCGACGTAGCCGCCACCGATCAGCACGATGCGTCGTGGGAGGCTGTCAAGCTCCAGGAAGTCGTCGCTAGTGCTGACCTGCTCCTCGCCTGGGATGCCCAGCGGGACCGGGCGTGCGCCGGTGGCGATCAGGACATGGCGGGCCTGCAAGGTCCGGCCGTCCACCTCGATTGTGTCCGGGCCCACGAAGTGGGCGAGCCCTTGGAAGGCGTCTACCCCTAGCTCGGCGTATCGGTGCTCCTGTTTGGCGGGGATCGGATCGGTGAAGGTCCGCTTGAACGCCATCAGAGCCGGCCAATCGATGGCCAGGGCGCCTTCGACGCCATGCCCAGCCATGCGCCTGGCCGCGTCGATGGCTTCTTCGCCGCTCACCAGCATCTTCTTGGGATCGCAGCCGCGCAAGGCGCAGGTGCCGCCGAACGGCCGGTGATCGATCACGGCGACGGACCAGCCCGCGGCGCGGACCTTCGCAACGGCAACCTGGGCCGCCGTACCGCTGCCGATGACGATCAGGTCGTAGGAAATCATGACGGCCACTCCATCCGCATCGGCGCGAAAATCGCGAGGCCAACCTCCAGGGCATCGGTAAGGCTCAAGCGGACCCCATCCTGGCTGGCGGCCGGGTTGTTCGCGCGCCAGGTCTCCAGGTGAGCGTCATCGCAGAAGAACGCCTGCAAGGTGCAGAGCGAAGACGCCGCACAGCCGGCAGCGTAGCGATGGCCGGACCAGACAACGATCCCCGAGGGCTCGACCTGTTCCAGTTCGCGGCCGTGGCTCCGCGTGTGGATGGCGAGCGGACGCGCGCACTGACGGCACGCCGAGCGGACGGTGATATCGCGCTCCAGCATCGCCCCGACGCCAAGCGCGTCGATGGCGCACATGGCGCCCACCGCGAAACCGCCGGCCTCCACGTGATTTTCGGTCGGACCATCGGTGAACGGATAGGCGCCGCTTATCTGGCCGGCAGCGTCGATAATGAGGAGATCGCGTCCGGTCAGGCGCTGCAGCACGCTGTCGGCCTCATCGATGGCGAGCCCGGCCGCTGCGGCGACATCCGCGATCTCTGGAGCGTGCCCGCTCAGGGCGTAGCCGCTCAGGACGATGCCGTGGATTCGGCTCTCGGTCTCATCTAGCCCATCCCACTTGGGGCTGATGAAGGCCTCGACGACGGCCCTCAGCGCGTTTTGGGCCTGTGGCGTCGTGACCGCTCCCCAGTCTGGGATGATCACGCCGCCTGGAAACTCGACGGCGGGCCGTTCGGCGGTTTCAGCGTGTGAGGTAGGAGTCATCATCAGGCGTGTGCTCCGTTCGCCGTCCAAAGTGAATCTTCAACCGGCGCAGCAGGAGAGCTGCTCCACATTCTTGGAGAAGGTCTGGGCCGCGAGCTTCAGGCCTTCCACCATTGTCAGGTAGGGAAACAGCTGGTTGCCCAGCTCGCCGACGGTCATACGCGCCCGAATGGCGAGCGCCGCCGTCTGGATGATCTCGCCCGCCTCCGGCGTCACCGCCTGGACGCCGATGAGCCGGCCGCTACCGGCTTCCGCAACCAGCTTGATGAAGCCGCGGGTGTCGAAGTTGGCGAGCGCGCGCGGGACGTTGTCCAAGGTCAGGAGCCGGCTGTCGGTCTCGATCCCGGCGCGGTGGGCCTCAGCCTCGCTGAGCCCAACCGTGGCGACCTGCGGATCGCTGAACACGACCGCCGGCATCGTGGCCAGGTCCAGAGTGGCCTCGCCGCCGGTCATGTTGATCGCCGCCCGGGTTCCGGCCGCTGCCGCGACATAGACGAACTGCGGCTGGTCGGTGCAGTCGCCGGCGGCGTAGATGTGTGGCGTGCTGCTGCGCATGGTCGCGTCGACCACGACGCCGCCCTGCGCGTCGACGGCGACGCCGGCCGCCTCCAGGGCGAGCGCTCGGGTGTTGGGCGCCCGGCCCGTCGCGACGAGCAGCTTGTCGACGCGCAGTTCGCCCTGGCCGGTGGCGAGGACGAACTCGCCGTCGGCGTAGGCGACTTTGCCCGCCTGGGTGTGCTCCAGCACCTCGATGCCCTTGGCGCGGAAGGCGGCCGTGACCGCCTCGCCGACGGCCGGGTCCTCACGGAAGAACAGGGTGCGGCGCGCCAGGATCGTCACCTTGCTGCCGAGCCGGGCGAAGGCCTGGGCCAGTTCGACGGCGACGACCGACGAGCCGATCACGGCTAGGCGCGACGGGAGGGTCTCGCTCTCAAGGGCCTCCGTGGAGGTCCAGTACGGCGTATCCGACAACCCCGGAATGGGCGGCTCGGCCGGGCTGGCGCCGGTGGCGATCAGGCAGCGGTCGAAGGTCACATGCTGCTCGACCCCGTCGGCCTGGCGCACGAGCACGCTGTGAGCATCCCCGAAGCGGGCCTCGCCGCGCAACACGGTGATGGACGGGGTGTCGGCCAGGATGGTCTCGTATTTCGCCTGCCGCAGCTCATCGACGCGCGCCTGCTGCTGGGCCAGCAGCCGCTCGCGCAGAATCGCGGGCGTGCAGGCGCCGATCCCGTCGTCGAACGGGCTTTCGCGGCGCAGATGGGCGATATGCGCCGCGCGGATCATGATCTTAGACGGCACGCAGCCGACGTTGACGCAGGTTCCGCCGATGACGCCGCGCTCGACAAGGGTGACCTTGGCGCCCTGCTCGACCGCCTTCAGCGCCGCCGCCATCGCCGCGCCGCCGCTGCCGATGACGGCGATGTGCAGCGGGACGCCGCCGGCAACGCGTTGCCCGCCGCCCGCCAGGGAGCCCAGCGCCTTGTCGGGGACACTCGGGGGCGCCGCGCCCGCGTCGGCGACCGAGGCGCGATAGCCGAGCGTCGCGACCGTGGCCGCAAGGGCTTCGCAGCTCACCCCCGCGTCGGCCGCGATCTCCGCCCGCGCCGTCGGATAGGAGACGGCGGCCGAGCGCACGCCTGCGACGCGCTCAAGCGCCTCTCTCACGTGCGTGGCGCATGAATCGCAGGTCATTCCGTCAATGTGCAGGGCGATCGCGGCGGGCATGGGGGCTCCTCAGCGCTTCACGGTGGACGGGTAGCCCGCGCCCGCCGTCGCTTTGGTCAGGGCCGCGACCGTGGTCTTGGCGTCATCATAGGT
>Ga0233440_1003131_pt1 | contig 12731 bp, 9 predicted proteins | sample SI_123_September_5_FD_182791 | JGI IMG/M metagenome (GOLD analysis project Ga0233440, IMG submission 182791) | Seawater microbial communities from Saanich Inlet, British Columbia, Canada - SI_123_September2016_120_MG | ecosystem: Environmental > Aquatic > Marine > Inlet | place: Canada: British...
AAGGATTTTCAGACGCTTTTGCCAAAAGCAGAGCAACAGCCACTAAATTCTTTCATCCACACGCTGTTACGCATGGTGGCCTGAGGATGAAGAGCTTGAGACTTCATAATTTGTAGGAAACTTCAGATCCCTGATACTACCCTCTCTATTGAACTCAAGGGAGAGGCTGGATTCAACACTGAAGTGCAATTTGTATATTTCCCACGCTCCTCAATAGCTTGCAAGAGGATCATGGGAAATATACTGGAAAAACATGGATGTAGTTCAGTCTCTATATCCAACTGCGACAGTCCATCAATCGTAACCAACTGATTTTAATCGGCCAAAAAATTGCACTTATTAGTTGAATCCACAGAGTGAATGACCTCTTATTGACAAACACTTACCCAAGTGGAACTACACCGCTGTCCCCGAAAACCTGTGAAATCTGCAATTTATTTCAGGACTATTCCTTACCCAAAGATAGGGGCTGTCTTCTCGGTCAGGTAGAGGGTGTGCTGAGTTGGCAAAGGTAAGGTTGAGCCATATTTGTTGTATGGTTTTTGATGGGAGTAAGAGGGATACGTAGTCAATTATAAAGCGTTGTCCGACATGCTATGTTGTATTCTTGATGTGTTACAGGGAGTGCTCGGTTGCTGTGTAACATTTTGTAATAATTGACTTCTTGTATTGTGTATGTGATCTGGCATGATGAGATATGAGTAGAGAACTTATTTAGAGGAGTATCTGGCTTTATCTGTAGGACATGAATTGAGGACATTGCCTTGGATGTGGACAGATGTTCATTAGGAGAGAATAGCTTGAAAAGCTGACTGAAGAACGGCAGCTAAAAATAGAGATTCTGAGGATAGACAGTAATGCTATGAATACCAACCTTAAAGATTTACTAGAAACGATCAATCCTGAATACATCATCAAAAGCTTAGCCATGTTCCTGACGAGCGGCTGGGGTATAGGAGCAATGCTTTTGTTGATAGCTCTGTTTGGCTATGGAAATTGGAGAAACTTCAAGAAGCGTATAGGTCCATGTGTCGGAGATATGGAAAAGGCCAACAAGCTATTCGACTGGCTGAATGCACAAGACCCTGAATCAAGCAAAGAAGAGGTTTTTGCTGAATTTTATGATGAGTTTGGAGAAAAAATTAATGAGATTCCTATTCTGCATCATGTGTGGTCAGAATTTACTGAAACATTAATCCCTAACAATGGCGATGGCAAAGTGCTTAATACGCACTCGGTAACGAGCTACTTTACGAGAGATAATCTGATTGGAAATCAGGTAGATCTTCGTTACTACAGTGCATTCCCAAACATCCTGACTGGATTAGGAATTTTAGGCACATTCATTGGTCTTGTTGCAGGGATTTCACTTGCCAGTGGAGCACTATTAAGCAATGACCCAGCTCAGACACGTGATGCGTTAAGTAAATTGCTTGACGGAGCATCACTGGCATTTTGGACCTCAATATTTGGTCTGTTTTCATCGATATTGTTTTCAGTTCGAGAGAAGAATCATGTCCATCATTTCGATAAATTGAGAAAAATATGGATCTCTCGACTGGATGAGAGGCTGCAACGAGTAACGATTGAGAGCATTAATCGTAAGGTTCTCGAACAGAGTGAACAACAGACAAAAGCGCTTCAGGAGTTCGGGGAGCCTCTTGCGCTTGAGCTTGCAAGCAAAATGGGCCAGACGCTAACTCATACTGTGACCGCCCCAATGAGTGAAGCTCTTTCAGATATCCAATCTTCCATTGAAGAGTTGATTCAGGCCCAAACAAATAGCAGTGCAGCAATGCTTGAACAGGTGACAGAGAAGATGACTCAATCGATCACTGGAACTGCAAGCAAAGAGGTTGAAGAGTTCAGCAGTGGGATTCGCTATATGACATCTTCGCTTGAACAAACGATGGAGCACGTTACTAAGCAACTAAGTGATGCATCTAGTGCATTCAGCACCTCAGTTAATGGACTCGCTGAATCATCTGAGAATATCCAGCAGACGATTAAAGGCTCTGCCGCGCTCACAGAACAGCAGCAGTCTTTGATGGCTGACTCGATGGAGATAAATGAGAAGTTGGCGACAGTAACTCAATCTATTGAGAATGCGGTTGATGTCATACGTGAATCGGTGGAGAAGGGTCACGAAACCTCAGAAGAGGTCTCACGCTCTGCAACTTCAATTCAGGGTACTATGGATGAACTCAAGGCAGCTAATCTCAGTGTCCAGAATAGCTGGTCAGAGTATGAAAAACGCTTTGAAGGTGTAGATGTAAGCTTGGGTAATGCCTTTAGTGAAATTGATGAAGGTCTACAGCGTTATTCTCAAATGACGAAAAACTATCTTATGGATCTGGATGAGCACACTTCTTCAATCACAAGGCATATTGCTGGGGCATCTGCTGAGATTCATAATGCAGTGGAAGAACTCAGCGACACATTGAGTAAATAATGGCTCAGGAAGAGCAAACATTACTTGAGGATGAGGGGGCGGGCTACTTGGTATCGGTAAGTGATTTGATGTCGGGACTGCTCTTCATCTTCATTATCTTATTAGTAGGCTTCATTCTAACGTATACAACCCACCAAAATGAACCGATGGTGCCAGAGTCGAAGCTAATACAGGCGCTGCAGTGGAAAAAAACATTCGAGCTACTTTCTAAGGAGTACATTGAGCTGAAAGGAAAACATGACCAGCTTAAGGGTAAGCTAAAAGAGACCACAGACAAGTATCTTCGACTTCAAGCAAAACACCATGAGTTGAAAATTGATCACGAGACTTTGCAGCAGGAAAATATAAAGCTGAAGAACCTAATAGGTGAGTACCTGAAAGAAATCGATGCTTTGAAGAATGTGAGGGATGAGCTTATAGGACGAGTCGCGGGCCTACAGCAGCAGGTTCGTATACAGGATCAGAAAATACTGGAGTTCAAAGAGCAGATAGCCGACCTTCAGAAAAGCCTTGATATATTTGGCGATATATCACTAGAGGATCTCAACAAGATCATCAAAGATCTTGAATGGGTTAAAGAGTACCTTCTCGAGTATTTAGAAGAGATGCATACCTCTAGCAAAAAGAACCTATTTGATAGTTTGAGTCATGCTGCGGAAGAAGAGGGACTCCTTGTAAATATCGATGAACAAACTGCGATAATCAGGGTTCCCGGTATCTACTTTATGGAAGATACCGCTGTGGGTTGGAAATCTAATTATTCTTTCTCTAGTGATTCTCGGGAAGTAATCAGGAAACTAGGGGTCGCTCTTCTCAAGGTTCTCCCGTGCTTTGCAGGTACGGTTGAGGCGTGGAGCTGTGACCCCAAATCCTACGGTTCATTAAAAATTGTATTGATTGAAGGTCACGTTGCTCCTGGTGAATTTAGAAACCCTGATAGAGCAATGGAGGTATCTATGAGGCATTCGTTTACTGTGTTCCATGATCTATTGAACCAGAAAGAAAATAAGAAACTGAAGCTGCTTAAAAATCGAGATGGCGAACCAATTTTTTCTACTTCTGGGTATGGAGCAAATCGCCCGATATCAGACCAGAAGAAAGACTATATGCGTGACCTAAATCGTCGTGTTGATTTACGTTTCATCCTAGCGGCTCCTATGATCCCAGTGGATATCATTGATCAGATCAAGAGAGTGGGAATACCAGCTCAATGAGTGATGGCTTAAAAAATGTGATCGGCAGGCGTATTGAGCCACAACTCTATCGTAATGAGTTGAAACCCGAACAGATTGTGTCTGCTCGTTTAAGTATCAGTAAATCGCTGGGGGATGTTATTGAGGGAAAGCCAACGAATTTTACTCTCGATGAGTCATACCAAGTGATATACAACTATTACTATACTAATGGTCATCTCAATGATGTTAAGAACAAGTACATTAGGCATATTCCATATATCATTTTCGATTCTAGTGTTGCTCCTGATGGGGTCCAGCGTCTTGAGTTGATGAGGGGCTTCATTGATGCTTATATCTTCAAAATTGAATTAAAACCTGTAAATAGTGCAGTTAGCTCGCTTCTACATTGCCTGATTTCCGAGTACCCATCTTTTGAGCAGTTTGGGCAGCTTTATCAGTTCGCTCAAAAACTGATTTCTGAAGAGTGTAGATCCTATCGTTGTGAGCAGTACGAGAAATGCGATGCGGAGTTCCAAATCTTTCAGCCATCAGGTGTAGATGTAGTCTGGAAAGCTTTTAGTGCGGGTGATAGACCATTTACAGAACGGCTAGATGACCTTGAGTTCCCAACAGATCTTCAGCTTCAGGAGACTCAGTTCTTTGATGTTGTCGTAGAGCATGGCATCGAAAGCTTAAAGAGTACCTTGACTCAGCATTTATCAGAAAGCAGGCGTATGGTTGAGGTGGTAACACTGATTGATTTCAGTGATAAGGGTCGCTTCAAATTTCTGAGAGTAAAATTGATCGACTCTCTTCTCCTACCATTTTCCCATAAAGAGCCAAGTGATAAAGAGGCCAAAAGTACAATCAAGAACTTTCTTTTGACGACCTTTGGAGATCTTAGAATAGGCGGTGCTGGGCATTGGCATGGGGTGCATAAAGAATCAAAAAGAGTGATGCTGAACTGGCTTGTAGAGGATGTTCTTGAGGACTTCTTCAAGCTCTTTGGGTATGTGGCCGAAGGTGATGCTGAAATAGAGAGGCAATGGAAGTATCGAGAGAGTTTTTGGAGGGCTTATCTTAATAGAGGACTCATAGATGAGGCTTGGGTTGCTATGTCAAACAGGATGGATGAGCGTGCTCTGAAAATGCTGAGCTTATCCTCAGATCGTTACGGGAAGGTTGTAAGTAACTACAATATAAAAAGAAATCACGCGGCGTTAATTATGAAGATTGGTAACCTAGTCGTTACGGACTGGAATTTTAGTGGGCAGTTTAGTGTGTGGGAAACTGATGCTAACAGCTCAGTAAAAAAGGTTCCGCTTCCATACCAGAAGACGTATCGAAGTAAAGAATTCTTGGTTGAAGGCGCTACATACGCTGGAAGTCATGTAGGTGCAGAGAGTTATAGCTGGCAGAAGAAGCTCTCCAGTGAGATTGAAAAGCTCTCGAGTAGTGGGGTCAGTGTTAGCAAGCAAGAGTATTCATTGTCTAGTTCATCATCTAAACGCAGAACAGTTCGTCATCCCAGAAATAGCCCGCATAAAAAATCTAAGAGTCAGACAATTGATGTTGCCAAGCTGAGGCGCGGTAAAAGGGATACAGGAGGAATAATCTAATGATGAGCGATGCAGCCTTAAAATTCACTTATGGTAATGATGAAGTTCTTTTCTGGTTAGAGGATTCAGGTAATCCGCTACACATTGATCATTGGGGCTTACATACAGTAACAACTGATGCTGGACGTGGGTCAGCGCTTCACCTGCTGAGTTTGCATGAAGAGGGTACCGCGGATTTTGATTCTGAAAACAAGTTGCATGTACAGCATAGTCAAATAGCAGAGTTGGATTCAGTAGGCTTGCAGAGACTTGGCTTACCTCCCACAGCCCCTTTTCGGTTAGAGCTTAGAGGGGGTGATTTACTTTCGTCTCCCCGTTTTAGTTTCCAGGCACTGTTGTTCAAGCCGACAGGTACGCAGATCAGTAAGATTAAACGACAAGGTGCGTTTATCAAGAATGCTGGGAAGACCTATACAGTATTAGATCCTCTGTATAGCATTCTGGTTGGCGTTGAGCAGTTCAATGCAATTGCTCCAGAAAATATTGATGAGCGATATAGGGTGTGGGGTGATCTCAAGGAAGAGCTGCCGGAAGATGCGGTTGTTGATGATCGTTTCAAAACGATGAGCATTGTTAGGGCAGATAGCTTCTCACTAGACTACACAGCAGACCATCAGCTCAATCCAGTTCTCCTGTCGCGTAAAAAAATCAAAGATACAGACTTGCTGACGGACGAGCCAGAGATTGGTGTCGCACTAAGTCCAGCAAAGCAAAAAGATTTTGAAGAGCGATTTCATGGCTATCCAGACGCAAACCAGCGTTATGCGATTGCAGGAAAGTGGTTTGTCATCTTGGGTGAAAATGCACGTAAAGCAATGTCAGTTGTACGTGCCTATCAGGATAAGAGTGTTAGTGAACGCAGGGCACTACTTGAAAACCCGCGAAGTATCCTAAAGGATCATCTTGGTGACTCTCTAACAGATGAAGAGGTCGAAGCCGTATTTGAAGAGACCGAAGAGTATAAAAGTAATCGTATTGAACGATTAGGGTTCTGGAACCCGAAAATTTGTGCTTATGTGGTGAAGCCGGAAAATGATTGGATACCACCACCAGAGGAGAGAGTGCTTAATGTGCCGCTGGAGGGAACGGTTCTTGAAATTGAGGTTGGTGAGGTGCCCCGTGTCATTAAGCAGTTGGAGTCCGCGAAAAGTGAAGGCAAAAGTCACATTGAGGTTGATGGGCAGTCAGTTCCTGTCTCAATTGAAAATATTCATCGCCTTAAAACATTAGGTCGCTCCAAAGAGAAAGAGAGGGGAAATGGTGCCGTAAAGGAGGAGATTGAAGATAAAAAGGCTGAAGAGTTAGTTCCGATCATCATTGATAATCTTGATGAGGTTGGCTATGCCCCAGAGGGCAAGCAAGTAGTAGGGGCCAGTCGTGGTACCCCTGCTCTGATAAATAAGGATCTATATGAACATCAATTCTCAGGTCTATACTGGCTTCAAAGTCATTGGATTATAGGTAACCAAGGCGCTTTACTTGCAGACGACATGGGTCTTGGCAAAACAATTCAAACCCTAGCTTTTCTTGCATGGGTACAGGAGCAGTATCAGTCTGGAATATCACTAAGAAAGCCTTTTTTAATCGTTGCTCCTACTGGTTTGTTGCGTAACTGGGAGGATGAAGCGAGCATGCACCTTGATGATCCGGGGCTCGGCATTTTGACTAAGATGTATGGTGCTGGACTCAAGAAGATCTCACTCCTCTCACACCTTGATCAGTTCAATGAACTAACGGAGTCAGACTGGGTGCTTACTACCTATGAGTCGATGCGAGATAAAATTGCGATGTTCATTGGGATAGAGTGGGGTGTTGTCGTATTTGATGAAGTGCAGAAGATCAAGAATCCAACATCTCGTGTGACTGAGATGGCTAAAGCGCTTGATTCAGATTTCACCCTTACCTTGACCGGAACCCCTGTCGAGAATCAGTTGCGTGACCTTTGGTCAATTCTAGATACAGCCTCCCCAGGTTGTTTAGGCTCCCTTCAGGAGTTTCATAAAACGTATGAGAAGCAGAGTGACGAAGGTGCCAGTGTGATTTTGAAGCTGTCGAACAAAGTGCTTGAGGCTGGCGATCCACCTATTATGCTGCGAAGGATGAAAAAGGGAAACCTAAATGACATCCCAGTAAAGCATGAGCATGTGATTAAAGGGTTGATGTCAGAGCTTCAGGCGAAGGCTTATCGAGCAGCTGTGGAGTCAGTTTCAGAGCTGGGGGAGGGCCGCTCTGGAATGCTCATGGCTCTACAGTCGATGAGGCGAATTTCTTTGCTTGCAGCTCCGGTCGGGGTTGAGGGATTGACTGATGAGAATATTAATCAATCTGCACGCCTTGCGATGACTGTGAATATCCTTGATGAGATTGCTGGAAAAGGGGAGAAGGCGCTTGTTTTTGTTGAGTCTAAAGAAGTTCAGGAGCTTCTTATCCCTTATCTGCAGAATCGTTACAGATTTAAGGCACCTCCAAAACGAATCAATGGCTCTGTGAGCGGGGTTAAGCGTAAACAGTTAGTTGATGAGTTCCAGAAGAGTGCTGGTAATGGAGAATTCGACTTGATGATCCTCTCGCCTAAGGCAGCAGGTGTAGGCTTGACCATCACGGCGGCAAATCATGTGATTCATCTATCACGATGGTGGAACCCTGCTGTAGAAGATCAATGTACCGATAGGGCATATCGAATTGGGCAAGAGAAGGATGTTCATGTGTATCTTCCGCTCGCTCTATTTCCTGATAATAAGGATTACAGCTTTGATGTAAATCTTCATAACCTACTAGAACGAAAACGTGATCTAAGCCGTACTGTGCTTGCTCCAGCGGTTGCATCTGATAAGGATCTTGGTGGGTTATTTGATGATACCTTTGGATACTAAGATCCACCGTAAAGCACACCTTTATATACGTTCAAAACAACGTACGTCAATAAAAACGTACGTTGTTTGTAGGGCAAATATGGTGTTGTTGATTTCCATGCGTAAGGTTTAAACCTTCGCCTTTAGGCGAACAGATTCATCTATGATACTCAAGGGCCTACTGAGGAGCCTAGACAGGAAGATGGTTTTGAAGTTGAGCCAGACTAAAACACGTCGTTTAGCCGACGCGTATCCGGTACTTTTAGTCTCTCATGTTAACCCACCTACTTTAGTAGGTGGTTGTTGAGGCGTGCCGGGCATGCCGGTTGACTTGCAGGGTGAAAGTCCCTGTTCCAATAAGGTGGATGTGAAGGATAGTGAAGCGCAAGGGCGTTATCGTGAGGTGAGGTCTGAAGGAAGCGTGTAGCAAAGGCATGAGCCGACGAACAGAAACTGGATAAGAGGCGTTGAGGGTGGACGAGTTGGCCTTAGATAACGAAGTCCTTATTCACCAAAGCCCGAAGACGTAAATCCAGCGGTTGTGTGCCGAAAGTCAGCAGGAGAAAGGCTTACCCCGGGAGACCTGCGGGGCTGTTCCGACAGGAACCGGTGGAACTGAAAAGTTCCATAACGTCCAGCAGGAGTCAGCAGATGGCATATTAGGTCCACAAGGAAGAGGACTGAAGGCCTGAACAGTAGATAGGAGCCAGTAGGAGCAAGGTTTTATGGATAATCGAAGAGGCAGCAGATCCCGACAAGGGAACTCAGATCGAGAGAGTCAGGTGAATCCTGAGGATCTTGCTGTGAGTGCTGATTTATCCATAGCAGCTGAACCATCTGAAAGCCCGATGTTTAACCAGCAACTGATGGAGGAGATCTGTAATCGAGAAAACCTGAAGCAAGCCCTCAAGCGAGTGCAGCAAAACAGAGGAAGTCCGGGAGTAGATGGTATGAGTGTGGATGACCTTGGTGGATACCTGAACACAAAATGGCCTGAAATCAAAGAGCAGCTGCTCAATGGAACGTACCATCCACACCCCATACTGCGGGTAGAGATCCCCAAACCGGGGAAACAGGAGAAGCGCAATCTGGGAATCCCCACCGTAATGGATCGATTCATCCAGCAGGCAATACTCCAACCCCTGCAGAAAAGGTGGGACAGTACATTCTCAGAGCATAGCTACGGATTCCGGCCAGGAAGATCAGCCCACCAAGCCATCGTCAAGGCGCAGGGATACCTGAAAGAGGGATACAAGATCGTGATCGATATAGACCTTGAAGCCTTCTTTGATCGAGTCAATCATGACCGCCTAATGAGCCACCTTGCACACCGGATTGCCGACAAACGGGTACTGAAACTAATCAGAGCCTATTTGAAAGCAGGGATTATGGAGAAAGGACTGACCACGGTGCCCACAGAAGGGACACCACAGGGAGGGCCACTCTCCCCATTCCTCTCCAACGTGGTGCTGGACGAACTGGATCGAGAACTGGAAAAGCGAGGCCACCACTTTGTGCGTTATGCGGATGACTGCAACATCTACGTCAAAAGCCAACGTGCCGGAGAACGTGTCATGGAAAGCACACGACAATTCATCACCAAACGGCTCAAGCTGAAAGTGAATGAAGCGAAGAGTGCGATAGACCGGCCCCAGAACCGCAAGTTTCTGGGGTACACCTTCACCGGAGGTGGTTACAAACCAAACCGACGCAAAATAGCCCCGGAGTCGATACAACGATTCCGTGCAAGGGTTCGACAGCTTACCCGTCGAAACCGGAGTATCAGTCTGGAGGATAGAATAGAGGGATTGGCCCGCTACCTCAAAGGCTGGAAGGGATATTTTGGTTACAGTGAGGTAATCTCGTTATTCAGGGACCTTGATAGCTGGATCAGGAGAAGGTTGCGCAGTGCGGTATGGAAGCAGTGGAAAACCTATCGTAACCGCAAGGCGAACCTGATACGGTTGGGAGTAGGGCAAGAGCTAGCACATACTACAGCGTGGAGTGCAAAGGGACCATGGAGAGTCAGCCATAGTCCTGGAGTGCAGATAGCTCTGTCGAATGGTTATTTCAGAGCGCAGGGATTACCGAGTCTTGCGGGTTAGACATTCAAGTTTACTGAACCGCCATGGTACGGACCCGTATGCCTGGTGGTGTGGGAGGGAAAGCCCGTGAGGGCCTCCCTATCCCGATTTGATTGGATGTATTATAATTACGAAGCTTAATTAAAAATAGGAAATATAGTATATGGAAGTTAATTTTGAAAAACTGGTAAAAAAAATACAAACATCATGTCCATGTTGCTCTAATCTGGCAGAAGAGGCTATTAATCTTCCAAAGTACCCACTCACAGAGTTTTATAAAGAAGTTGATGATAAAAGAAATTTATTTGGGTTTATAGATCAAAATTTGTTGTTTTGTCAATCTTGTAATCACCTGTTTCTGGAGAAAGTTCTGGACGCAAGTAAGATTTATAACGAAAGCAATTATATTACCTCATCTATATCTAGCCAAGGAGCAAGTGAATGCATCAATGATTTTGTTGATTTTATTAAGAATACAACGGATAAATCAGAGTTAAATGGCAGCACATTAATTGACATTGGCGGTAATGATTCCACTTTATTGAAATATTTTATTGGAGTAACGGATAATTTGATTAATGTTGATCCAAATGCATCATCTGACAATGAATCTATTTCGATACATAGAGATTTTTTAGAAAAGGTAGACTTTTCTGAGTTTGATTCAGAAAAACAAAAAGTATTTATTTCTAGTCATACAATAGAACACTTAGAAGATCCTGCAAAACTGTTAAGAAAGTTATGTAAAATAATTAATAAAAATGATATTTTATATTTGCAATTCCCATCAATGGAAAAGCTGGTTGAGCAGGGAAGATATGATCAAATATGCCACCAACATATAAATTATTTCTCTTTAAGTTCAATATCAAAATTAATGGAGTCAGAAGGTCTTTATGTTCAAGAATATGAGTATGACACATCTCATTTTGGAACATTAAGAGTAAAGATTGAAAGGTCTATTTCTAGTCATGTAAAATACAAAAGTTTTGATTTGGCAGATGTAATTAATACATATTCTATGTTTACGAATTATTACAGTTCATTAAATGATTCAATACTCGACACTTTTAATAATGGTCAAGGTTTTGGTGCTGGTTTGATGGTGCCAACATTAGCATATAATCTACCATTGATAGACGATTTGTCAGTTATTATTGATGAGAACCCATTGAGGATTGAAAAAAAATTCATTAACCTAATGCCTCCAATTTATGGTATTGATAATCTAGATACTAGCAAACCTGTCTTAATAACATCAATAAGTACAAAGGCTGCAGCAAGAGCAATTTTCTTTAAGTTAACATCTCTTGGAATAAAAGATATATGCATCCCATCCACTATTATATAAGGAGAACCATATGGATTTAAATATATCAGGTAAGTGGGCATTAGTCACAGGAGGGGCGAATGGTATTGGCGAAGAAATCTCTAGAGAATTCGCTAAAGAGGGTGTAAACCTTGTTGTTACATCTAGAACATCAGGTCCTATTGATAAACTAAAGGATAATCTGTTAAAATACCCTATAGAGGTTATTGGTATTGAAGTGGATTTTTTGGATGCTAATTGGATTGATGATTTTGAAGCGAAATTAAAAGATATACCAATACAGATACTTGTTAATAATGCAGGTCATAACCTAAATATAACAGATCCATACTGCTCTATTGAAGATTGGAATCGTATATTAGAGTTAAACTTTTTTACGGCTGTTCGTTTATCTAATCTTTTAATACCAAGAATGAAGAATGCTGGTTGGGGGCGTATTGTAAATATAACTTCTGTTGCAGGGGTAGAGAATATGGGACCTGTCACTTATGGTGTGGCAAAAGCATCTTTAACTACATATACTAGAACTATGGGGCGCATATTAGCAACAGAAGGCGGTGAGGTTGTAATGACAGCCATTTTCCCTGGTGTTGTAGTTACAGAGGGAGGGCATTGGGATCGTGTATTAAAAGAAGATCCTTCCCATGCTGAAAGTTATCTTAAAGATCGTTGTCCACTAGGTCGGTTTGGTGAAACAAATGAGATTTCTCCTGTAGTCGTATTCTATTGTTCTGAACATGCATCATTTTCACATGGAGCTATTATTCCTGTTGATGCTGGGCAAGCAAGAAGTTATATGTATCATAACTTCCTTTGCTGATAATTTAAACAAAACTTGGAGCTGTATATGTCAGTAAATAGTGGATTGGATGAAACATTTGCCGTACAGGCACTGCAAATAGAAGAGTATAAAAAAAATGGTGGAGCAAGATTAGGACCATGGACTAGTAATCTGATAGATAGTGACCCTAAACATCTGGCCTTTTCGTTGTCACGTTACAAATTTGCAGCAAAATTGCTGGGTGATTTTGATAAAAATGAAATGAGTAGTGTGATTGAGATTGGGTGTGGTGATGCGTTTGGTTCTATAATCCTAGCGAATGAGATTGATCAATACTGAAGTGCCCCCCAATTTTTGGACACAAAGTTAAGACAATTTTTTGTGCATAATTACCCCTCAAAAAGGAGCATAAAAAATGGCCGCAAAACGTAAAAGACA
>Ga0233440_1003183_pt1 | contig 12601 bp, 7 predicted proteins | sample SI_123_September_5_FD_182791 | JGI IMG/M metagenome (GOLD analysis project Ga0233440, IMG submission 182791) | Seawater microbial communities from Saanich Inlet, British Columbia, Canada - SI_123_September2016_120_MG | ecosystem: Environmental > Aquatic > Marine > Inlet | place: Canada: British...
GCCTCCTCCGGAGCATAGAAAAACCCCATTGAAAGATGGGGATTTTTTGTTTCATACCTAGTCATATTTAAACATCTATTACCTAAAGTGGGATACAAAAAGGAGCCAGACGGAAAAAGTCTTCGGACACACCAAGGCTGGCCTAATAGCTGCGGTGTAGCGTGTCTCTAATTTTTTTTGCTGGTTTTGGCAACACTGGATTTAGAAACTCCTTTTTATACGGGATGGTTATACCTATATTTATACTAAATTAGAACACATAGGGTAATAATTATGGATATATCTAAATCATTTCTTAAGAATTTTTTCACCAGTATAGTTTTTATTGCCACGTTTAGCTTTTCTGACACCTTTCATATTGCCACAACAGGTTCAGATGAAACAGGAGATGGCTCTCAGTTAAATCCTTTTGCTACGATTCAGCATGGGATTGATACTTCCAGTGATGGTGATACAGTTTTAGTAGAAGCAGGAACCTATGTGGAAAATATTAATTATAATGGCAAGAATATTGCTTTAATTGGCGAAGATAGTGAAACTACTATTATTGACGGTGGTCAGAATGCGTCTGTGGTAACTTTCAGCATATACGAAGAACAAGAAGACTCTACAGCATCATTAATAAATTTTACAATTCAAAATGGTCTTAGTGATACTGGTGCTGGCCTATATATCGAGAATACAAATCTTCTTTGCGAAAACTTAATTATTAGAAATAATACAGGATATGATGGTAGCGCAATATATACTGCCTTTTCAGAGTCAGTTTTTAGTGGTATCTTAATAACAAATAATGATGGAGGAGCAGCTCTAAGGTTAGATGGTTATCAAGGAGATGAATTAGATCCAGATGACTATGCTAAAATTATTAATATTATGAGCACAACAATAGCAGGTAATTCACATGGAATAGATATAGATAATGAAGTAACCTTAAATTGTCTTAATACTATCTACTGGCAACAATCATTGGTAGGCAGTGGAGTAGATAATATATCCATCAATTACTCAATTATTCAAGATGGATGGGAAGGAGAAGGTAACATCAATACCAACCCATTATTCTGCAACCCCGATAGCGGCAATTATACCTTAGCATCAAATTCACCTGCACTTGGTTCAGGACAAGCCGGTGCCAATATGGGAGCATTTGGAGTCGGGTGTGGTATAATTGATTTGAAAATTTATGTTTCTAATACAGGTTCGGATGAAACTGGCGATGGATCAGTAGAAAATCCATTCGCTACTATACAGCACGGGATCGATGCCAGCAGCAACAGCGACACAGTCCTTGTCTCAGCTGGTACTTATGTTGAGACCATCAACTACAACGGCAAGAATATTGTAGTTGGCTCATTATATCTTACCACACAGGATACGTCATATATATCATCTACGATTATCGATGGGAACCAGAGCGGGGGTGTGGTGACGTTTGAGAGTGGAGAAGACTCATTATCCGTATTATCAGGATTTACCATTCAGAATGGTTACAAAAATTCAAATCCTAGGGATGGCGCGGGTATTTTCATTTATAACGCAGCGGCCACACTCGATCACCTTATCATAAAAGACAATGTCGCTGAACGTTATGGTGGAGGAATAGCAATTCAAGGAATAGGAACTACAATTATTAGCAATACATACATTATAAATAATAATGCAGCAAATTATGGTGGTGGGGTAATAGTCCGAAATTCTGATGTAGACTTTCAGAACTGTATAATTATTAACAATATATCAGGGGGCTCAGGGAGTGCCCTTCATATAACCAAATATGGTGGAGGGAATCAGGATGGGGGCACAGTCAATTTATCTGATTGTTTAATTTCAAACAATATTTCATCAGGGAATGAACCATCAATTTATGCCACCGATTTTAATCTCTCCATAACAAACTGTACAATAGCCAATAATTCTGGAGCAATATGGATTGACCAGCAAGATTTAGAATCACAGCTGAACATAATAAATACTATAATTTGGAATAGTGGTGAACTTATAATGACTGGAGATTTGGCATCAAATATCACCTACTCGAACATTCAAGGAGGATGGAATGGTGAAGGAAATATTAATGCTAACCCTTACTTCTGCTATGGGGAGTATACTTTAGCAGAAAATTCACCCTGTGTAGGCACTGGTCAGGATGGTGCTAACATGGGTGCCTTTGGAGTTGGGTGTGAAGCACACATACCAATCTTGCACGTAGCCACCACAGGCTCAGATGATAATGATGGCATGGAAAATAGTCCCTTTGCAACAATCCAAGCAGGTATAGATGCCGCCATTGATGGTGATACGATCTTAGTTCATCCTGGTACATACTATCGTGCAGATTCAATAGATCATAAATCATTAACAATCATGAGTACTGGTGGTCAGGACAGCACTTTTTTAACTCTTTCAGAAGATCAAGACTATGGTATGTTTAGAATAGAAGGAGGCCCAGAAAATGAAATTCAGGTAAGCTTAAAAGGGTTTACGATTTCCAAATTTACACTGGAAGTGTATAAAGCAAATGTTTCACTTGAGAATAATCTTTTTACTGATAGTTCAATGGTTTGGGCAATGGGGCATGAAGCTGGAGATGAAATTGAGTGGCAACTTCAAATTACTGATTGTCAATTTAAAAATATTCAATATGAGGATTATGCATTACAATTAAATGAAAATATGTCTGCATTCTTAACCAATGTGGTCTTTGACACTGTTAGGTATTGTATTCAGGTTGTCGGTGCCGAAATTCAAGCTAACAACATTTATTTTGAACAAATTCAGGGGACCGCAATAAAAACTGAAGGGATGACACAAGAAGTATCAATTTCAATTCAAAATATGTTCTATCAGGAAAACAATTCTGATACCGAATTATCTATTTTTGATTTTGGATATCAAACAGGCGTAGGTATTGAAAGTCTAACATTTTATTCTGATCGGAATGCTGCTGCTTTTGAAATTTATGAGAATAGCTATGTTGAGTTAAACTATTCTGAGGTACGTATGGTGGAAGGGAGATGGTTTGATATTAGAGAAAATTCAGCTATTAATTTGAACAGCACCCTATTATCTGGCGAAAGTACATTGGCAATGATTGATTCAGAGTCTTACTTAAATGCATACAATTCAACAATAGTCTCAGTAGACCCTTATTATTTATATGCTGATTATCCACTTATTGAATATGATCATACTTTATCATTTATAAATCTTAGTGGCTGTTATTTATCAAATACCATTGTTTGGTCTGATAATGGCTACAGCATAGATTTTTCTAATTTTGAAAGCAACGTCCATTATTCGATTTTCACCGCTGATGACGAGGATGTGGGAAATTTACAGGGACTATTCAATCTTGATATAGATCCATTTTTCTGTGAAGACAACACCTATAATTTGGCAGCAAACTCTCCTGCGGTAGGTGCAGGTGAAGATGGTGTTGATATTGGTGCGTTTGGTATTGGATGCGACTCCTTATTTTTCTCCCCTGAGATTTTTCTTTTCTACCAGAATGGAGATACTTTAGCCGCTAACGTTCAAATGGTTGAAGATGACACTCTCTATCTGAATTATTTATTATTAGACCAAAATTTGGATGAATCATTGGAACTTATTTGGACAAATACAACCAATGTACAAATCAGCGATGATGATCTATCTGATAACATAATAGAAATAATTCCAGCACCGGACTGGAATGGTGTAGACACGCTTAATATTATTGTATCTGATGGCTCATTGCTTGATACAGCCACAATTTATTTGGAAGTGGTAAATGTCAATGATCCTCTAGGTATGTTTTCATTACTTTATCCTGCAGATGGAGACACTGCTGATATTCTAACTACTGATTCAATAATGAGTTTTTCTTGGACGAAAAGTCATGATATAGATCAAGACACAATATTATATGATTTCAATCTCAACCTTGAGTTTTTCAATCAAACTTTTGGAATTAGTCAAGAAATGATTAGTGATACAATTGTAGTAATTGATATGGAGCAGTTATTACCACTATTTGAATTTTTTGATAGTGATGGTATTACTGAAATGAACTGGAATGTTAAAGCATACGATAACGAGTCTTCTTATCAATCACCGGATAACATACTAAATATTATAATTAACGTAAATGATGCACCAGTGATATCCACTATAGCAGATACATCAATGGATGAAGACAGTATCCTTTCTCTTGAACTCTCAGGCACTGATGTGGATGGTGATTATCTCAGTTTCAGTGTCGATCCTATTGACAATATTGACGCCTATATTTTTGCTGATGGTGACAGCCTGATGCTTGTGCCTGAACAGAACTGGTATGGTACAGCAGACGTAACTATTCGAGTTAGTGATGGTAATGGATTAGAAGATTCAACATCCTTTACTGTTACGGTAAATTCTGTGGATGATGAACCATTCGTAGAAGGTTATCTGGAAGACATCTATATGTATGAAGACTCCCAGGAACCCTGGGAAGTGAATCTGGATGAGATATTTACTGATATAGATGGTGAACTGACCTTTACTGCTGAGCTTTTAGATACAACGGTGATTGGTGTTAATCTTGATGGAAGTATGTTAAGCCTTTATACATTACCTGATGCGAATGGCGAGACAGAAATGATCGTGACCGCATCTAATCCCATGCGTGCTTCAGTGTCTGATACGGTCGTAGTAACCGTTTTTGCTGAGAATGATGCACCGGTACTATTTGCACCAGATTCGATTGTAATGGATGAAGATCAGACCTTTGAGCTCATGTCTATGGCTGAGCTTATGGAAGCAAGTATTCTTACAGATATAGATAACAGTATAGACGACTTAAGCTTTGAATTGTACACCGACAACGATCAGATCCAGATAGTTTGGGATGGAGATCCTTCATCCAATCCTGTATTGGTTCCAGATGAGAACTATAATGGAACGAGTACGCTGACTCTATGTGTGAATGATGGCGAGTATGAAGTATGTGGTGAAAACAGTGTGACCATAGCTCCAGTAAATGATGCACCATTTTTCGCTGCAGAAATGCATGCATCAATTGGATTGAACTTGGACTTTCACGTTCCTATCCATGTAGATGATATTGACTTTGATAGTCTAACCGTATCATTTTCAGATGGAGCCGTAGTCCCAAGATGGGTCAGCATTGATAATAATTCTTTGCACGGTATGCCAGATACATTGGGAGATTTTCCATTACTGCTTAGTCTAAGCGATGGTGATACAGCAGTTACAGATACATTCCATCTGCATGTTGAAAATTTCATCCCAGAGATCACTTCTATTATGGATGTCCCAGATGACCAGGGTGGAAGAGTGTATGTGAGTTTTAATGCTTCTTTCTTTGATAATGGTGAAGAGACAGGTCAATCGTATAGTTTTTATAGATATGATAATTTAGAGTCAGATTCATCTGGCTGGGTTTTACTAGGCTCTGGAGATGCTATCGGTGATGAAAGCTATACTTATGAAGCTACGACAGTTATGGACTCCACATCTGAAGGTGATGGTATGACAGAGTACAAGGTGGTGGCATCCATGCATGCAGGTATCTATCACTCTGAGCCAATGATGGGTTACTCTTTGGATAATATCGCTCCAGGTGTACCTGGTGGTCTAATGGCTGTGCTTGTGGATGAAGGAATCCAGCTCACATGGGAGATGAGTGCAGATGAAGACTTCCAGTACTATATGCTTGAGAAAGCTTCTGATGAAGCATTTACAGATCCTGAAGTATTTGAGATGATTGATATAGCCTACCTGGATCTGGACTATGTATTGAATGAGAGCAATTACTACCGCCTTGCAGCGGTAGACCATGCTGGTAATATGAGTGATTACACAGACGTGGTAGATTTTGCAGTACTTGCTACAGATGATCAGTTAACCCCTGAAGTTTTCGCATTACATCAGAATTATCCGAATCCATTTAATCCAACAACGCAGATCAAATATGATCTGCCTGAAGATGCTTTAGTTGCCATTAATATCTATGATCTGATGGGCAGAAGTATTAAATCATTGGTCAACAGTAATCAATCAGCAGGATACCGTTCTATCCAATGGAATGCTACTAACAACCTTGGTGAGCCTGTGTCCGCTGGAATGTATATCTATATGATCCAGGCTGGCGAGTTCAGGCAGACTAAGAAGATGGTGCTGCTTAAGTAAGGAATATAAAACCTTATAAGAAAGCCTCGATTAGTCGGGGCTTTTTTATTTCTGATTAAAGTCGCCCTATGGGCGTATGTCTTTTATGAAGTTTTGTTTGACTGTCTCTCCCCACAAAGAAATCGGTTACCCCAAAACCTTAGTCACCCAAGCGCGGCTGCAACCTAAATGCCGAGCAAGATTAGCTCTCGTAAAGTTATGTTTGTTAAGCAAATGAAGGAATCGTAGTTTTCTCTCTTCTTCGGTTTCCATTTTTTGCTTCTTTTTCGATCTTAAAATAGAAAAATATTCATCTTCTAATATTAGGTTTCTGCCGTGGCTATAGGCATTTACGGGGAATGTAAAATAGTTCGTGTTACCAAACGTTCTGTGGAGCAAGGGAGTGTAAAACACAAACTCTCCCATTTTGGTAAACAAAGGTCTGAGCCGGTTGGTTTCGGACCTTTGTTATTATTTCACCTTTTTTCGATCCTTTTGGGATTTTTAATATAATCTGTGATATTAAAGTGCTGATAATGTTGGATTTATCGTCATTATCTGCTTTATCTAGTAAATCAGGCAAATTTCCAAATTGTTCTCTGATTAGGTCAATATCAACAGTTGAAGATTGTAAACCATTTAGAAAAAGTTTGTGTTTTGCTTTATTTTCTTCAAATTCTTCTTTCTGTTTTGTGAGCTTTTCCATCTCATCCATAAGGGGGGAAAGGTTACCTTTTTTATACTGCGAAATTGCATTAGTGATATTTGCAATCTTTTTATTAATGGCTGATATTTGTCCATCGATTCGTTTTATATCTGTTTTAGTTATTTTAATCTTTTGTTTGTTTTTTTGCGAAACATCTTTAAAAACTGAGTCAACAAACTTGTCATTACTGGCTAATTTTGAAGCGAATGCTAGAATAAAGTCATCAAGGGTTGGCCCACTGATTTGCCTATTTTTACAGGAATCCGCTCCATGTTTAGCAGCATTTACACAACGATAATACCAGTATTTCTTCTTTGTGCCATCTTTCATCTTCTTACTGGTGGGTTGTGAAGTCATAAAACTATCGCAATACCCACACTTTAGAAGTCCGGTTAAAAGCAGTTTTGTACCAGTTCCTGTTCTAGGTGCAGATGTCTTTGGTTTCATCATTGATTGGACATTATCCCAGTCTTTTTTCTTGATGATAGCTTTATGTTTACCTTTAAATAATTCTTCATCCCAAGTTGTGTAACCAGCATAGGCAGGATTTTTTAGTATTTTACTGATGATATTAGCATTAAAAGGTTTACCGCCATATGTATTGCCTGTATTGAATTTTTTTAACGGAGTTGTATGCCCTTTCTTATTTAGAGCTTTTGCGATTTGTGCAGGCATGGACTTAGCAAGACATTTTTTAATAATATCTTTAATAAGGGTTTCTTCATTTTTATTAACAACAGGTGGAAAATTAATCTTTCATGTGTTTGGAGCTTTGGCAGAATTTGAACGAGACATAATCCGTGAAAGAACTATGGCCGGACTGAAAGCAGCAAGGTCACGGGGAAGAAGGGGAGGCAGACCTAGAGTGATGGATGATAAAATGACAGCCATGGCAAAAACGCTAATGGAGGATCATTCAAATAGCGTGAAGGATGTTTGTCAGACTCTTGGCGTTAGTCGTTCAACGCTTTATCGGTGTTTGAGGAAGTAAAGTCATAGAGTATGATGTTTACTCAAAAATAAACAGGGAAAACCGAAGCTTCCCCTGTTTTATAAAATAACCCGCACGTATGCGAGACTGACGTTTATATATGTTATAAAACTATGAGTGTTTGTATTTACTTCAACAACACCATCTTCTTAACCGAAGTATAATCTCCAGCCGAAATTTGGTATAAATACATTCCAGCACTCACGGGCTGAGCCAAATCATTGGTTGCATCCCAAACAACAGATTTAAATCCTGCGTTTTGATGATTATTAACCAGTGATTTAACTTTTCTTCCCATAATATCGTAAATCATAATCCGAACCTGAGTGTCGTCTGGTAAATCATATCGCAATGTTGTGGTTGGGTTGAAAGGATTTGGATAGTTTTGGTGGAGAGCGAAAACGGTAGGAATAGATGTATCATCTAACACACCTAATAGTGACTGTGAAAGAACAAACACTCCTGTATCCGATGAAACAGAGTAATCTTCATCATTTGCCATTACATACCAATTAAGAGGAGTTTCTGAAATGTTTAAACCGCCAAGTAGGTCATCCAAATTATTACCAGAAATATTGATTGTGGTATCAGTTATGTTATCATAAACGTCATAGTAGTCATTACCAAAAAACTCCAAAAATATTGTAAGACTATATTCAACATCATTCTCAACATCATTACAATTACTCCAAGTAAATCTAATATTTTGATTGCTCTCAATATGACTACTGAAAGTATCTATTATTGTGGGATATAATACATTAAATGGTTCAGGAGAATCATTCACAGGATTAACTGTAAGTAAAAAGGACGTTGTATCAGACAATGAACTTCCATCGACGACTATTACTGTTATATTTGAACTTCCTGACCAGTTTAGATCAGGAGAAAGTGTAATTAAATTGCTGTCCAATGATATATTGACAGCATTGGTATCACTGAATCCAGAAAATGAATAAATCGGAAAATAAAGACTCGAATTGGCTTCTAATTCTATGGATAGTGAATCATCTTCATTGATGGTCTGATTAGGTATTTCTGTCAAAATGGGATTCCCAACCCAATTTTGCCTTAACTGACTCAACTGATTTCCATCTGTATCGTAGGTGTAGGTATATTGCGAAGAATTCACCCAATCATTCCCAACCCAATTTTGCCATAACCGACTCAACGGATTTCCATCTGTATCGTAGGTGTAAGTAATTTGCGAAGAATTCACCCAATCATTCCCAACCCAATTTTGCCTTAACCGACTCAACTGATTTCCATCTGTATCGTAGGTGTAGGTAGATTGCGAAGAATTCACCCAATCATTCCCATCCCAATTTTGCCATAACAGACTCAACGGATTTCCATCTGTATCGTAGGTGTAGGTAATTTGCGAAGAATTCACCCAATCATTCCCATCCCAATCTTGCCCTAACCGACTCAACTGATTTCCATCTGTATCGTAGGTGTAGGTAATTTGCGAAGAATTCACCCAATCATTCCCAACCCAATTTTGCCATAACAGACTCAACGGATTTCCATCTGTATCGTAGGTGTAGGTAGATTGCGAAGAATTCACCCAATCATTCCCAACCCAATTTTGCCTTAACTGACTCAACTGATTTCCATCTGTATCGTAGGTGTAGGTAATTTGCGAAGAATTCACCCAATCATTCCCAACCCAATTTTGCCATAACAGACTCAACGGATTTCCATCTGTATCGTAGGTGTAGGTACTTTGCGAAGTATTCACCCACACATTCCTATCCCAGTTTCGTGCAAACTGACTCAACTGATTTCCATCTGTATAGTAGGTGGTGGTATTCTGTCTTGGGATAAGAGGATTATTCTGAAATAATTGAAGATTTCTATTAGAGCAATCTTCCTGTGTATCCAAGTTCATCACTTCTAAAAGATGTAGTCTATTCTCATTATTTTTCATAATTCCATTTGCTCTAATACCAATTGTATTAACAAACAAGACAATTATGATTGTTGTTATAAACCGTTTCATTTCTAACCCCTAGTTCACACTCAAATTTAAAGGAAAATAAAATATTCTGCACGAAGCCTTTCAAAATATATTTCAAACCTGTTAAATCACGTTCCGAGAATTAACAGGAGATTGATATACCGGGAATTTGAATGAACCGGATGTTAATTGGTTCTAGGAGAGAACCAATCATTAATGGGCAATACTCCAGATCTATTTTAGTCTCTTAATTCATCATAATGCATCCTTATAGAGAATCAAAATCTCATATTTTCAGTGAATAATTATAATGTAATAACATGAGGCAAAAAGATTAGATAAGATTGTCCCTTCCAAAAACTAAATCCATGGCACAATTTAGTGTAATAGGATAATACCTTGCACGAATTATTTGATTTGGCGGACTTTGATTAATAATGGTTGTTGTCAAGTTTATACAATTTGATAACATTTTTTCTAAAATAATTTAAATTAGACGCACGTATCCCAAAGCAAAATTTCGCATAAAATAAATGAAAGAAATAATTTAAGCAGAAAAGCGTTCGTAGCGGTGGTGAAGTCCACCCACTTGGGGAATAGATTGAATCACACCATCTTCATCGGGGCACACTTTTCGATGAATGGGGGAATCTTTATTTAACCCTAGATGTGTTCGACTATTATGATAGTAATCGATATACGATTTCATAATGTTGTTGAGATGTGTTTCATTCATGATGATCACATGATTTAAACATTCTCGTTTAATAGATCCAATAACCCGTTCCACATATCCATTTTGCCAAGGGGATCTATATGCAGTTTGAATATCATGAATTTCTAAATGGCGAAGTCTTGCTTTAAATTTTTGTCCAAACTTGCTATCACGATCTCTTATTAAAAATCGGGGAGGTGATTTCCATGCGAATGCTTCGATAAGTTGCTGGGCTGCCCAAGAATCTTTGGGCTGTTTCGTAATATTGAAATGGATTATCTTTCTTCTATCATAAGAGAGAATCACAAATACATATAATAGGGAGTAGGTAAGCGTATGCACATCAAAGAAATCCACTGACACCGTTTCTTTTAAATGATTATGGAGAAAGGTAAGCCAGTTTTGTCCAGGCCGGCATTCTTTCTTCGGCATATACGATGAAATAGTTGCTTGGGAAATATCAAATCCAAGTTTTAATAATTCTCCATGGATTCTGGGGGCTCCCCATAGTGGATTTTCATGGGCCATTCGAAGAATCAATGCTTTGAGTTCAGAATTAATTCGATTTCGTCCACCTTTATGTTTGGACTTTAATCTCCAAAAGAGTTTAAATCCCTGTTTATGCCAACGAATTAATGTGTCTGGTTGAAAGATTAGGAATGCTTTTTTCCACCCAGTTAAGAGTTTTGATAATAGAACAAAGAAGAGTCTATCTCGATTAAGAACCAAAAGCCGTTTTTGCCTCCGCATTAAAATATCGATTTGTTTCCGCAGCATAATATTCTCTAGTTGAAGAGATGCTCTGGATTTAAAGATGGAAGAAATAATTGAGAAATACACATATGCTCCTGATGAATGAATCTGATTATATGGATGATAATAAGGATTGTTTCAAAAGCTAATATTAGCCAATAAGTTTCGTGAGTTGGCATTAATTGGGTTTTATATTCAACGTAAACTCATATAATTACTTCTTGGATAGATATAACACAATGTGGTATATTACATTGTGTTAAAACTGAAAACTAAATGGTTTGATAAATGGGCAAAGAAACAAACTGTTACTGATCGATTGTTATTGGAAACCATTGAAAATGTATCAAATCAGTTAGGCACAAATAATTTAGGTAGTGGTCTTTTTAAAGTTCGCACACCCAAAATTGGGAAAGGTAAACGAGGTGGAATAAGAACATTTCTTGTTTACAAAGAAAGTGAAAAGGCAATATTTGTTTATGGCTTTTCTAAAAATAAAAAAGATAACCTGGATAAAAATGAATTGAAATATTTTAAAAAGTTAGCAAAAGATTTATTGGCAATAGAAAATAGTGAGTATGAAAGGCTCATTTCATTAGGCAACTTTAAAGAAATAGAGGAAAAATAAATGAGAGAATCGATAAAAAATGCAATTGGAAGCACAGTCCAGGATTTAATCAATAGTGGTGAGAAAACTTCTTTTACAGCTAAAGAACTGAAACTTCTCGGTATTGAAATTCCGAAGGTAGAATTAAGTGCAAAAGAGATAAAACACATTAGAGAGTCCACACACTTAAGTCAAAACGTGTTCGCAAAATTATTAAATGTAAGTTCATCATCTGTTAAACAATGGGAACAAGGAAAACGAATTCCCACTGGCGCAACAAAAGTGCTATTGGAGTTACTGATGAAAAGTCCTGACATTCTTGATTATCGAATTGTTTCAAATTATTAATCACTGTTAACCAAAACCACATTTTCCAAACCAAAAGAAGAATCGGGCTTTGGTTAACAAAGAGAGAGTCAATTTATTGTTAAATCACTTATTCTATAAACCGGCTGGTTAACACGAAATAAGTTATAATTTTCATCAACTGGGTAACACGTTACCAGTTTGGAAAGAAAATAATCCATTTTGTCTACAAATTCTTTGTTTTTTGTAATTGACTGCGTAACGCAAGGGGAGCAAAAATGCCCTTTCACCTTTTGGTGATGGGGCATTTTTTATTTTAAATGGTTGTGTGACGAGAAGTTTATCCCGAAAGCGGAGCGAATCGGGGAGTCCCTGCCCGCCGTAGCTTTAGCGTAGGAGGGCCTCCT
>Ga0233440_1003189_pt1 | contig 12589 bp, 7 predicted proteins | sample SI_123_September_5_FD_182791 | JGI IMG/M metagenome (GOLD analysis project Ga0233440, IMG submission 182791) | Seawater microbial communities from Saanich Inlet, British Columbia, Canada - SI_123_September2016_120_MG | ecosystem: Environmental > Aquatic > Marine > Inlet | place: Canada: British...
AGCTGGATCATTTTTCTGGTGGGAGGATTGTTGCTCCCACCGGCCCTCTCTTTTTTCGGGTTGGCCTGTGCCGCTGCACGAAACTGCTCAGGGCTAGCAGAGGCCACCAGCTTGCACATCCAGTCCGTCATCTTTTCCAGAAAAGTGTTGGCATCGGCTCCTTTTTCAGCAATCTCACTCATCTGTTGCTCCCACCAGGCGGTCACGGCAGGGTCTTTGACACGACCGGGAACAGAATCAATAAAGTGACGACCATGCTCGGTGGAGAGAATTATCTTCCCCTTTAATAGAATATAGTTGCGTTGCTTGAGGGTTTCAATGATGGAGGCGCGAGTTGCCTCTGTGCCAATGCCGGCAGACTCCTTGAGTACAGACTTTACCTTAGGGTTTTCGACATAACGGGCAATACCTGCCATCGCTTTGATCAACGTACCCTCTGTAAATCGACTCAGCGGTTTAGTCTTCTTATCAATTAGTTCTGCCGATTTACACAAAACGGCATCCCCATTTTTGACGAGAGGTAGATCGACGGCCTCCTTTTTTTGCGGAGGCAGAACACTTTTCCAACCTACGATCAACGTCTTTTTTCCTTTACCGGTAAATTTCTCCTGGCAACACTCAATCTCTATCTCAACAGCTTGGTACTCATGGTCGGGCAGAAATTGAGCGACATAGTGACGGGCAATGAGACCATACAGGTTGCGCTCTATTGTTGAGAGTCTGGAAACATCCGGTCGCTTAGCGGTGGGAATAATGCCGGTGTGTGCAGTGACCTTGCTATCGTTAAAAGCCTTCGATTTTCGGGAAGGATCAACATGCTTCACCAGTTGAGGATTAGCTTCGCCAATCGCATTCAGGATGTTATTAGCATCGGCATGTTGTCCAGATGCCAGGAAACCGCAATCGGTACGTGGATAGGTGGTTAGTTTGTGCTCTTCATAGAGTTTCTGTGCAGCATCCAGAACTTGCTGGGCTCCATACCCCCATCGTGAGTTTGCAATCGTCTGCAGGGCAGAGAGAGAAAAGGGCAGGGGGGCGCTCTCACGTTTCTTCTTACGTGATGCGCTGCGGATGGTTCCAGACTGTCCATTTATCTTTGCACAGACCTGTTCGGCAACCGATTTCTTCAAACAGCGTCCGTCAGGATCGGAGTCATCCTCAGAGGGGACCCACTGGGTAGTAATAATTCCATTCTCATGGTCAAACAGCGTCTTGATAGTGTAGTAAGGAAGGGGGACAAAATTCTCAATCTGCCGGTCTCGTTCAACAATCAGGTTAAGTGTTGGAGTTTGCACACGACCAACGCTGATCACCCCGTCTCCACCCGCCTTCTGGTAGCACAGTGTGAAGGCACGAGTCACATTCATGCCCAACAACCAGTCGCAACGGGAACGGCTCACAGCTGCTTCGTAGAGTCCTTTGTAATCCTTGTTGGAACGAATCTGTTTAAAGGCTCTGCGTATACCATTTTGGGTGAGATCCTGCAGCCACACACGTTGTGTAGGACCATTCCATCCCATCTCTAATAATATTTCATCAATCAATAACTGTCCTTCACGGTCTGGGTCACCGGCATTTGTAACTTCAGTGGCGTTCTTGAGTAATCCAGCAATAATAGTCAATTGTTGTTTAGCATCACCTCTGGGATTCAGTATCCACCGTTTTGGGATGATGGGAAGATCCTCAAGTCGCCACACCTTAGTCCCTTTCTGGGTGGTGGGTACGTTTTCTGCAAGATAGCTATCCGGCATTGCCTGTTCATACATATGTCCGAAGGCCCAGGTAATGGTCCAGTTGTCACAGTGAATGCATCCATTCCCTTTGCGGCCACCTCCCAAAGCATCGGCGATAGTTCTTCCTAGTGAGGGCTTCTCTGCAATAATCAGTTTCATTTTGAGGTGGTAGAGTATTCGCTAAATAGTCTTTATTTTACTGGGTGGGTTGGTGGCTATGTCCGAATTATTAGCGGCAGCCTCAAAAAGATTTCTACAGACGTCTAAAAATCGCTCAGACATAATCGTTTTGAATGATACTTCAAAAAGAACAAAAGGGAAGGAGAGTGATACTGATTCATTTACTCTGGAACCTCAGTAATATGGAGTAGCGATCGCATTATGATGCTGCAGTAAAGCAAAACTACAATTCAGGTCGTAAATAGGTTCATCCTAAGTCCGGCAGAAACTTCGGCACAATGTAAACCCGTAGAAAGAATGCAGTTCGTGTTCGCCAACTGATTAGATGGAGGCTATTTAATACGGTCATTCGTGAGAGGTTATGATTTTGGGTGATTACCATTCCATTAGCCTGTGGACTTAGCGGCCGTTGCAACTAGAATAGAAAATTGGTTCTAGGCAACACACAGGAGCTGTTCCTAATAGGTTTCCTTTCACAGATATCCACAGATCTGAATGGTAGGTGTAATATCTGGATTGCTCAGACGTTTACATATTAACGAAATATAGAGAACACATGGAATCAATAGAATCTGATCCTATTGATTTATATGTAGCTAAGGAATCGAGTAGAAACCGGGTTTATACCAGCTGACAATAATCTGCATTGTATTGCATGGTCGTTATAATCAGATGGTACAGAGTTTTCTCAACACCCGATTCCGGTTACCCTACTTCAGGCTATTTTCAGATTTGAATCTTTCATCATTTGTTTCTCTTCCTTACGGATTTTACGGCGTCTGCGTTTAATCGGGTGAAAATGCAGGAACAGGGTTAGTGATGCGCCTGCTATCAGCAAAATGCCGGCGATAATGAAAGAGCCAGTAAATGATCCACTCTGCACCCGCAGTACTTCGGATGTGCGGCTCATAACGAAACCGCCTATGCCCCAGGCGGTGAACAGGATGCCGTAATTCATACCAAAATGTTCGATGCCCCACAAGTCCTTGCAGATGGCGGGAAATAACGCCAGGTTGGAACCATAGTTAAAACCGATGAAGGTCGTCAGTAATACCAGGATCAGTGCGCTATCGGATTGCCCTCCAATCACCGCCGCCGCGGTGAACATCAATAACGCCTGTAAAAACAACAGTGCTGTCAAGGTTGCATAACGGCCGTAATGGTCCGATGCGATGCCGGCTATAATGCGTCCACCTGCATTGCCTATGGCCAGTATAGCCACCGCAAGGAAAGCCTGTTCGCCGAGGCTGCTTTTGGCCAGCCCAGCGATACTGCTGATTACCATCAGTCCTGCGCCAGCGCCAATAAAATAAAGCAGCCAGGTCAGCCAGAAGCTGGGCATCTTAACTATTTCAGAGGGTGAAGCGGAAACATCAATAAAATCATCGCGTCGTTCAAGGTTATGTTCGCCAGGGTGACGGCGGTCAACGAAGTCCTTGGGCGTATAGTCCTCAGGTGGTGTTAACAGCATCGTGGATAAAAGGCTGACCAGTACAAAAAAACCGAGCCCAAAGGCCAGCATGGCATCCTGTAAACCCCACATGGCCAGTAGCCATGTAGCCAGTGGAGCGATATACACTGATGCTAGACCAAAGCCAGACACCACTATGCCAGCAATCTTACCTGTTTTGGAGGGTGAAAACCATTTCAGAGCAGCGGGAGTGGCCGCTGAGTAACCAAATGCGATACCTGCCCCGACCAGTACACCGAAGCCCAGTATCCAGCCCCAATATGCAGTAGTCGTCGATATCCAAAGAAAACCGAGGCCGACCAGCAGGCCACCGATGAACGCGGTGATACGTGGACCAAAGCGGTCTTGTATGTTGCCCGCCAGCACCATGGTACATGCGAATACAAGACAGCAGACTGCATAGGGATCATTCAGCGAAGTTAGGTCCCAGTTAAAACCATCCACCGCGCCGGATTGAATGGATTCCCGAATTGCACCTTTGAAGATACTCCAAGTATACAGTACACCCAAAGCAAGATTGATGCCGGTACCGGCACTGATGACCAGCAAGCCATGATCTTTCTGTTTATCGTACATAATATTTTTATATCCATAAATTATGCCTGGTTTATTATCCTCCGGCGCAGGAATAATCTGTGTCAGGGAGGTAATTGAGGTTAGTTAATAGTATAGCCACGAAAAAGAAATATGGATGGATTTTGTTCGCGTTCTTGATCTAGGATATGTTTGCTGAATGTAAGCAGTAGAAATGTTCTATTACAGTTTTTTCGGATCAATTTTCTTGTTGAAATAGGCGTTGAAGGTAGTACCAGTGAAATGCTATTAGTACAGCGTGTTTAGCTCAATTTCAAGTCTCCGGCGTCCAGCGCTGATATAAATCGAGTCTGCTCAAAAAAACTAACACAGTGAAATCATAATAAAAAGTACCTGAGAAATCACTGGGGTCAGAGATAAGTTAAATTTTAATATTACCTCGACTGTCTTTTTTCAATTGAGGTGATGAATGGGGGGGAGAATATGGATTGGTAAGTTATGGCACTTTGAAGGTATTTACTATTGTAAACAACGACTTGTATCGCCGTCGGGGTAGATCATCAAGTTAAATGAATACTCCGTACTTAAATGCCTGGGTAAAAATAAGAAGTATCGAATGGCTTCTTATCTGTACTGTAATGATATATTGGTTTCAGGGAGCAATAAGAGCTTTCTGGTTTCTCCATACCGGTCACTGGGGCCTTGGAAAGATTTTTTAATTGTAAATTCAGTAAAATCTGCAATATTTCAACTTAGTCCCTGACATGGACAAAGCGGTCATAGCATAAATTTCTGGAATAGGCTCATCACGACCCGAAGCTGCCATCTAAAATTGCTACAATTACATATTGCTCGTCATATGATACTGGTTCTTTCCAGCCATTTTAGCTTCGTACATAGCTTTATCAGCGTATGAAATTAGAGATTCAAAGCTGTCTGCATCATCAGGATAAAAAGATATGCCGATACTTGCAGTTAATGTTTCTTGGGTATCAACAGAATCTATAGGCTGCTTGACATAATACAAAATTCGTTCAGCAATCACTATAATTTCTGATGCAGAATTACAGTTAGGCAAAATAATGACAAATTCATCACCTCCATATCGACCGACTATATCAATTTCACGTACAGCATCTTTTAAGCGAAGGGACATCTCTACTAGGACAACATCACCAGTATCATGTCCATAGGTATCGTTAACTGCCTTAAAGCCATCTAAATCAAGAAACATAAAACCTGCTTGCTGGTTATATCGTTTTGCCTCAGCAATGATTCTTTTGGCCTCTCTTTTCAATAACACTCGATTTGGAAGTGTTGTCAGCCCATCAAATAAGGCCATCTTATCTAATTGATCCTGCATCCTTTTTCTTTGTGAAACCTCGGATTGCAGGTCGATGTTCTTTCCGGCTAATACCTCCAATGTTGTCGTTAATTCAATATTGGAAGTTTCCAGTTCTTTTGTACGATTCAGAATAGTTTCTTCTAATTCTGTTTGTTGCTGCTTTAATTCAGCATTAACCTTTTCAATTTCACTATTAGCTGATTTAAGCTGCATATTTGAAAATAAAGACTGCCAATGAAAGGCCAAAATAAATGGTATTATAAATAATAATGCTAAAAGCGAACTTAACAAATTACTCAATAAAGCATCTTGCAGAATTAATGAAATATGAGTAATTTCAATATCTGAAGCTGTCACATAACGAAACCCATCCTTCGTTTCTAGTGGTATAAATACACTACGAAACGTACCCCACTTATCCGTGTATTCAGCAAACTGTATTTTACCCGTTTCAAATGCATCGTTAAGTTGTTGTGGAGCATCATCATATACTGAATAATAGGGTGATGTGCTTTTTTTCAGTTGAATCTCTTCTTCGCTAACACTAGACGAGGAAAAAAGTAGCTTCTTTTTTTGTTGGATAAGCGTGTACACATAAACTAACTCATTTCTTTCAGCCAACTGAGTTAGTTTAATAGCATTACTCCAATCCTCGCCGGTAGAAACCGATGCCATACTCATTTCTTTTTGATGAAAGCCTTCTGGTAATATTAGTGGCGTGGACATTGCGCCATGGACAAGTTGCCTATCAAACTCATTCATTAGACTGTCCTGCTTATCAAAATAACTACTCACTGAGTAGTAAGTAACCCAAAGCAGATAAATGACGATTGCCGCAAAGATTCTTTTATTCGTTTGGTATGAAAGGATACTCATATAATGAGACTAGGTCATTACTGGGTTTTCTCAAGGTTTATTGGTCTGCTTTTGGCACTTTGTACGCATTCACCTTTGGTCAGATAAATGACCGGTGATTGGAATAGAACTGGATAGTAATCAGGAAAAGTCGGAGCTAATAAATCTTTTGAAAAATAATCTGGGAGAGTCAGGTTTACATTTCCTGGGTTCTCCATACCAGTCATTGGGTACTGAAATCTTTCTGTTTATTGTCTAATCCGTAAGTTTACTAATATTTTCTGTTTGACCCTGAAATGGACAAAGGAGCCATTCATATATAGATGAAAATGAATATCAATTTACGCTGACTGAGTTTCTCATTCGAGAATTCTTTGCATTTTTTGGTGTTGACAATCAATTCGTGTAAGGTAATACGAACAGCATCATTTAGAAAGTAAAACAACTCAATAAATACACAATATAAAACGGCTAGTTGTCTCATTGCATAGAGGCCCCATTCCCATGTTCAGATTATTTTTAGCAAAGTATAGTTCACTGTTAGTTGTTGTCTTTTTAATGACTCTCCTCGCTTGTTCGAATAGTTCAAGCCCGGGAAGCACCGAGATTGAGACGCCCCAGGAAGTTAGCGAACCATTGCCCGACATAGTCGCTCTTTATCGTGGTAGTGACCTAGCAAATTTAGTCATTATACTAGAAAGTCACGCTTGTCTAACTCCTCCAGTTTCCGATGCACTTATAGCAGCGGTACCCGCGTCCGGCTCAAAAGATACCTCTGCATTTTTAGAGGTTCTTGACTCTTCAGCCGTCTGTGCTGATGGAGCTCAACTGCTTAACGATGTTGCGGTGTCACCGATCCTTGTGCTAGTGGAAACAGGTCGGATACTGATCGACAGTACCGCCAATGGCTGTCATGACAGTATGTACTCCTTGCAAAGTCAGGCAATTACTTCGCTCGACGCGGACTCCGATGGATGTGTTGATCTCTTGCACGAAGTTGATCAAATTGAAGGGTTTTCAGTATTACCTGAAGCGGTGCAAATGCGTCTTACCGATGATGCCTTAGCTATATTTCGATATCTGCTTCCAGCGCCCGAAGAGATATCGCTTGAACCAGGTTTTGACCCCGAAGCCTACCGAGCAGAAGCAACCGTAACACTCGACGGTTTGATCGAATGGGTACTAGGAGAACCAGCTTTTGGAACCACTGCCGGAATATTTAGTTCATTTTTGGACAATACTCGTCCCTTCGTAAATGAATGGTATAGCTGTAGCACGGAGGTAACGCCTCCCAAACAACCTTCCACTTCGGTGGCAACCACCGAAACGCTACGCTTTTATATCTATACCAACAGCGGACATGCATTCAAGTCTCTTGGTGTGGGACAAAATGAGTGGAAGCGCGGCCTATACCCCACGGCCAATTCAGGTGGACAAGCGGACGCGAATGTCCCTGGCGCAGCAAGTGCTCCGACCGCAACTCCTGTACCTGCGCCTGGAACACCCGGTTCGTCCAGCTCCTCTCCAGGCGCGAGTAACGGCTCGAGTTGGGGAGCTGAAGCCGCTCCTTCTGGTTCGAGCGTTGGTTTCGGCTTGGGTCTAATCTCATATCTTGATGGAATGATTGCCGATGAAGCTGACACGCCATGGAGTTCTCGAATATGCTGGGATGTTACGCCAAAAGAATGGGATAGGATCGCCGAGCATATGAATGGGGAAACCAACGACGCGCCCGATTGGAGCTTACTCAACCACAATTGCTTGAGTTGGGCGGCAAACAATGCTGCTATGATCGGCAAACTGTTACCCGCCTACACTACTCTAAGCATCCCTAACCCGGGGGTGCTTGATACCACACTACAGGGTATCGGCGATGGTGGTAGTTTTAAAGGCGGTACCGTGAATATTAACTTTGGGGGCTGATAAATGAATCGTGGACACGCTACACACCTAGTTAGACGATTAAATCGTCACGTCGTGCAGCGAGGATGTATTGCGGTATTCGTCTTTCTGGTGCTTCTACCAGCTTCAAAATCCTGGGCGCAGCTTGATCCTCAATCAATATCAGATTGGGATGGTTTGTGGTCTGCAGTGGTCCGTCCCAACGAACATCAAATGATAAATATTACCCTTGAATTGAAAGTACATAATGGTTCCTTAAGTGGAAGTTTTAGTGGGGGCGGACAAATTACTGGCAGTGCTTCGAGTGCAAATGCTAGTGGGAGTTGGCATTCGCCGGGGCGAGAAGGAGGGCGTTTCTCACTTAACCTGCTCAATGGTAATACCCGCTTTGGCGGTAATTGGGGAGGCGAAGGTGGCGGTAATATTCAAGCAAAAAAAGCCTTAGCGGCTCGCCCTGAAGATTGCCCTTCATTCATTGTTAATATGGTATTGGATGATGCCAACGATGAAATAGATAAAAAATGCGAGAATGTGAGGGTAAATGAACACCCATACGGTTTTAATAAAGACAACGACGATAGGCTGGAACGATTTCTCAGAGGGCGTCCCGAACTTTTAGGTAGAAATGGAGCTGCTCCCTCCGCCATAGGTGCTGCTTGCCGAACAAGGCTAGCCAACGACCCAAGATTACGCAGCTCGGTCGTTGACAGCATACCCGAAACCATGGCCAAAATTACTGCGGAATATTACGCCTCCCGTAAATCTCTCGACGATGCCATCCACGCAACCCTTGAAAATATGGCCGCACTTGACAGTCTTAGATCAATGGATTGCGAGTTAACTAGCGCTAACCCATCGGGTTTTGCGAGTGCTAAGAATCAACTTCTCAGAGGACAGATATGCAGCGAGTTAGGCTCTTTGGCGGCCGTAAGAACTTGCGAACGCTTGAAAAACCAATGTAGTCAAAATGTAGATTATTCGGGTATTGTGGAGCGAAGTGAAATAGCAATGCGTCAGATCGAAGTTATCGAAGCGGAAATCGATCGAGGGGGCCATGACGAAGAGATGGAAAAGGCTCTCGAAGGGATGAAAGCAGGTCTCGAAGGCACAAGCAAATGGCTAACGGGAGAGCACTTTAACGATCGTTATGACAAAGAACTGAATAAGTGTAAAGCCGAACCGCACATCGGACCTGGATTCTGCGATGCAGTCAGGAAAAAATTTATTTGTCGAGGCATCCGTTCAGAGGCACGCCAAATAAGAAAAGCCCTTTCAAAACAACTCGACGAATATAACCACGCTCTTCGTTGCGTAGAGGGAAATGCTCCAGAATCTTGCGATCAACGCGAAGTCCGCGAAGTGATCGCAAAAGCTCCTCCTGCTGTTGGCGTTCCGGTGACCGAGGAAATGCTCGAGTCAGGTGGCACTTCACGAGAACGCGATACATTGGATTCTATCTATGCAAACTCTCAATTAGCTGGCGCAGAATGCCGGCGGAAAATGCGCAAAATTGATAACAATATTAATGATGCCTATGTAGAATTTGCAACCGGTACCGCCTTAACCGTGGCAACACTCGGTATGGGAAGTGCGGTAGCGCTCGCCCGTGCAAGTGCGAGCGCCGCGAACGTTGCTAAAGTAGCCGGAGCCACTAGTAGACTATCGTCCATGGCGCATCGGGCTGTAGCCGCAACACGTCTTAGCCCTCGCGCTTTTACGCTGGCCGCTCTTGGGCTTGACCTTGCCGACATGGGGCGCGGACTGGCTCATTCGATTGAACAATGTGGCGATGTCTTCTCGCTTGCGAGCACTGCGACTAAATCTTCCGATGGCCCATCTATGTGCCCTGGTGCAACCGACTACCAGGGCGCTCATCTAACTTCGGATTACCAGGACTGCGTACTTAAGGCTGTGGCCTTTGAAGGATCAATGGGGCTGCTGCCGATGGCGCCAGCTGGCATAGGCAAACTTTTGGATAAACGTGCGCTTAAAAAAGCCGGACAAACGCTCGGCGGTGAAGTGCTACGAGGGAGCAAACGTGATGCGATTTTGAGTGTGTTTAGGCGTTTCACCAAAATGATGGAAGCGGATCTGGACGACGCAATTGCGCAACTGCGCAAAGCTGGATTTGATGATCGCGATATTCAGCGGCTCATCACTTCTATGGCGCCAAATGTGCGCAACATTGATGGCAAACTGGTCGTCGGACTCGAAGGCAAATTACTGTCGAGTACAAAGTTAAAAGGGCATCTACTTTGTCTTACCGACGTTGGTGGTCGTCTAAAACTGTCCGCCTGTAGCAACTGCGACGACCTGCGTAAAATCTATAAAGCAGACTTAGCGAATAATCCAACGCTTAAAAAGCATTTTGAGGAAGTGGAAACGGCGTTGCGTAAAGCACAAGCCAGTGGTGATAAGGCGGCTAGAACCAAAGCATTTAGGCAGCTCGAATCAGTAACTGAAGGGCTCGAGAAAAGTGCTAAAAAAAGCTTCCTAAATAATACCGGTTTGGGAGAAGCATTGCCTGATAGTGAACTTCGTCTCATCGCGGATGCTTTTGAGTCTGGAAAAATTACCAAAAGTCAATTAAGACGGATCGCAGCGGCTGCGGACGAGGCACATTGGGCGAAATTATCGGGCTTAAGTAACAGAGAGTTTAACGCTAGGTTAAAGTCCGCCAAAGACGTGTTTGATGCGGTTAAACCGATGGATCGAGAACTACGGCGTTTGCTGAAAAGTCGTATGGAAGAGTCGATTAGAACCGGTCGAGTCTATCTCGGTGGCGGCGACGCAAAATCTTTATTTCATTCACAACTGAGCTTCCAAAGAACAACGCCGGATGTAAGGGAATACGCGAAAGGTATTGGAGAGTATCGCAATCCTAAAACAGGTCAAGTGGTAATAATAAAACCGGGCGACGCGATAGAAGCGGATCACGTATACCCAATACACGAAATAATCAACAACCGACGTCTCAAGGATTTTCATTCACTGCCACAAAAATTTCAGAAAGAAGTCGTTTACAACACTAAAAACATCAAACCTCTGCCAGCTAAACTCAACGGTTCCAAAGGAAACAAGCTCGCCAAAGAATGGTCTGAAAGCATTGTACTCGATGAAGGATATTGGAAAGCCTTACAGCGCGAACAAAACGAAATTGAAGAAATTTTGCTTAAACAAATTGAGTGTTTAAAGGGGTTGGCGGCTCATCATGATCCATCAAAGTGTCGTTGAGTTAAACATAGAAAATGGTGATAGAAGCATTGTCTGAGACAATGGGGCAAAGTCTTTGATTTATGATTACAAGTAATTTGAGCATTTATAGCAATCGCCACAACAGGGTAGTACATTATAATTCCTGAAATATATGATATGAGCTTATTGGGCAAGTTAGGAAGTTTTGAATGACTTCTTTCCGGAGGTGTGTATGAGCGAGCAATCAACTACATTGTAGATAATGGACTGGAGGTTAAATTCAAACATCATTGCCGAAGAATGGTCATTGAAACGGTTAATATGGGGTGGTGTTTCCATGATGGTCTTGTTGAAATTTATTATGGGCACTTAGACGATTAATTGATACAAAATGAATAACGATAAAATTTCAAAAGCTTCTAATGTTAGAAAGCCACATCCAGTTTACATGTTAATTTCTGAGGGGTTATCTTCCATTGATCAACTAAATTATGTGAAGATTTACAAAGAAAGAATTATGGCTTCAAACGTCCTTAGTGATAATGGTAAGAAACAGCCTGTAGTCAAAATAGGTGAGGATAATATCGTGGGTGTTGAATTGCTGGTTGATGTTCCTGGTAAGGTCATAGACTTTTACGCAATAACGTCTTCAGAGGAAAGTTGTGGTGGCAAGATTGTAGAAGCTGTTGTCAATACAGTTCCTGAAGACTGGAAAATAGTGGTATTTATGGATTGGAATCATGGTTTCTGGGAGTCTATGGTGAAGAAATACCCCAGAATCGTAGTGTTTTGAAATGGCGTTAAGTGAATTTGAAATAAAACGGTGTGAACGGAAGTTAGAAAAGTTTTTAAACAAACGTAGACCGCCAGAACATATCAGAAATGAAGTCGATATCGGTTATAGGCTCGATGACCAGAGTATTACGATCATTGAAATCCGTCCCAATTGGCGTGACCCTAAGGTTAGCGTAGAAATACCGATTGCAAAGACGACCTATGTGAAATCTAAGAGTGTCTGGAAAGTTTTTTGGCAACGTTCTGACATGAAATGGCACAGTTACCAACCAGCACCGCTAGTTAAATCCTTAGAAGAGTTTTTACAAGTGGTTGATGCTGATGTTAATCACTGTTTCGTATAAGACCATATACTCTCATGTTAACGTAATTTATTTTCCAAAGAATACTTTCAGGTTTCTCCAAACCGGTCACTGGGGAACAAAAAATCCATTTATACCGGTAAAATTGGTAAAATAATCATTTTTCGATTTGTCCCTGAAATGGACAAAGGGGACGTTAAGTAATTTTGAAGTTAAATGATTTCAGGAATGCATTGGGGATTTTAATGAAGGTTTCCTACAGTAAAAAATAAAGTAA
>Ga0233440_1003200_pt1 | contig 12551 bp, 15 predicted proteins | sample SI_123_September_5_FD_182791 | JGI IMG/M metagenome (GOLD analysis project Ga0233440, IMG submission 182791) | Seawater microbial communities from Saanich Inlet, British Columbia, Canada - SI_123_September2016_120_MG | ecosystem: Environmental > Aquatic > Marine > Inlet | place: Canada: British...
CTTCTGTGTCATCATTTAATAGTAATTCAACAGATTTTGAAAAAGATCATGAAGAGTTTCAAAATTTTTTACAAGATGTAGGGTATAACGGTCCTAATATTGGTTCATTGTCTCAAGAAGAAGCAATAGAACTAGTAAGTGAAGATGGTTTTTTTGGAATTGATAAAACATCACAACGTATTGCAGATTTTGTATTAAGCGGAGCAGGGGAAGATGAATCTTTACTTCGTGCAGGACGTGCAGGTATTTTACAAGGCTTTGATGAAGCAAAACAGATTTCGGGTGGAGAACTTCCTGATATTAGTTATAAAACTATTGAAAAAGCAGTTGAGATTATTGATAAAGCAATGCATTCAATGGGATATTCTATACTTGATTCAAATAGTTAAAAGTACTCACTTTTAACTATTATCACTCTACTGTTTGTCAAACGCTTTCATAAATAGATAACTACACACTCACTACACACTCTTTTTTTATACTTAGACAAATCAAATAAAAAAAGGGTACATCATGAAAACTTTAACTTTTAATTTAACAACAGGTTTATCTTTAGTAGCAACGGCTTTATTGTTAAGTGGATGTGGGAGCAGTTCAATAGAACAAAATATTGAAAATCAAACAGGTGTGAATAATTCACAGATATTTAATGGAAATGTAGCAGATGGCTATTTAGTAGGTGCTAAGGTGTGTGCAGATATTAATACAAATAGTGTGTGTGATGTTGGTGAGCCAAGTGTAATAACAGATGCAAATGGTCACTACGCTTTAGAACTTAATGATGAAGAGTCATTGGCTCCTATTATTGCACAAATTGATGAAGACACTATTGATACTGATGATGGTTTACCTGTAGGTACCTCTTATGTTTTACGTAGTGTTTCTGGAGCGGAAGGATTTTTATCTCCACTTTCGACGTTAGTTGTTCAACAACTAGAAGCTGATGCAACACTAAGTGTTGAAGAAGCAAAGCGTATTGTCGCGGAGCAGTTAGGCTTAGAAGAGGGAGTTGATCTTTTTAAAGACTATGTCAAAGAGAATTCAAAAGCATATAAAAAAGCACATACCCAAGCAAGAATCATTGGAAAAATGTATAAAACAATGAATGAAAAATTAGAGGAATTAGGTATTGATACTACAAATAGTTTTAGTGCAGCTAAAGAGTTTATCAACAACGATATTGTTTTACAAAACCTTCAAGAGATTGCACGTTTAAGTGAAGATGAAAATGTAGATACTGTTGTAGCGGCAGCATCTTTATTAGCTGATGAATTAACGATTGAAAGTGCTTCTGATATCGTAGAAAAAATTAGAGTGTTTAGTATTGAAAATAGATTAAGCCGTCAAGATAATAAAAATCAAAACATTGAACAAAACAGTGATGTTCAAGAGTTAATAACTGCAATACAGAGTGAAGGTGGTTTATATCAGTTACACCGAGATAAGTCACCAAGTTATGATGAAAAATTTATGATGAGAATATCAAAATATGAAGATAATGATGCAGATACTAAAGCTGAGGTGACCTCTACATGGTATAACAAAGAGTTAAGTGTAGTGGAAGAGTTTTTAGACTCAAATCGTTCACATTATCTTTTAGGTAGTGAAGGGTGGCATCATTATAATGAGGATTTAACAGCCTATAGTATTGGATATGAAAAAATTAGTGATGAGAATGTTAGTTCGTTAATTTTGACTAATGAAGCAGGTGAGCGTTTTAGTACTATAGTCCAAGCAAAAGCAACGTTAGATGAACGACGCTTTGGTCGTACACTTTCTCGCTATAGTGATGGTTTTAGAGGGGGTTTTTTTAGTGAAGGTGCTGTGTCGTATCGTTTAAATGCTACCTCACTACAAAGTCGTTATATGGTACGTCCTTTTGTTTATCAAGAAGATGAAAATATAGAACGTTTGTTAGAAAATCGGGGAAGTGCAGTAAGTGTGAGTGCATCAGTTTTAGCACTTGATAGTAATGTTTCCCAAATAACATTTACAAGTATAGAAAATTTTAAAAATCATTTTACTTTTTTAGCTGGTAGTGAAGTTCAAGTATATGCACCTGCTCCATCACATTCTGGAGTTGCTTTTGGAAATAATGGAATAGCGTATATGAAACTACCCCTAAGTAATATCTTAGTGGAGGGTTCATTTATTGTTGAAGTTGTAAACGGTATTGAAGTATTACGTACTACCTTTGAATCACAGTTTCATCACAAATATCACCATACATCAATGATATTTTCAGTAGTAGATGGTGAGGTTAAAATAGGGAATTACACCGTACAAGGTCAATCCAAAACAGTTAAAAATGCACTTTATAATAAAATTGCTTATGATGATTTAAATAATGCTATTAATGGCTCAATTTAATAGCTTTGATATGTTATAATCTAAGTATAAAAAGAGTCACAAAAAAGGAGTATTTTATGTATAAAATTATAGCTAACACATTACTGTTATTAATTTTTACAACTCCTTTATTGGCTAATATTTCAAACTCATCAAGGACTTCTACTATTAATAGAAGTTCTTTGAGCTCTTCTGAAAAAAGTGCTCTATTAAATCGGGTCAAACAGACAAAAAGTGTACAAAGAAGTAATTTAAAAAGAAATTTTAAACAAGCTAGAGTATCTCACAATAAAAATAATATGAAAAACCGTTTTAAGCGTAAAGAACATCATAATAGATTACAGCGCACAATTAATAAACGACCTAAAAGATAGAAATGCTTTCTTTAGGTCGCTGTAAAAAACTTCTCTTTTTAGCATTTTTGTTTACTATTCCTTTATTACATGCTACGACTAACTTTCCTTATTTTCAAGCAATTACACATTTTGAGCAAGAACAGATTGATGGTCATATTATTAATCAATTTGATCGAAGGTTTCGATACGAGTTTTTAGATGATATTCAACGTTTGAGTATCTTCTCATTAGATGCAGGTTATGCTTATGAGCTGGAGAGTTGGGTTTTTACTGTTGAAGGACGTGCAACAACACAACTTTTTGATGAAGACTATACCGTTCCTTACTATTTAAGTAATTTTTCTAATGAAAATATTAATAATGTAATGTTATCTGTTGCTAGTGTTGATTATTATCATGATAACTTTGCTTTCTCAGTGGGAAGAAATAAGATTGACTTTGATTATCTTTATGGTTCAGTTGATTCAATTATGACCTATTATGGTGATGAATATATATCTGCCACTGCTTTTTGGTTTTTAAACTACTATGATTTTCAATATAATTACTTTACTAAGTATGAAAATATTAATAATGACGAAGGTGTTTATGGACTTTATTTACAAAGCGGTGAGAAGTTAGATAATTTTATCATCTCAATTTATAATTACGGTACAAGAGATGGCGAATATTTAACAGGTTTTTCTGCTGCTCTAGAAATCAATGATTTTGTTTTAAATAGTAGCTTCACCTATGCTAATAGTTTTCTTGATAGAGCTTTTTTAAATCAAGAACGATACAATAGAGTATGGATAGATTATTATCATGATAAAAGTATTTTTGAAATTGGAGTAAGTAAAACAGGGGATAGTGATCTTTATCTGATGCTTGTTTTTGGATCATATCCTTTTTCAGAGTTCTATTTAACGAATAATATTAATAAAAAAGAAGCTCGGAATATTTATGCGAAGTACAGTTATGAAGATGCAAACTTTGCTCTTAATTTAGTTGGCGGTTCTACTTACTTCATGGCAGAGCAAATTATTGCAGATAAAATATTTGAAGTTGAGGCAAATTCGTATGAGTTAGATGCTCGCATTGATTACTATTTTAATAAACATTGGAGTGTTGATGTGAGTTTTAGTTATTTGAAAAATTCTACTAATGCATCACTTGAATTTGATCAACAGCTTGTTAGTACAAATGTGGTATTTCAATGGTTATAAAGTTTGTAATGACAAAATTTGTATTAACTTTTATTGCTGTAACACTTTTGTATGCTAATAATGATTATCTCTATGCATTAAAAGCTTATTATGATGAAAGTAGTAGTAACGATATCACAGCCATAGAAACTTTAAAAATGCAAAATATTCCTGATGCTGCTTTTTTAGTAGCAGTGGCGTATGAACAAGGAAAAATGGTAAAACAAGACTCTATTGAAGCTCTAAAGTGGTATGAAAAAGCAGCGGGCTTAGGAGATGTTGATGCCATGCTAATGAGTGCTTGGTACTATTATAAAGGTGATGTTATAGAAAAAAATAGTGAAAAAGCAAAGGTTTGGTTTGAAAAGGCAAGTGATTTAGGTGATAAAGAAGCCACTGAAATGTTAGAACTATTTGAATAGTATTATAAGTGTAAAATTATCTCTTCTGTAGGTTTTGCAAAGTAGTAGTTTACAAGTTGTTTTTATGATGAGAGGTATTTGAGTTATTATAGTGTCGTTATAAAAACTGTTGAAAAGAAAAAGAGATAATTTCTAAGTGCAATACACACTTAGAAATTAGTTTTGAGCGTGATATTATAAATCACCCTCATGAGATGCTAAATACTCAGCAACACCTTCAGTAGTTGCTTTCATTCCTTCATCACCTTTAACCCAACCAGCAGGACATACTTCACCATGCTCGTCAGTAAATTGCATTGTATCTACCATACGAATCATTTCATCAATGTTACGTCCAAGTGGAAGATCATTAATTACTGCGTGACGAACAATACCTTTTGAATCAATTAAAAATGATCCACGAAGTGCAACTGCATCTCCAAAAAGAACATCATAATCACGTGAAATTGATTTACTTAAATCTGCAACTAAAGGCATATTTACACGACCAATACCACCTTTATTTACTGGAGTTTCTCTCCATGCAAAGTGTGAAAATTGGCTATCAACAGAAACACCAATAACATTTACACCACGACTTTTGAAATCTTCAACACGGTGAGAAAACGCAATAATTTCAGAAGGACATACAAAAGTAAAATCTAATGGATAAAAGAAAAGAACTGTACCTTTTTCACCAAAGTTTTCTGATAATTTAAAATCATCAACGATTGATCCGTCTGCTAAAACTGTAGTTGCTGTGAAATCTGGAGCTGGGTTTGTTACTAACATATATATTTCCTATTTATTAAACGGCATCTGAATAAAATCCAGATACCTACGTTAGCCACTAAGGCACTAAAGTGAGTCACTTGTGACTCTTTAATCTAATTACTAAATTATCGAAAGTTTAGCATAGCTTATTTAAATACTTTATCAATGTTGTAATATAGATTCATTTATTAATTTTCTTTTAGCTATACTTCCAAAATCTATAAAAGCGTGTATTTTTTGAGTAGTAATAGGTATTACTTCACAACAAAATCTTGACTCTAAGAGTCAAAGCTTTAGCGCCCTAGTGGCTAACGTAGGGAAGGGGATTTATTCCCTTCCCGTTTACAATAAGGATTTAATCGATGACTAAAGAGTACATTTTTACTTCAGAGTCTGTAACAGAAGGGCATCCGGATAAGATGGCTGATCAGATTAGCGATGCTATTTTGGATTATATTATTGCAAAAGACACTAAAGCACGCGTTGCGTGTGAAACAGTAGTTTCAAATGGTTTTTGTGTAATAGCAGGCGAACTTAAAACAACAGCATACGCACCGATGCAAGATATTGCGAGACGCGTAGTCGAAGAGATTGGTTATACCGATTCAAAATATGGTTTTGATTTTAAATCAGCAGCGGTGTTAAATGGTATTGGAGAACAGTCACCTGATATTAATCAAGGTGTTGATCAAGCTGATGGTGAAATTGGCGCTGGAGATCAAGGACTAATGTTTGGTTACGCTTGTCGTGAAACTAAAGAGTTAATGCCTTTACCAATTCATCTTTCTCATCGTATTACGGAGCGTTTAGCTCAAGTCCGTAAAGATAATATTATTGATTATCTTCGTCCTGATGGTAAAGCACAAATTTCAATTAAATATATAGATGATAAGCCGGTTTCAGTTGAAACAGTTGTTGTTTCTACACAACATCATGATAATGTTGATCAAGCAATTTTACGTAAAGATATTATTGAAAAAGTAATTAAGCATGTTATTCCTGCAGAATTATTAAGTGATGATGTTATTTATCATATTAATCCTACTGGTAAATTTGTTATTGGTGGACCACAAGGTGATGCGGGTCTTACAGGTCGTAAAATTATTGTTGATACTTATGGCGGATCATGTCCTCATGGTGGGGGAGCTTTTTCAGGAAAGGATCCTACCAAAGTAGATCGTTCTGCTGCGTATGCTGCACGTCATGTTGCAAAAAACCTTGTAGCATCAGGTGCTTGTGATAGAGCAACTATTCAAGTTGCTTATGCTATTGGTGTTGTAAAACCTGTTTCAATAATGGTAAATTCTCATGGAACAGGTCAAGTAAGTGAAGAGAAACTTGAAGAATGCGTTAAAGAACTTTTTGATTTAACACCTAAAGGTATTATCGAATCACTTGACTTATTACGTCCAATTTATCAAAAAACAGCTGCTTATGGCCACTTTGGTCGTGAACTTGATGAATTTACATGGGAAAAAACTGACCGTGTAGAAGATATCAAAAAATATTTAAATATCTAATTATAATAAAGGACAAAATTTGTCCTTTATTCTTCTTGTAACATCTTCACTTTTAGCCTTAGAAAATTCCCTTTTTTTAGTTTTTTTTAACATTCGTGTGGTATAGTTTTTCTATTATTCCAAAGGAGATTAAAATGGCAGTATTTATTAATGACACATGTATTAATTGTGGAGCTTGTATTGACGAGTGTCCAGTAGAAGCAATTGTAGACGAAGATGATAACCCAACAGGTGAAGAACTTTATTACGTTTATCCAGATAAATGTGTAGAGTGTGTTGATCACCATGACGAACCAGCTTGTGCTACTTCATGTCCAACTGAGGGTTGTATTACTTGGGATATGAAATTTGCTGGTGATGATAAAGAATTCTTTAACGGACCTAACTATGTAGATGGTAAAGATTTCGTAATGGAAGACGCTGACGCTGAGATGCCATTCCGTGACGATATCTCTGATGATGATCGTAAAAATCGTGCAAACATCGTAGACTAATTTTTAGTTTATAATTTTGACGTTAAAGCACCTCTTGGTGCTTTATTTAACTAAAATAATCTTTCTAATTTTCTTCAATTTTTAAAAAAACAAACTTTAAACTAAAGTACAATATTTTTTCGGTATAATTCGATTCTATTTTTATATTTGGAGTTTCGATGGAACGTACACTATCAATCATTAAACCAGACGCTGTTGCAAAAAATGTTATTGGGAAAATTCTTTCTCGTTTTGAAGATGCAGGACTTAAAGTTGCTGCTACTAAAAAATTACAGCTTTCACAAGCAGATGCTGAAGCATTCTATGCTGTTCATGCAGAGCGTCCTTTTTTCAAAGACCTTGTTGGATTCATGATCAGCGGACCTGTTGTTGTTACTGTTTTAGAAGGTAACAATGCAATGGCTACTAACCGTGATTTAATGGGTGCTACTAATCCTAAAGAAGCTGAAGCTGGAACAATCCGTGCTGACTTTGCTGATAGCATTGATGCTAATGCAGTTCACGGAAGTGATTCTGTTGAAAATGCTGCTGTTGAGATCGCTTTTTTCTTTTCTGAGAGAGAAATTTCTTAATTGAAAATAGCGTTTCGACGTATACATAAGACCCCTTTAGAGTTTGAATTAACTCAAGAGGATCTTCTCATCAAAGGTACTTTAGAACATTTTCGAAGTACCATTATGTTGATGAAAGCAAATATTACAGGAACGTATCCACGTAATTGTGATGTTTGTGCTACAGAAATTAAATGTTCCATTGATGAAGAGGTTAAACTTTACATTAATGACGGTATTTATGAGGGTAGCGACAATGAATTATTAGAGATAGTTGAGATGATGGACGAGATGGTTGACATTGATGAAATCTTGAACTCAGAACTTGAATTAATTCGCACCGATTATTACAGCTGTGAAGCATGTAGTTCTCGTGAAGACGATGATGTAGATTATTAATAGTTTTCTATTAAAGTTTCTATTTTGTTGTCAAAAAATTAAACTTAAAACAAGGAGATTGTGATGGCAGTACCTAAAAGACGCGTTTCGCATTCACGTTCTGCAAAGCGTAGAACACACTATAAAATTAAATTAGCACGTCCTGTTAAAGATACAGACGGAACTTACAGATTACCACACCATGTAAACCCTACAACAGGCGAGTACAAATAGTTTGGTAAAAATTGCGATTGACGCAATGGGTGGGGACTTTGGTCCCGAACCAATTGTAAAAGGAACAATTCTAGCACTAAAGCAGAAAAAATTCATACCAATTTTGGTAGGAAAAAAAGAGGAAATTTTACCTTTATTGCCTAAGGGATATAAAGACAAGATTTTAATTGTAGAAGCTAATGATGTGATAGACATGTCAGATGCGGCTACTGATGCTTTAAAACGTAAAGAAAGTTCTATTTTCAAAGCCGTCAATCTCGTTAAAAACAAAGAAGCAGATGGTGTTGTTTCAGCAGGACATAGTGGTGCAACTATGACACTAGCAACACTAAGACTTGGTCGTTTAAAAGGGGTTTTACGTCCCGCACTTATTACCTTTATGCCAATGGTAACGGGTCGACGTTCAGTAGTCTTAGACGTAGGTGCTAATGTTGATTCTAAAGCAGAACACTTAGCACAGTTTGCAATTATGGGTGGTGTTTACGCTCGTGAAGTCTTTAAAATTAAAGAACCTAAAATAGGTGTTCTTGCAAATGGTGAAGAGGATTCTAAAGGTAACGAAGTTACTAAAGAGACTCGTAAAATGCTAGAAGGTACTGAAGGTTTTATTGGAAATGTTGAAGGTAGTGACATCTTTAATGGGGAATGTGATGTTATCACCTGTGACGGTTTTGTAGGAAATTTACTTCTAAAAACTTCAGAAGGTGTTGCATCAACAATTAACTTTTTTATAAAAGATTATATTCGTCGTTCGCCAATAGCCATTACAGGTGCACTTTTAATGCGTAAGGTATTTAAACTTCTGAAAAAACAGATTGATTATGCTGAAATTGGTGGTGCGCCATTAATTGGTATTAAAGGGTGTGCTATTGTTAGTCATGGTAAAAGTAATCCCAAAGCAATACAAAATGCTATTTTTCAAGCAATACATTATGTAGACGCGGGTGTTAATCACCATATTGAAGAACGCTTAGAAGCGTTTTCAACAAAGTAAACTACTCTTTTTTTAACAGTCTATAAAGGATATACAATGTCAAAACAGTATGCAGCTTTTAGATCTATTGGTGCTTATGCTCCTGAAAAAATCTTAACCAATGAAGATTTATCAAAAATGGTGGATACCACAGATGAGTGGATTACCAAACGTACCGGTATTAAAGAACGTCGTATTGCAGCTGATAATGAGTACACTTCTGACTTAGGGGTAAAAGCTGCTGAAATGGCATTAGAACGTTCAAGTCTTGCTAAAGAAGATATTGACATGATTGTATGTGCTACTATCTCCCCTGATTACTTCTGTATGCCATCAACAGCGACTATTATTGCTACTAAAATGGGTCTTCCAAAAGCAACCGCATTTGATATCTCTGCTGCATGTACAGGTTTTGTTTATATTTTATCTATTGCCAAAGCGTTTATTGAATCGGGTATGAAAAAAAATGTATTAATTGTAGGTGCTGAAAAACTAAGTGCTATTACAGACTATACTGATCGTGGAACTTGTATTTTATTTGGAGATGGTGCAGGTGCTGCAGTTATTAGTGCTACTTCAAACAAAGAAGAAGCGATTATTGATATTCATACTGCTTCTGATGGAACCTATGCTGATTTACTAATGACTCCTAATGGTGGAAGTGGCTCTATGCATGATAGTGTGCATGACACAGAAACAGAAAACTTAAAATCTAAAAGCTGTTTTATGCAGATGAAGGGGAACGAAACTTTTAAAGTTGCTGTTCGTACCTTGACTAAAGATGTAGTAGAAATTTTAGCTGAAAACAATATCCCTGCTGATGATGTGAAACATTTTGTTCCTCATCAAGCAAACTACAGAATTATAAAAGCAGTCGGTGATGCGTTAAAATTAAAAGAAGAACAAGTGGTATTAACAGTGTCTAAATTCGGAAATACTTCAGGCGCTTCTATTCCTATGGCAATAAATGATATTTATGAGTCAGGACGTCTAAAAAGTGGAGAATTAATGCTTCTTGATGCTTTTGGTGGTGGTCTTACTTGGGGTTCTGCTTTAGTTCCTTTTTCTCCAATAGCTAAATAAATAGTAACTCTTTTGAGTTACTAACTTTTTTATCATGATAAACACTCTTAATGATATAAACGACACTACAACACTACTTCTTATTTCTTACATTATTTTAGAAAGCTATGAAATATATTCACAAAAATCTTCTACTATGATGGGTGTATTAACTAAGCTTTATGTTCCCTATAAAAAAAATATTGCTAATTTTGTGATGTTACATCCGACCTATATTTTAGCTTTGTATATTTTAGTTTACTCTAATTTTATTTTCGAATCACTTCTTTTAGTGGGACTTAAAAGTTTAGATATGATTGTGAAAGTAAAAATGATGGAAACTGTTTTTGAAAAAAAAGAGATGTCTCAAGAGATGAGTTTACTACTGCTTCAAAAAATAAATCCTCTTTTCTTTAGTCTGAATTTTTTGGTCTATTTACCACTTGTCATTTTTAGTCTGTTTCCCTACCTACTCATAGATTAGACTCACAAATTTCGATTTATAAATTAAATTAAAGTTCACTACCCCAACGTAATATATCTAATCCATATTTTAGTCGTAATGATTTAGACAAGGTACTGAGTTGATGATATTTAGTATCTTCTTCAAAATCAATCAATGAAAGTGTCTGATGCGTTTGTACTGTGAATTGTGATGTTGATATCGAAATTCTGATTACTTTGGTATGAGGGTACTTATCTGCTTCATATAATAGCTTTGTTGCGATGTCTTTCATAAGTTTTTCACTGAAGAGTCTATTGCCACTAAATGTTGCTTTTGCGCTTAATCCTTGAGTATAGGAGAGTGAAAGGGTAAAGTGCATAGGAATAACTTCCATTTTTAAAACAGCATATGCAAGGTGTCTAGAAAGTATAATAAGCCGCCGCTTAAGTTCACGTCTATCTATAATACTGTCAAATGTACGTGAAATTCCTATTGACTTTCTAATGTGTTCTGTTTTAATAGGTGTGGTATCAATACCACATACTTTTAGATACAAGTCCCAAACTGATTTTGTTTGATTTTGAAAAAGAGCAGGTGAAGCTTGAATATCTCCTAGTGTACGTAGTCCATAACTACTGAGTTTTTTATATGTTTTAGCCCCGATTCCAGGGAATTTCTCAATTTTAATATTGTGAATAAAAGTATCAACATCTCTAAAGTAGACAGTTTTAACGCCAAAAGGCTTAGCGAAGTTTGTTGCTAGTTTAGCTGTATATTTACTCTGAGCTGCACCGATTGATACAGGTAAATTTAAATCTTTTAAAATGTCATCTCGTAATTGTTCTATAAAACGGGGAACATTTTTATCTTCAATCCATCCCTCTAGGTCTCCATAAAACTCATCAATACTAGCTTGTTCAAGAGAAGGAATTTTTTTAACCAAATAGTCATTTAGCTCATGAGATAACTTTTGATACAACTTCATATTAGGTTGTTTAATAATGATATTGGGACATTTTTTAAGTGCTTCATTGATAGTTGTACCTGTTTTAATATCAAAAGCACGTGCTTCATACGAAGAAGTTGTCAATATTCCACGAATACGTCCATCTGGGTCAATGAATTTTTTAATATCATTATGTCCACTCGATTGATGCTCTTGAAAAAAACTCATAACAAAAGCACCGTGATTTTGAAGTGACATAGTTTGCTTAGTATTAGTACGAGAAAAAATATTTTGGTCTGCTCGTCCACCAACTCCAACAGGTTTTCCCATTAAAGAAGCATCAACAGTACGTTCAGCAGAGACAAAAAAACAGTCCAAATCAATATGTATTTTCATAGTGTTATGATAACGACTTTATTTATCATGATAGAAAAGTATGGCAATATTAAATCCTATGGAGAGAGTTCTTTTTTATAAGAATGAATGTTTACAAACTTTTTTCTATTCCTTTTTTGTTGTTCTAAATAAGCATTAATAGTTTGAAGGTTGAGTACTGTTCCAAAGTTTTTAAACGTACTTGTTCCACTAAGTCTATTAAGTACTATATCACCTAAACTGCTTTTATAATGACTTGCCTCCCAATAGTACTTCATCTGAGTGTTTTTGTCTTTTGGGAATTTTTCAGTTGTAAGTGTATGGTAAACAGAGAAGTCAGTTACTTTAAAAGGTTTTTTTTGATATTTAATAGCAATGCTATTTAGTCAGTCCTGAAAAACCTACTTTCGATGATTCTCCTAAAACCCTTAAATTTATTCAAAAGTACAATTCGACTATGCAATATCTTTATATTCTTCAAGCCTCAATACTTCACATTCCATCACATT
>Ga0233440_1003201_pt1 | contig 12540 bp, 13 predicted proteins | sample SI_123_September_5_FD_182791 | JGI IMG/M metagenome (GOLD analysis project Ga0233440, IMG submission 182791) | Seawater microbial communities from Saanich Inlet, British Columbia, Canada - SI_123_September2016_120_MG | ecosystem: Environmental > Aquatic > Marine > Inlet | place: Canada: British...
TTCCATTATTGATAATATTTGTAGTAATTAAATCCTCATCAAAAGACTCGGTTATTTATTATTCTGACCGAATTGGAAAAAATAATGACACTTTCAAAATGCCGAAGTTCAGAACCATGGCATCTGGGGCGCCAGAGGTGGCCACACACTTAATGAAAGATGCGGATTTACATACGACAAAAATTGGTAAATTTTTAAGAAAAACCAGTCTAGATGAGCTACCTCAATTATGGAGTGTTATCAAAGGGGATATGGCTTTAGTAGGCCCTAGGCCAGCTTTATATAATCAGTATGACTTAATAAAATTACGCACCAATAATGGTGTTGAAAAGCTAACACCAGGCATTACTGGATGGGCGCAAATCAATGGAAGAGACGACATTTCAATCGAACAAAAAGTTCAATTTGACACTGAATATCTTGTAAGACAGTCAATATTATTTGACTTTGAAATTCTATTTAAAACCTTTATGCAAAGCGCTTTAAGACGTAATATTAGTCATTAATATTACTATGTGTTTTTTTGCACCTAAAACAGGTGTATTTCATTATGACTCTATTCTTTAATTCTTTAATTCTTTAATTCTTTAATTCTTTAATTCTTTAATTAAGTGAAAATAGTTCCCGTTATTTTATCTGGTGGCTCTGGCACACGCTTGTGGCCATTGTCACGCAAACAATATCCAAAGCAATATTTGCCTTTGGTGAGTGATAACACCATGCTTCAAGAAACAATTCTTCGTTTAAGTGGATTAGATAATCTAGCAGATCCTATTATTATCTGTAATGAAGACCATCGTTTTGTTGTAGCTGAACAGTGTCAACAAATTAACATAATCAATCCAACAATATTGCTTGAGCCTATTGGTAGAAATACTGCACCTGCGATTGCCGCAGCAGCACTTCAAGCGCAAAAAATATCGGAAGATTCAATACTATTGGTACTGTCTGCTGATCATGTTATTAAAGATGTCGATGAATTTCATAAAGCAATTGATATTGCATTTAAACAAGCACAGAAAGGCAAGTTAGTAACTTTTGGTATTGTGCCAACAGAAGCCAATACCGGTTATGGCTATATTAAGTCTGCCATTAATGAAACAGGTGGTGCTTATCAGGTTGAAGAGTTTGTTGAAAAACCCGATGCTAAAACTGCCAAGTCATATTTGGAGCAAGGTAACTACCTTTGGAATTCTGGCATGTTTATGTTTCAAGCGAATACATTTGTTGATGAGCTATCTGAGCATGCACCTAACATTGTTATATCGGTAATAGATGCCGTTAGAAAATCCAAACAAGATCTTGATTTTATTCGCCTAGATGAAAAATCCTTTAAATCATCCCCCTCTGATTCGATTGATTGTGCCCTTATGGAGAAATCTAACAATGTGGTTGTTGTACCACTTGATGCCCAGTGGAGCGATGTCGGTTCTTGGTCTGCACTATACGATATAGGTGAGCAAGATAATAATGGCAATGTGATTAAAGGTGATGTTATCGCTAAAGATACAAGAAATACTTATATTAATGCCGATCACCACATGATAGTAACACTTGGTATTGAAAATTTAATTGTGGTAGATACGCCAGATGCTACTTTTATTGCCACTCAAGATAAAGCACATGAGGTGAAAGCAATTGTTGGGTCACTGCAATTAGATATTCGCGATGAAGGTGACGCACATCGTAAAGTTTACAGGCCGTGGGGATGGTATGACTCTATTGAGTATGGGAATAGCTTCCAGGTTAAAAGATTACATGTCAATCCAGGTGGAAAATTGTCATTACAAATGCATCATAAGCGTGCAGAACACTGGATAGTTGTTAGTGGCGTGGCAACAGTTATTAATGGAGATCAAGAGTTGACCCTTACACAAGGACAGTCTACTTATATCCCACTTAAAACTATTCATTGCCTAGAAAACCAAACCGATAAGCCTCTAGAGGTCATTGAAGTCCAGAGCGGAGAGTATTTAGGTGAAGACGATATTTTGCGAATTTATGAAAACAGAAAAGACACGGAGATGCGATGAAGGCTTTAATTACTGGAATAACGGGGCAAGTTGGGTCTCAGTTAGCCGATTTCCTTTTGGAGAATACTTCTTATGAAGTGATTGGGATGATGAGATGGCAAGAGCCAATGGAAAATCTATACCATTTGAGCGAAAGAATTAATAAAAAAGATAGAATAAGTGTTTATTATGCCGATTTAAATGACCATGTTTCAATTAGTAATATGGTGCGAAAGATTAGACCAGATGTATTTTTTCATTTGGCTGCACAGTCATATCCTAAAACATCATTTGATATACCAATTGAAACCCTGCAAACCAATATCATTGGAACTGCAAGTTTGCTTGAGAGCATTAAAGTTTTAAAAGGTGAGGATGGTTATGATCCTGTAGTTCATATATGTTCTTCAAGCGAGGTATATGGAAGGGCTAAGCCGGGAATGAAACTAAATGAAGATACGCAGTTTCATGGAGCTAGCCCTTATAGTATTAGCAAAATTGGAACTGACTTTATAAGTCAATTTTATGGAGAAGCATACAGCATTCGTACGTTTTCTACACGAATGGGAACTCATTCAGGACCAAGAAGAAGTGATGTGTTTTTTGAAAGTACTGTTGCAAAACAAATTGCACTAATCGAAGCTGATTTACAAGAGCCGGTGATTAAAGTAGGGAATCTCTCAAGCACAAGAACCTTTCAAGACGCAAGAGATGCGGTTAAGGCATATTTTCTGCTCTCAATAGAAAGTGAAAAAGGGAATATAAAGTGTGGGGACTTTTTCAATATTGCTGGTGAAGAGGTGTACCAACTCCAAGAAGTTATCGATTTATTGTTAAGTTTTAGCACTAGAAATGATATTGTAGTTAAAACTGATTCAGAAAGATTACGACCTATTGATGCGGATTATCAAATGTTTGATAACGAAAAAATTAGATCTGCAATTGATTGGATGCCTGAGATACCAACAAAGGATATGTTTAAGGATTTGCTAAACCATTGGAGAGATGAAATATCCAAAGGCAACATACCGTTAGATCGATGATTTTTAGATCAAGAGCACCATTAAGGTTGGGCTTAGCTGGCGGGGGGACGGATGTCGCACCTTATTCTGATATTTATGGAGGTTGCGTTTTAAATGCAACTATTTCTATATATGCGCATTGCACTTTAGAGAAGACAAATAATGGGAAAATTGTTTTTGATGCACAAGATATTAACGAATACGAAGAGTGTGATAGCGCGTTATATCTAGAATTAGATGGAAGTGTTGATTTGTTAAAGAGTATATGTAATAGACTAGTTAAAGATTATATCAAGAAGCCCTTGTCTTTTAAATTGACTACTTATTCCGACGTCGTAATGGGTAGTGGGCTTGGGGGTAGCTCTACAATGGTGGTTGCGATTATTCATGCGTTTATTGAGTGTTATCAAATACCATTGGGTGAATATGAAATTGCCAAATTAGCATACAAAATAGAAAGAGAGGATGTTGGTCTTGCCGGTGGTAAGCAAGACCAATTTTCTGCAACTTTTGGTGGTTTTAATTTTATGGAGTTTAATGGTAATAGTCACACAATAGTAAATCCATTAAGAATCAAAAATAGAATTATTAATGAACTGGAGGATTCATTACTGCTCTATTTCACACACACCTCAAGAGATAGCGCAAGCATTATTAAGAGTCAGATTAAAAGTTCTAGCAATCAAGACTCAGATTCGCTTTTAGCAATGCATGAAATTAAGTCTCATGCATTAAAAATGAAGGAATTTTTACTGCTAGGAAATATTAAAAAATTTGCTCAAGTTATGGATTCAAGTTGGAGTTCAAAAAAAAGAACATCAGGAATAGTTAGCAATGAAATACTGGACAAGGCTTATAACACTGCGAAGGAGAGTGGCGCTATTGCCGGAAAGATTAATGGTGCAGGCGGCGGCGGATATATGATGTTTTTAATGCCCCCTGAAAAAAAAATGCAAGTAAAGAGGTCGCTAGAGCTTTTAGGAGGTAGCACATCTAATGTGAAGTTTGATGGTGAAGGCTCATCAGGGTGGAGAGTATGAGTGTACTAGACAGATCTTATGTAGAAGAAAGTTTTAAGCAGTCTATTAAAGTTTTAACAGAAATTACGGAAAATGAAAAAATAATAGATATTGTAGTTAATGCATCAGAGGCAGTTTGCACTGCATACAGAAATAACAAAAAAACTTTGTTTGCAGGAAACGGAGGAAGTGCAGCTGATGCTCAACATTTTGCTGCTGAGTTTGTTTCAAGGTTTAATTTTGATAGACCTGGACTTCCAGCAATAGCTCTCTCAACCGATACTAGCATTATTACAGCAATCGGAAATGACTATGGCTATGAGAAAATATTTTCAAGGCAAATTCAAGCGTCTGCCATTGAGGGCGATGTGATGTTTGCATTTTCAACAAGTGGAACTTCGAAAAATATATTGGAAGCATTAAGGGAGTGTAAGAAAAAAAAAGTGACAACTATAGGTTTTACTGGGAAGAATAATCAAGCCATGATCCAGTATTGTGATTATTGCATTTCAGTACCTTCTAGTGTTACATCAATAATACAAGAGTGTCATGGATTGCTTGGTCATATTATTTGTTCGTATGTCGAGAAAACAATATTTGGGGATGATAAATAGTGTTGGCAATTGTATTAGCTGGTGGATTTGGATCAAGATTGCAAGAAGTGGTTTCTGACGTTCCTAAGCCCATGGCGCCAATAAATAGCATTCCGTTTTTAACTTATATATTGAGATATTTAGAAAGACAAGAAATTGATGAGATTATTCTATCAGTTGGCTATAAGCACAACATTATTCAGAATTATTATGGAGGTAGTTTTCATGAAATTCCACTGAGGTATGTAGTTGAAGATACGCCATTAGGAACTGGAGGGGCTATAAAAAAAGCATTAAATATGACTAATGATAAAGAAGTGCTAATTTTGAATGGCGATACGTTCTTCCCGGTTGAATTAAAGAAGATATGTAGGTCTTATGAAGCCAACAATGGTCTGGTGACAATAGCATTAAAGCATATGAGTGATTCAGGTAGGTATGGAAGTATAGAAATTGATGAATTTGAAAATATTGTGAAATTTGTAGAAAAACAGACTAGTAAGAATGGATATATCAATGGAGGAATTTATATTTTAAATACAAGTATATTTCTGAAATTCTCCACACCAGAAGTTTTTTCATTCGAAGACTTTCTTGAGGAAGCTTTTAAATCATTAGGTGCAAATGGAGTGGTTTTTAATAACTATTTTATTGATATAGGCATACCTGAGGATTACGAAAGAGCTCAATTAGAATTGATGGATTATGTATGAATAGAGCTTTGTTTTTAGATAGAGATGGCGTTATTAACATCGACAAAGGCCATGTTCACAAGGTTGAAGACTTTGAGTTTTGTAATGGAATTTTTGATTTATGCAGGTATTTTGCAGAAGAGAATTTTGTTATTGTTGTAATAACCAATCAAGCAGGTATTGCAAAAAATTTTTACAAAACATCGGACTTTTATAAATTAGACAAGTGGATGGTTGAACAATTTGAAGAATATGGTGTTGATATATTGAGGACATATTTCTGCCCGCATCATCCTGACTTTACTGGAAAGTGTAAATGCAGGAAGCCCAACCCAGGAATGCTTCTTAATGCAAGCAAGGATTTAAATATCGATTTATCTAGATCGATATTTATTGGGAATAAAGAGTCTGATATAGAAGCAGGAATAAGAGCTGGAATTCCTTCAAATATATTATTCACAAGTCAAGATGTAGAGACAAAAGCGACAATGGTTTTAAGTCATTTAAATGAATTAAAAATGGAGTTATTAAAGTTATGAATAAGGATGCAATAATATTAATTACAGGTGGAAATGGATTGGTGGGGCATGCATTAAAAAGATCTCTTGTTAATCAAGGTTATAAAAATATATTCACGCCTAGAAGCTCGGAGTACGATTTAAGCAACATGGAGCAAACATTGAAAATGTTTGCAAATATACAGCCTGATTTTGTGTTTCATAATGCTGCCAGAGTTTACGGGATTATGGGAAACATGAAGAACAAAGGTCTTTCGTACTTAGATAATGTGCTAATTAACACCAATACCATTGAAGCATGCAGAATTTTTAATGTAAAAAAAGTTGTTGCAATGGGATCGGGGTGTGTCTATCCATATCCATCGCCAGGATTGCCACTTCAGGAAGATATGATTTGGATGGGCGAGCCACACCATTCTGAGGATTCATATGCAATATCAAAGCGAGCAATGTATATGCATTTGAAATCATATAATGAAAGTTATGATACCAAATATGCTTTTGTTATTAGTGGAAATCTATATGGCCCAAATGATAAATTTGATGAAGATTTTGGTCATGTAACACCTTCCTTGGTTAGTAAGTTTTATAGAGCTAAAGAATCGGGTGGAAAGGTTAATGTGTGGGGCGATGGAAGCGCACAAAGAGATTTTTTATTTGCCTACGATGTTGGTGATGCACTGATTAATATTATGCTAAATATTGAAGGTCCGGTAAATATGGGCAGTGGCAATGTTATTAAGATTAAAGATATTGTTGATGTATTGGCGGATATAACTGGATTGCATGATCAAGTGGAGTGGGATTCTAGTATGCCAAATGGTCAAGATTATAGAGCTTATGATTTGTCTAAATTACAGTCAACTGGATTTAAACCTAAATATGATTTAAAGAAAGGACTGCAAGAGACTTGGAATTGGTATGTGGTTAATAATAATTTAGCTAGGAGGTAGTATGAAAAGTATTAGACAGAAGTTAGAGGAACTTGGACTGGGGAGTAGGAGAGAAAACATCCTTGATATGGTTAAAGAAAAAGAAAAAAGGGCTAGAAATATCCCCACTATTTGCACCTTTAATCCTAAAAGATGAAGGAGATGTAATGTATTGCGATTATATCGACTATGAATCCCTGAAAAATCGAGAAAACAACAACCAAGGGAGAATTGATTGTGGTTTAGAAGTGCAACCAATTGATTTTGTTTGGCCTCCTGAGAAGGCATTAAAAGACTGTACAAATGTTAAATTTGATTATATTGTTTCATCGCATGTATTAGAGCATGTTCCAAATTTTATTGGCTATATTCATGAAATGAAAAGTGTACTAAAGGATGATGGGATCATTGCTTTTGTAATTCCCTGTTCCAAGGGTGGTGGTGAATATTACAGAGGGTTGAGTTCAGTTGGCCAACTATTAGAAGCTTTTATTTTGAACTATAAAAAACCTACGCCCTCTATGATTTACGATGGACACAGGCAAGCTTTTTTATTTGAAAATATTAATTATGAAGATGTTGCATATAACTCGTCAAAAATACAATGGAGTCACTCAAAAAATGATAGCAAAAATGTTTCCATTTATTCTATGGATAACTATGTAGATGCTCATTGTTGGGCGTTTACTAGTGAATCGCTTGTGAACCGTTTTAAGGAGCTGAAAGAAATAGGATGTTTTGATTTTGACATACTGGAGATTAAAGCATCACAGCCTGCGACAAATACAGGACATGAGGCGGAAATATACGTTAGTTTGACTCCGAATAAAAAGAATAATTCCACATTAATTCATGAGCAGTCCAAAACAAAATCATTATTAAATATCGAAAAGCCTACAGAGACGATGACAGACAAAATTACTGAATTAGAGAAAGCTGTAGAGCATGGTGCAAAGGCTTTTTATGAAGCAGTTGATGCGCAGAATTTACTAAAAAAAGAAAAGGTCGATCTGGAAAAGCAAATATCAAAGCTTAAGGGTATGAGATGAAAAAAAAACTAGCAATAATTAGTAGTTATGGAGAATTATGTGGCAATGCTACATACGCATATGTTCTTGAGCAAGAATTTTTAAAATATTATGATGTAGAAGTAATATCTTTGAACGTCAAACTGCTTCAGTCGGAGAATAAGTCTGAGAAGAATCTAGCGGATAGGCATATTCTTGATATAGAGAATAAAATCAAAGATTATGATTTCGTCAATATACAATTTGAAGTAGGTCTATTTGGATTGAATAAAAGGACTGTATTAAGAAGATTTTCGAAACTCATTAAAGGATCTAAGGCAGTAATTGTAACTATGCATAGGCTTGACATGAGGCGTGATTTTTTTACAATAAAAACCTTGAAAGAAATTCGCACCATGAGCTTTTTTTCTTTGCTGAAACAATATAGAAATGAGCGTTATTATGCATTGTTGTATGAAAAAGTTGTTCGAATTATTAAAAAGGCTTCAAAGTCGAAAAATGCATCTATTCTAGTGCATACAAAAAGAGAAAAATACAACATTAGCGCTATATTAAAATTTGATAAAGTCTATGACCATCCAATTACTTTTTTGACTCAAGATCAGCGCAAGCTATTCTCAAAAGATGCGAAGAGTATATTTCGGGGCAAATATAAGATTGAAGATAATGAAGTGGTTGTTGGAATTTTTGGATTTATCAGCTCTTATAAATCCCATCATACTGCAATATCAGCTTTGAAGTATTTACCCAATAATTACAAATTAATGATATTTGGATCCCAACACCCCCATTCTATTACTCAAGGTATTGATATTGAGCCATATACAAAATCACTTTTAGATTTAATTGATGATGTTACCTATGAATTATCAGAAAGAGTAATTTTTGTCGGATCTTTAGATGACCAAAATTTTATTGCTGATTTACATGGCGTTGATTTCACTATACTTCCATATGAAGAGACTAACCAGTCTGGATCCGGTATTGCAGCGTTAACACTAGAGTCAAAAACAAAGGCTATTTTCAGTAATAATCTAGCATTTCTTGAATTACAAAGGTACGCCAAAAAATCTTTTAAAACCGCTGACATTGGAAATAGTAAAGAGATGGCTGATGCCATTCAAAATTATAATTTTGATGAATATTCCCAAAATTTAGATACTTACCTTTCTACATATAATATAGAAAGTAATATAGAACTGCATAGGGAGATTTTTGAAAAGAGGCATTCATGTTGAATTTTATTAAGAATAATAAAGAGAAGTTGTGGGTTATATCCAAAATGGATTTAAAACTTAGGTATCAAAATAGTGTAATCGGATTTGCATGGTCTTTTTTAAAACCTGTATTGCAATTTGTAGTTTATTACACGGTTTTTGGATTTATTTTAAAGGTGGGGGCGGGAATTGAATATGCGCTACAACTATTTTTTGGTGTAATTATATGGACTTTTTTCGCAGAATCTACTTCAATTGGGCTTAATTCATTTGTCAGTAAGGCGTCTATTATTAGCAAGATAAGAGTAGATAAATTAATCCCTCCAATCTCATCGTTTATCACTCCATTTTTTAGCTTATGTATAAATTTTACTATTTTTTATATATTGTATATGTTTATATATGATGGGGCTTTGACGCAGTTTTCATTAAGTAACTATAGTATTTTTATAGTTTCTCTTATTCAAATTTCTATACTGGTGATTAGTTTAAACATTATTTTATCATTTTCATTTGTATTTTTCCGAGACTTGCAGCAAATTTGGGAGATTGTACTAATTTACGGTGTCTTTCTTACGCCTATATTATACAAAATTCCAATTCCAGAAAATTATCAAGTGCTTTATTACACGTTTAACCCTTTAGCATTTCCCTTGGAGAATATGAAAATTGCTTTTTTTTCCAACTATTCAACGGTATTGGTCGGTAATTCTAATATTTGGGTTAGTCATACTTTTTTTTTACTAGTTATCTCTTACTTTTCTTATCGAGTTAAAAAAAGATTTGAAAGTAATATTGTGGACTATTTATGATTAAGATAAAAAATGTATATAAATTCTATAAAGCTTATACGGTGCATACTAATACGCTCAAGAGTTTTATGATAAATAAAAAGAAATATTTTTCAGAAAAAAGAAAAATTCCAATTTTAAGTGTCATTAACAATCTATCCGTAACAATTAAAGATGGTGATGTTCTGTGTATCGTGGGTAAAAATGGCTCTGGAAAGTCCACTCTTGCCAAGTTAATTGCTGGCACTTCTACTCCAACAAAAGGGGCTATTCAAATAACAGGAAAGATAGTTCCTTTCTTGGAATTAGGGGTTGCGTTTAGTAACGAGCTAAATGGTCATGATAATGCGATTCTTAATGGGGTGTTGCTAGGCATGTCAAGGAGTTATATTGAAAAAAAAGTGGTAGATATATTTGAATTTGCCGAAATACAGGAATTTATAAAAACCCCGCTTAAATACTATTCTTCAGGAATGCAAATGCGCTTAGCGTTTTCTATTGCAATGCATGCTTCAGGAGATATATATATATTTGATGAAATATTGGCAGTAGGAGATGAGTCATTCATCAAAAAATGCCTTGATTTTTTTACAATGTTGCTTGCAAATAAAAAGACCATTGTGTTCATTACTCACAATCTTGATTTTGTAAAAGAGCATGCAACTAAGATTTTATATTTACATAGAAGTGGTGAGTATTCTTTGATAGAGAGTCAAAGTGAAATAGAAAGCTTTTCATTTACACCAACTATTTCCAATAAATAAATGAGACCAATTCTATTCTTTCATGTTGCAAAGTGTGCAGGGACAACTGTTTTGGAAAACGCTAGATTGATACTTGGTAATCATAATGTATTCGACATAGCAGAAAGCATAGATCCTCTGTCAGAAGTAGATCCTTATGCGCAGCTTTTGAATAAGCAAAAAGAAATTATAAAGCGTGCATCTTGCACACTCTTTGTGCATGATCCTTATGGAGTCATTAGTCCGCATCTTCTTCCAAAACACCAGGCCATTCTTATAATAAGAGAGCCTCGAAAGAGATATATTTCATATATCAACATGATTGTTAATTATACAAATCACGATATTAGCGTTGCGCCTAGCCGAAGTTTAAAACCATATGAAGCCCTTTTGAATTTAGAGGATGATGATATTAAAGGAGCTGAAAAAACTGTTAAACCGACAGCATATAGTAATTTTTTTCGCAATAACTGGACTAATGATGATTCAATAATTGATGGATTGACGCATGTATTTGAACTAGAATATTTCCATGAATTCGAGTATTTTTTTTGCGATTGGGCCTCGGTTGATCGTAATTTTTTAGAAACATTTAACGAGGGAGGGGTTAAAAAATTTGCTTCTTATAAGCAGGTGTTAATTTTAAATTCTGAAAATGAAACATATCGAAAATTACAGTTATACGCAAGGTTCAGAAGAATAAAGAAATTCATAAAAACTCCCAAAACTATCAACATCCCAATCATTGAACGTGTTGACTTTGATCAATATGGTTTAGGTGATTTTTACGCAGTTGAGAATAATGTGGTAGGACCTTCACGCTGGATTTCTTCACGCCAAGTGTGCTACATCCCATTATGTCATAACGAAATATTAATATTATTAAGTTCCAATTATAAATTAAGATTTGTAATTGCTAATGCCATTGACTCTGAATCTATTTTTGATATTAATGCATATATTGTCATGCAAATAAATGGCAGAAAAAAAGCAATTAAAATGCATGTTTATCACAGCACTATGGATACACCATTTGCCATTGAATTTTTTCTGAAAGGTGAATATGAGTCGAATTTAACATTAGATTTCTTATCTGTAATGCTTATACATAACCCTAAAAAATTAACTGATGGAAGAGTTTCAAGTCTTCAACTATCTAGAGGTGAAGTTGTGGAGTGTAAGTCGAGCCCCCCATTGAATCTAAAAGAATTTTAGCCATGTTAAAACAATCTTCTAAAGAAATAAGAGTAAATTTAAAACAACAAAGGCCTTTTGTAATGTTGTTTACTGGTCACAGTGGAAGTGGAAAATCATCAATATCCAACGCTGTAGAGTTGGAATTACTAAAAATCAAAAAACATACATATTTGCTTGATGGTGATGATATTAGAAACGGATTAAATAAAGATTTACAATTTACAAAAAAATGCAGATCTGAGAATGCTAGAAGAATAACGCAGGTTTCTAAATTATTTATTGATTCCGGGCTGATTGTTTTGGCCGCTATTGTTTCACCATTTAGAGAAGATAGAAAGCTGATGAGAGATGCGTTTCAAAAAGGAGATTTTATAGAGATATTTATCGATGTACCAATAAAAATATGTGAATCTCGTGACCATAAAGGGCTGTATAAAAAAGCAAGACAAGGTGATATATTGAATTTTACGGGAATTGGACAAGTATATGATTCTCCAAAAATACCGGAGATACGTATTAAGAATTACGACACAAGTTTGAAAGATTCTGTGCAACAGGTGATAAATTATTTATATAGAAATAATTATATTTAGATTAAGTTATTCAGCTATTTATTACAAAAAAGAGTTAGTAATTTTTCTAATAACTTATGAAAAAAATCAACAAAAGAGTGTAATGATATGAAGGTTCTTCATTTTTATAAGACCTACTTGCCCGATTCAGTTGGTGGTGTTGAGCAAGTAATTAGTCAAATAGCACTTAGTAGTGCTTCATTA
>Ga0233440_1003208_pt1 | contig 12516 bp, 9 predicted proteins | sample SI_123_September_5_FD_182791 | JGI IMG/M metagenome (GOLD analysis project Ga0233440, IMG submission 182791) | Seawater microbial communities from Saanich Inlet, British Columbia, Canada - SI_123_September2016_120_MG | ecosystem: Environmental > Aquatic > Marine > Inlet | place: Canada: British...
CAGTGGTCGGTGTGAGAGTAGTGCACACCGTAAAGTTTATCGCCCTTGGGGCTGGTATGACTCTATTGAATCAGGTGAGCACTTCCAAGTAAAAAGATTACATGTTAAACCTAGCGCCAAGCTCTCACTACAAATGCATCATAAGCGCGCAGAGCATTGGGTAGTAGTGAGTGGCACGGCAACCGTTACTAATGGTGAGCAGACATTCAGCCTTCATAAAGGTGAATCCACCTACATTCCACTAGGCGTTACCCATGGCCTAGAGAATGCAACCAATGAGCCACTAGAAATTATTGAAGTACAAAGTGGCGCCTATCTAGGTGAAGATGATATTGTTAGATTTGAAGATGTATACGGTAGGGCTAAAGGTTAATGCTGGACGATCAAACCTTTGAAACGGTCATAAGTTCAACTCCACTAATCTCAATTGACTTACTGGTTAAAAAAACAATAAAATCCTATTAGGAAAGCGTATAAACAAGCCTGCACAAGGTTATCTCTTCTCAATTGGTGGTAGAGTTTACAAGAACGAAACAATTAATAGCGCAATGATTCGTATAGCTAATGATGAGCTTAATATTAGTCTAAAATTAACATCTATATGATGACAGGATGTATCAACGCATTATGTTAATTTGGCTTACGAGATTGAAATAGAAGAAACGCTTAATTTACCAAGTGAACAACACAATGAATACCAACGGCTCACTATTGATGAGCTGTTAGGAAGTAAACAAGTGCACAAACACGTAAAGGATTATTTTAAAAATTAAATAATCTAATATAGAAAATTATTAATTACTTAAAATAAAGGCATTAAACATGTTAACAAACAAAACAATTCTTATCACTGGTGGAACGGGATCATTTGGCAATACCTTTATTCCAATGACATTGGAAAAATACAATCCTAAAGAAATAATTGTCTATTCAAGAGATGAAATGAAACAATGGAATATGGCGCAAAAATTTGAAGATGATCCTCGTGTTAAGTTTGTGATTGGCGATGTGCGTGATCAAGAGCACTTGTCTCGCACTTTAAATGGGGTTGATTATGTAGTACATGCGGCTGCCACCAAGATTGTACCAACGGCGGAATATAACCCATTTGAATGTGTAAAAACAAATATTAACGGTGCAACCAATGTGATTGACTCCTGCATTGATCGTGGCGTGAAAGGTGTAGTTGCTTTGTCAACTGATAAGGCTAGCAATCCAATTAATCTGTATGGTGCAACCAAGCTTGCTTCAGACAAGCTATTTGTTGCGGGAAATGCCTACGCCGGCTCTCATAACACAAGGTTCTCAGTCGTTCGTTATGGTAATGTAATGGGCTCTAGAGGCTCGGTTATTCCATTTTTTATCAAGTTACAGTCAACTGGTGAATTACCAATTACTGATCCAAAAATGACTCGTTTTATGATTAGTTTGGAAGATGCTGTGAAGTTGGTTTGGCATGCATTTGACGATATGCAAGGTGGTGAAATATATGTGAAGAAGATTCCTTCTATGACAATACTTGATATTGCTACAGCTGTTAATGAGAAGGCGACACAAAAAACTATAGGCATTAGGCCTGGCGAAAAAATTCATGAACAAATGATTGGCTTAGAAGATGCTCCACATACATATGAATACAAGGATCATTATAAAATTTTACCTGCAATTTATAATTGGTCGTCAGATCCACATAGAAACAAAGGCGGGGTTAAGGTTGATGAGAATTTTACTTATTCCTCAGACCAGAATAAAGAGTGGATGAGCGTCAAAGATTTACAGAAATGGATTAAAGATAATAGAGGGAAAATTGGACAAATATAGCCAATGAAAGCAAAAGTATTAATTACTGGCGGATCTGGCTTACTAGCCGTTAATTGGGCGCTATCCATACGTAATGATTATGCAGTTACATTATTACTGCATCACAAGAAGATTTCTTTAGCAGGGGTTGATACAGATATTGTATCTTTAGACTCTTTAAATGAATGCATATCTATGTTGAGTAAACATCAGCCTGATATTGTAATTCATACAGCTGGACTTACTGACGTAGAAAAATGTGAATCTAATCCTGATTTAGCACAAGAGGTAAATGTAGATTTAGCAAAAAATATAGCGATTGCTTGTAGCGATAAAGGTGTTAAATTAGTTCATATCTCAACCGACCATCTTTTCTCTGGCAATCAAGAATTGGCTACAGAAGAGGCTGAAACCAACCCTATTAACAACTACGCTAAAACCAAACTGCTAGGTGAACAGCGGGCTCTAGAAAACTGTAAAGATGCACTTGTTATTCGCACAAACTTTTTTGCTTGGGGTGCAAAATATCGCCAATCCTTTAGTGATATTATCCTAAATAAACTCAAAAATAATGAATCAATTGACTTGTTTTCGGATGTTTTTTTTACCCCAATTTTGGTAGATGAGCTAGCTAAACATACACACAGTCTAATTGATTCAAATACTTTTGGCGTATTTAATATAGTGAGTAGTGAGCGTATATCTAAGTATGAATTTGGCATCAAAATTACTGAATGCTTTAATTTAGATAGCAGCTTAATTAACGAAATTAGTATCAATGATAAGTCAAACTTAGTGAAAAGGCCTAAGGATATGAGCCTGTCTAATATAAAACTCCGCCAAACACTTGATTGCGAAATTGCTAGTCTTAATGAACAATTGCAAACTCTTAAAGAGCAAGAAGGTAAAAGTGCCACCAGTCAAGTGGTATTAGATATTATTCCTTATGGCAAGCATTATATCGATGAAGATGATATACAGTCTGTTGTTGATGTATTAAGGCACGGTATGCTTACACAGGGTCCTAAGGTTGTAGAGTTTGAAAACAAGATTGCTAATTATGTGGGTGCAAAATACGCTGTTGCTGTTTCAAATGGTACGGCAGCATTACATTTAGCATGCAGGGCATTAGAGCTTGGAGAGGGTGATGAGGTAATTACAACTCCCAATACGTTTGTTGCAACAAGTAATTCTGTTTTGTATGTAGGTGCTAAGCCAGTATTTGTTGATATAGATGAGCGAACACTTAATATTGATATTGCTCAAATTGAAAAAACAGTTATTGACTCAAAAAATATAAAAGCAATTTTCCCTGTGCATTTTGCTGGATTGCCTTGCGATATGGAAAAAATTAAGCAATTAGCAGATAAATACAATCTTGCAGTTGTAGAGGATTCAGCGCACGCATTAGGCGCAACATACGGTGATGATTCTAAAGTGGGTAATTGTCAATATTCAAATATGACTTGCTTTTCATTTCACCCAGTTAAAGGTATTACATCAGGCGAGGGCGGCATGATTACAACCAATGATAAGCTGCTTTATCATAAACTAACCCTACTTAGAAGTCATGGCATTACCAAGGGTAACTTTGAATTTCCAGGTGTAAGTAAAGCAGATGATTCTCTAGTTAACAAGAGTGAAGCGCTTGAAAATGGAGAGTTAAAGCGTTGGTATTATGAAATGCAGTATCTTGGATACAATTATCGTATCACTGATATTCAATGTGCGTTAGCCGTATCACAAATGGATAAGATTGATATGTTTTTAGACGCCAGAAAGTCAATGGCTAAATTTTATGACCAGGCTTTTGTAGAAGCTTTGAATATTACCCCATTACAGGATCATGGTAGAGATAATAGTTCTCATCATATTTATGTGGTTAATATTGATTTCGATAAAATTGGTATGAGTAGACATCAGTTTATGCAAAAGTTAGCAGAACAGGGTATAGGCTCACAAGTGCACTATATCCCAGTGGTAAATCAACCCTATTACCAAAGTCTAAAATATCAAGCAGAGCAGTATCCAATTTCCCAACAATACTATTGCAATACATTATCAATTCCATTGTATTATGGTTTGAGTAGAGATAAGCAGGCTTATATAATAGAAAATTTATTGCAATTAACTTCGCGCCATGACTAAACAGAAATCATTTTATCAATTTGACAAAGATACAGGATTTTGGGGTGTACCCAACTTGTCTCAAGACTATGTTTCAGAGTTGAACACTACACCAATCCAGATATCTAATAATCAATACGGCATTCGTGATAGCGGTGGATATAACAATAAGCTTACGAACAATATTGTCATAATTGGAGGATCACACTCTTGGGGTGCGGGTATTACTACTGAGCAAAGGTATTCTGAGATTCTTGCAGGGCGACTAAGTAGACAGGTAATTAATATGGCTCAAGCTAGTTTAGGTATTGATCAAATATGTATTGCTATTATGAAGAAAACACAGAAATTTAATCCAAAAATTATAGTTATTGAGCAATACCCATGGGCAGTATTAAGAATTAGTAATAATTATGTTAATGGCTATATTAAGCCATCTTTTAGTTTGGATAGTAATGATGATTTAGAGTTGAGTAAAGTGCCTTTTCTTGCAAAATACAAAGCTATTCGACAAGCAATAGGAGAGTATCGTTCATATAAGAAGCAACTCAGTGAATATCAGTCCGGTATTGATTTAAGTGTTTATGATCCCATGTTAGACCCTATTTTCTTGTCGTGGAAATCAGCACATTATTCCCATATGTATAAATTATTAGAAAAAATTATTATTATTATTAAAGATTATTGCCAAAGTAATAATATTAAGCTTATTTTCGCTTTAGGTACGCTTCACCAGCAATTTAAAGAAGGTGGGGAGCAGAAAACATTGCTTATTGACTATGACTTGCCTAGGGATAAGTTACAAATAATTTTAGATAAATTAAATATTGATTATATTGATACAAAAGATGTAATGCTGTCCAATCATACTCAAAATGACCCAGTTGTTTTTCGTGATGGGCATATCAACGCTAAAGGGCATCGTATTTTTGCTGATTTAATTGAAGGTATTTTGAAGGAAAAAAAATGGGTTTAAAAAATAACAATACAGTTGTTAGTGCATTGAAATTAGCTTTATCTAAAAAAAGTCTTAATTTAAAAATAAAATATTTATTGTTAGCAATTATATTTATACCATTAATCCTCTGGGAAAATAAAGGTGGCCCGGTAAATTCTAATAGCGCCAGTAGCCAAAGTTTAACTGGCGATGACATCTATCCTTTATTCTAATGCGTAAGAAGACAATTGTTATTTTAGGTGATTCGACTAGCATGTCTGTTGGTGCTGATGGCGTATCTTATCCATATTTATTATCCAAGGTACCTATCTGGGATGACAATACAAGTATTGTCAATTGCTCTATCCCAGGATTTACATCAGCCGACTTGTGTGCCTTTTTCTTTGATAATTTAAATATATTTGGTGAAATTGTTGCGGTTATTATTTATACAGGAAATTGCGACACTATGTCTTCTGAGTTACCTCGTCCAAAATATTCTTTTTGGTACCAACTTAAAAGAAGAATAGTTCAAAGATATAGCATTAGCAAACCTTTAAGATTAAGAAACAAACTATTGCATTTTAAATGGCATAATAGTTTTAATTTGGATATAGAGCACGCTACAAAAGTCGAAGACTTTTCTTTTAATCTAGAGCGTGTTATTAAATATTGCAATAAGCATACTATAAACACTATTATCGTTAACCCCATTGCTCACAAGCACTTTCCTGCTGGCATTGGTAATGGTAATTTTATGTTTTATCATTATTATGATATTAATGACAAGTCTAGCGAAATAATGGATATTGATGATAGGCGCTTTATTAAGGCGTATCAATATTTTGAGGATAATAAATTTTTGAAAGCTGCTGGCTTATATCGTGAAATACTGCTCAATCCAAAAGATTTATCTAGTAATTTAGAATATCAGGCTTTAGTAGTTAATAATTATGCCATTTGCCAGGCTAAATTATCTAATTTTGAAGAGGCAGAATATCTATTGAAAATCACCACAGAAGGGGCAAATGCAAGAGTAGAAATTATCCTGTACAATCTCGCACTGATAGCTAAAGCTAAAGGACAGTATCAACAATACAATGTTCTGCTTGAGCAGGCGTATGAAAATGATAAATTTATGTACCGTATTCGTAATCCGTATCGTGATGTGTTAAATAATTTAGCGACACGATATAAACTTCCTTTGTTAGATGTAAGCAATATTAGTGATGATGAAAGTTTTGTTGACCATTGTCATTTATTACCTAAATTTCATCAAAAAATTTCTAATTTTATTGTTAAAGAGTTGCAAAATTCTGGAGAGCATTTGGCAACTATTGATAATCAATTATATAATCCAGAATACGCACTAGGAAATGATCAAAAATTTGAAGATTATTTTAAGATTTTCTCTGATTTAAGTCTTAAAGATATCTCACATCAAATATCGTTGATTTCGAACTGCACATTAGCAGATATTCAAGAGAATTCTCTACTTAGTCAGGACGTTAAAAATACCATTCAATATACACAGAAACACCCCCTTTTTAACAAGGTAGAAAGCATTTTATTGGCAAATCCATGCTGTCCTTCTGATGTGGGGCGTTTTAGTGAATTTTTCACAATTAGATTTTTAGTCCCTTATGTTAGATATATTGAAAATAGCGAAGATTTGAATAAGGCTTTTCATACAAAGGAAGGTTTATTAAAAACAAGTGAACAATTAGGTAGGATATTACCTCAAGAAAGTCATCAATACATAGAGGATAATATTTTATCATTGTCTTCCGAGCAAGGGCGTAGCTGGATAAAGTCAATTTTGTCAACCTGTTGCGAGCAATTAAATAATCATTTATCCAAAGGGTCTCAAATTGATAATAGATTGAAATCCACTATTTTTTGGTATTTCAGAGAGGTTTTACGTTTTGGGTCTCACTCTAGAATGTCTATGCGTTATGAAAGAGTTCTTTTAGAAAGAATTGTAGAAGCGTTAGCAGTTGCTAGTGTAATCAATGAAGGGCTTATAGATAAAAAATATAATGAAGAGATAAAGTGTTTACTCAATTCTACCAAGGAAGTTGCCAACATTCACGAACGGTACACCGAGAAATACCAGCCAAAAGAAAATAATGCATCACTAAGTTTAGAATATAATTCTGAGTTGAATAATTTTTTAAATAAAATACAAAATAACTTATGTTAATATTGGGAATATCTGCTTTTTATCATGATAGCGCAGCTAGCTTATTGAAGGATGGTGAAGTTATCTGTGCCGCACAAGAAGAACGATTTACGCGCATCAAACACGACTCTAGTTTTCCAGTTAACGCTATTAACTTTTGCCTTGAATATGCTAATTGTTCCATTGATGATATTGAGTATATTGCTTATTATGAGAAGCCTAGCTTGAAGTTTGATCGACTTGTAAAAACTTATTTAATGACAGCTCCATCAGGATATGAATCATTTATAAGATCAATGCCAGTTTGGCTTAAAGAAAAACTTTGGCTTAAGCGACATATTAGGAAGAAATTAAAATTTAAAGGTAAAATTATATCCCCAGAGCATCACCAATCGCATGCAGCTAGTGCCTATTACCCCTCCCCTTTTGATAAGGCTGCTTTTATCACTATGGATGGTGTTGGCGAGTGGGCAACCCTTAGTTATGGATATGCTGAGAATAATCAGCTTGATATTAAGCAAGAAATTAAGTTTCCACATTCGCTTGGCTTATTGTATTCTGCTTTTACTTACTATTGTGGCTTTAAAGTAAATTCTGGAGAATATAAGTTAATGGGGTTAGCCCCTTATGGTAAGCCAAAATATACTTCATTGATTTTAGATAAATTGATAGATTTAAAAGACGATGGCTCATTTAAATTGGATATGTCTTATTTTAATTTTCATGTAGGCTTTACAATGACAAATGGTAAATTTCATGATTTGTTTAATCGTGAACCTAGAAAATCTGAAAGTGAAATAACTGAGCTAGATATGGATTTAGCCGCCTCTATTCAGCTAGTAACTGAAGAAATTGTACTAAAAATTGCCGCCTATGTTAAAGAGCAAACCCAGGTAGAGAATTTATGCCTTTCTGGAGGTGTTGCGCTTAATTGTGTCTCAAATGGACGTTTGTATCGCGAAGGTATTTTTAAAAATATTTGGATACAACCAGCATCAGGAGATGCGGGCAGTGCGTTAGGAGCTGCGCTGTATGTATGGTATAAGTACTTGGGCAACAAGCGTTTAACAATTAATACACTTGATCGCCAATCTAATTCATATCTAGGAACATATTATAATGATAAAGATATTGAAGCGTTTTTAAATGATGGAAATTTGCCATACTTAAAGTTAAACCCATCTGATTTAATTGATACTGTTAGCAATAAAATTGCTGGTGAGAATGTAGTTGGTTGGTTTGATGGACGTATGGAGTTTGGACCTAGGGCGCTTGGATCCAGAAGCATCTTGGGCGATGCTCGAAGTAAAGATATGCAGTCTACTATGAACCTTAAAATTAAATACAGAGAGAGTTTTCGCCCATTTGCACCGATTATTAGAGCTGAAGATGTTAGAGAGTGGTTCGAAGTTGATGGTAATAATGACCCACTTAATAACTTTTCTTCTCCTTATATGTTGATGGTAGCTCCAATTAAAGAATCACGTCGATTAGCAGTAGATAATTCAGATAATTATAATCTGGAGAATGTTAATCAATCTCGTTCGGAAGTTCCTGCTGTTACACATGTAGACTTCTCCGCTAGACTTCAAACAGTTCATCAAGAATCTAATCAAAAATTACATGATTTGTTGAGTGTCTTTAAAGAAAAGACTGGCTGCCCTATTATGATCAATACTTCTTTTAATGTAAGGGGGGAGCCTATTGTGGAAAGTATCGAAGATGCATATCGTTGTTTTATGCGTACTGAAATGGATTATTTAGTCTTAGGTGACTTTATCTTGGACAAGAAACAACAGCCAGAATATAACGAAACCCAGGATTGGAAAAATATTTTTGAATTAGACTAATATGAATTATTTATTAAAGCCATTATTGACCATTATTTTCTTTGTTATTCTGACACCGATTGGATTGTTTTTTAGAGTATTTGGAGTCGATTATTTACAGATTAATTCTAAAAAAGAAAGCTATTGGATTGATAAGGAATAAGTATTTATGAACAAAATATACAACATTTTAGAAGTAGCTAACACGCATGGAGGGAATGTTGATTATGTTATGGATTTAGTGGAAGAGTTTAAAGAGTTTCATAAAGAAGAGGGCTTTGGAATTAAATTTCAGCCATTTAAATATAATCAAATAGCATTAGAGGATTTTGAATGGTATGGAGTTTATAAAGAGCTTTATTTCAATGAAAATGAATGGTTGAAAATATTTAATAAGGCATATGAAACAAAAGACATTTGGATAGATGTTTTTGATACATATGGGGTTTTAATTATTCAGAAGAATCTAAATAAGATACATGGCTTGAAATTGCAAACATCTATTCTAGATAACCAAGAAGTTTATCATGCGCTACAAGCTATAGATACCTCAAAATTAAAATTAATTATTAATATTTCGGGTAGAAGTAAAAATAATATTGAGAATATTATCGCAAAGTATGAAACTTTAAATGTTGAAGAATTATTGTTAGAAGTTGGGTTTCAGGCGTACCCCACCGATTTAGCTGACTCCGGCCTATCTAAAATAAAATTTTTAAAAGATAATTATAGATATAGAATTGTTTTCGCAGATCATATTGATGGCAATCACCAAGAAGCCATAACCCTGCCTTTAATAGCAAGCATGTTGGGCGCGGACTGTATTGAAAAACACATCATGCATAGTACGCTCGAAACTAAATATGATGCCTTTTCTAGTGTTAAGTATAGCATATATAAAAAAATCATTGAAAATCAAAATTCATTTTTACCTCTGTTGGATAGTGAATTTATTAACGTGTCTGAAATAAAATATCTTAATGATAGTTATCAAATTCCTATATTAAATATCCAGAAAGAGCAATCATCATTGATAAATTTAAACACTGATTTCATCTTTAGAAGGTCAGAGTTGAATGGCTTAAATAGTGAGGAAATTGAAAATTTAGTTTCTAATTATCATGTATTGAGTACTTTGAAAAAGGCAGGTGAAACTTTAGAAAAGAAAGATTTTAAAAAAGCAAATATTGCTGCTATTATCGCTTGTCGATTAAAATCATCAAGACTCCCTAAAAAGGCACTTGTAAAAATTGGATGCTTGACTTCAATTGAGCTGTGTATTAAGAATACATTAAAAATTAATAATATCGATAGAGTTATTTTGGCAACTTCTGACAATGAACAAGACTCAGAGTTATCAGAATATACATACAATGATTCTGTTGTTTTTCACCAGGGCGATGCAGAGGATGTTGTCGCAAGATATCTTGACATAATTAATGATCTAGAGATAGATGTATTTATAAGGATTACAGGTGACATGCCTTATGTTAGTAGCGATATTGCTGATTATTTATTGAAAAAGCATTTTGAATATGGTGCGGACTACACAGTTGCAAAGAATTCCTCTGTCGGCACTTCAGTAGAAATAATTAGCACCTCTGCCTTGAGAAAAGTAAAAAAACACTTTCCAAGTGCGGATTATTCCGAATATATGACTTGGTATTTTCAAAACAATCCTGAACATTTCATTTTAAATTTTGTAGATTTACCCCAAGAATGGGTCAGGGATTATAGATTAACATTAGATTATCAAGAAGATTTAGATGTGTTTAATCAAATTGAAAAATACTTTAAAGACAATAATATTATTTTTTCTATTCAGGAGCTGTATAAATTTTTAGATGAAAATCCAAAAGTAAGTTTAATAAATGGTCATATTGGTTTACTGTATAAAACAGATAAAAACCTAATTAAAATATTAAATAAAAAAACTAAGATTTAAGATGGGTCGGTAATATGAATGTTTCTTTTAGGGTTGACTCGTCAAATAAAATAGGGATTGGACATCTAATGCGCTGCTTGACTTTAGCAGATGAATTGAGCAAACAAAATCACGACGTTGTATTTATATGTAGAGAGTTAACAGGTAATCTAATTACCCTAATTAATTATTTAGTATTAATTTTGCCAAAAGATGGTAACTTCCAATCAGATGACTTATACCTAACTTGGCTAGGTGCTACACAGGAGCAGGATGCAAAGCAAACGATTGAAGTTATTTCTAAAAATACAGATATATTGATAGTTGATAGCTATGCATTGGATGAAATATGGCACAAGAAACTAAGGCAACATACAAAAAAAATTATGGTGATTGATGATTTGTCAGATAGGCAATTTAATTGTGATATCCTGCTTAATCAAAATCTAGGCAGTCAAATGAAGAACTACCAAGGAAAGGTGTCAAATAACTGCAAACTACTACTGGGATGTGATTATGCTTTGCTACGACCGGAGTTTAAAGAGTTGAGAGAGCAAGCGTTAGAAAAAAGAAAAAACACTAAAAAAATTAAGAATATTTTGATTAGTATGGGTGGTAGTGATATTAAAAATATAACCTATGATGTTTTGCAACAGTTAGATAGTAGCTTTAATGTTGTCGTGGTTCTAGGAGGTGCCTCCCCCCATAGTGCAATGATAGAAAATTATGGAAAAGATAAGGATATTAAAGTGATTGTTAATGCTAATAATATGGCCGAGTTGATGCTGGAAGCTGATTTATCGATTGGCGCAAGTGGCTCAACAAATTGGGAGCGTTTGAGTCTTGGATTGCCTTCTTTGATTTTTACAGTTGCAGAAAACCAGATAAAATTTTCAAAGATTCTTGATGAACTTGGGCTGATTAGATTGCTTGGCCATGTTGGTGAAAGAAAAGCTGTTAATGTGATTAAGAAAAGTATTTTGTCAATTGATGATTTAAGTGCCTGGTCAAAAAGATGTTTCAACAGTTGCTCTTGCGATGGAGCTTCAAAAGTTGTTGAAATTATTACAAGTAAATCAGTGTCAATAACATGATAAGTTTTAGAAAAATTACTGAAAATGATTTACCACAAATATTGCGCTGGAGGACTGACCCAGAAGTGACACGTTACATGTCAACAGATATCGAATTTAATCTTGAAAAACAAACTAATTGGTTTAATCAAATTGTTTGCACTTGTTCTCCAGCAGAACATTGGATTATTTTTCATAATGAAAAACCTGCTGGAGTACTAAATCTTGCAAAATATGATTCAACGCTTCATGAGACTTCTTGGGGGTATTATATTGGAGAGATAGAATCTCGAATAATAGGAGGGTTAATCCCTGCATACTTTTATAATTATATGTTTTTTAAAAGAGATCCTTCACTTAAGAAAATTAATGGACACTTTTTTAGTAAAAATACTAAAATGCTTGCAATGCATCGATTCTATGGTATTGAAGAGTTTAAGGTTTTAAAAAATCATGCTCATAAGTATGGAATTTTTTTTGATCTAACTCTTATAGAAATGACGAAAGAGAGATGGACTTTACAAAGGGAAAATTTTCAACATTATCAGGCAGTTTTCGAGGAATAAATGAAAGTTAAAATTGATTCAAATACATATTATTTACCAGAAAAAAAAGAGAATAATGAGAGTTTAAAGCTTGATAAT
>Ga0233440_1003214_pt1 | contig 12493 bp, 10 predicted proteins | sample SI_123_September_5_FD_182791 | JGI IMG/M metagenome (GOLD analysis project Ga0233440, IMG submission 182791) | Seawater microbial communities from Saanich Inlet, British Columbia, Canada - SI_123_September2016_120_MG | ecosystem: Environmental > Aquatic > Marine > Inlet | place: Canada: British...
TTTCTGTCCAACGATTGGGGCTCACCTTAGAAATTCATTAAAATTAATAAAGGAAGAAAAAATGAAAGCTGAATTAAAACCAAGAATAGAATTAGAGAATAGAACGAAATTAGAAAATGTAATTCCATTAGCCACACCATTTGTAATATTTGTTGACCCTGCTGATATATGCAATTTTAAGTGCACTTTTTGCCCTACTGGTGATAAGGATCTTATGAAGAGTGTTGGACGTCCTTTAAAGGTAATGAAGTTTGATTTATATACAAAAATTATAGATGACATTGCTGAATTTGATCAGAAGATAAAGGTGTTAAGACTTTATAAGGACGGGGAGCCGTTATTAAATAAAAAATTACCTCAAATGATCAAATATGCAAAAGATAAGGGAGTGGCTGATAAAATTGATACAACGACAAACGCATCAGCATTAACAAATGAGAGGAGTTTGGCTCTTATTGAAGCTGGACTAGATAGAATTAATATATCAATATATGGTGTAAATGAAAAGCAGTATAAAGAATTTTCAAAAGTTAATATTGATTTTAAAAAAATAGTTGAGAATGTTAAGTTTTTTTATGAAAACCGAAAACAGTGCGAGGTACTTGTTAAGATAAATGGAGACACTTTAACGAAAGATGAAAAGCAATTCTTTCTGGATACCTTTGGAGATTATTGCGATAAGATATTTATTGAGCATATTATGGGATGTTGGCCTGAATTTGAAATCAAAGGCGTAGATATTAACGATGAATTTGGAATATATGGGCAAGAAATAAAAGAGGTAAGCGTTTGCCCTTATGTTTTTTATGCGTTCTCTATTAATTCTGATGGTAGTGTAAGTACTTGCTTCCTTGATTGGGCAAGAAAATTAATTATTGGCAATGCAAATACACAAAGTGTAAAAAATATATGGTTTGGAGAGGGGATGAAAGAGTATCGAAAAATGTTTTTAGAGGGAAGAAGAAAAGAGCATCCCGTTTGCAAAGATTGCGGTCAATTGACGCATGGAATGCCAGATAATATTGACAAACATAGTGAAAAACTATTAAAAAAATTGTAAATGTATTCTATCAATGAGGCTAATAGAGATTTAAATATATTAGTTTCAACTAAAAGCTTGCCAACGCCTACCAAAATCACAAAGAAGCTGATTTTATATGGTGTTGGGAATATGGGAAAATTGGCAAAATTTTTTTTTGACAATCTAGGGTTTGATATAGATTTAATTCTGGATAAAAATCCAAAAAAGTCTAGTGATTTTTTTGAGAAACTAAAGGTTGACACCCTTTAAAATATAGCAGATATTAATAAGGAGGATTATATAGTTGCAGTTTCGATTGCAAATTCTCCATTTAATGAAATTAAAAACTATTTAGAAGGGCTATGAAAATACTTCATATAATGCCACATTTAGGTGGCGGAGTTGGTAAGGCATTAAGCACTCTAGTTGCACAGTTTACAGATAAGGATTATTGTCATTCATTTCTTCTTCTAGAGCTGCCAGAGAAAAGCCAGTTTCTTGATAAGATTAGGGAGTTAGGGTGTGAAGTACACGTCAAGCCAAATAATGAAACTGTTAATGCGTTAGTCAATAATACAGATATTGTCCAATTAGAGTGGTGGAATCATCCTGCAACCTTTCAATTTCTTTGCACCCATGATTTACCACCAATGAGGCTTATGGTTTGGTGCCATATTTCAGGTCTTAGTGTTCCAATAATTCCACAAAAACTCATTAAGGCTTCAAGATACTTTTTGTTTACATCAGCGTGTTCATATAAGGCTAAAAGTATTATCAGTTTGGACGATATAAATAAGTTGAAACTGGGCGTTGTGTCAAGTGGCATAGGATTTAAGTATAGCAAAACAACAAAATTTAAATCTCAAACAAAGTTGCGATATGGTTATATGGGAAGTTTAAATCCAGGCAAGATACATCCAAACTTTATTAGCTATTTATATAAAGTTGACATTTCTGGGTTTAAGGTAAGTATATGGGGTGACAATTTTTATAAAGATGTATTGCTAGATAAATGTAGAGATATGTCTAGTGTTGAATTAGTAAATTTTAAAGGTTATTCAACAAACCCGCAAATAACACTATCTTCATTAGATGTGTTTGTGTATCTATTGAATCCCGTCCACTATGGTACAGCAGAAAACGTACTGTTAGAGGCAATGTCTTTAGGTGTAGTTCCCGTTGTTATGAATAATGAAGCTGAAATGGAGATTGTTAGACATGGAGAAACAGGTTTGATTGTGAGTGATGAAAATGAATTTTCGGACGCTATTAATTGGTTGGAATCTAATCCTAAAGATAGAGAGAAAATGTCAAAGAATGCAATTATTGATATAGGTAAAAATTACTCAACTAATAAAATGTTTGAAGATATGAGTAGTTATTATGAAAGATCTATAAAGTATTTAAAACAAGAAATAGACTTTTGTGATGCTTTTGGTAATGACCCATATGAATGGTATTATGTTAGCCAAGAGCATAATGATATTGTTATCAAAAGCTATAATAATGAACTCAATGAGATAACTAAGGGAAGTTTAAGACATTATTTGAATTACTTTCCCAATAACTCCAAACTTAAAGCAATAGTTAAAATATGAAAAGGTGTATTGAGAGTTTTGATTATAGAATAGCAGAACAATTGCTTGAGGATATTTTTAAAAGACAGGCAGCAACTCCCCTCAAAAAACTTGACAAACCTATTGTATTGTATGGTGCCGGTGATTTAGGACAAATGGCGAAGGATTTTTTTACGAATGTTGGTGTAAAGGTTGAATTTATTATTGATGCTAACGCAGACAAATGTAGAAAAGTAAAAAAGTGGAATGGAAGTAAAATTCTATTTCCAAACGAGGTTGATAGTTTTGCTAAAAACAGATATAAGGTTGTAGTTTGCATTGTGACGTCTCCGTATACACTAATATTAGATAGTTTATTATTAGACGGTTGGCAGGATATATCTCCTTTTTATGATATTGCTCAAATTTTCTCATCTGATCATCCATTGAACAACGGGTGGTATGCAGAACATAAAGATATAAGTAATTCTAAAAGTGTTCTAGGATTTTGGTCAGACAATATTTCTAGAGCTTATTATCTTCAATTTATTGCATGGAGAGTCTTAAGAGAAGAATGGTTATTTAAAGGTATAAATGTAGACAACAACAACAGATTCTTTATAAAAGAATTGATTAAAGTTCTTTCAGATAATGAATATTTTATTGATATTGGAGCACATCATGGCAATACTACTAAAAAATTTATTAAGATTGTAAACAATAAATTTAAAAAAGTATTAGCCATTGAACCAGATTTGATAAATGTAAATAGAATAACTAAAGACAAGTATTTTAAAAGGCAGGATGTCAAATTATTAAATATTGCAATAGGCGATAGTCCAGATTATTCAGGTTTTTTTGGCGGTTATGGATATATGTCCAAGTTGTCAAAACACGGAAATTGTAATGTGCAAGTTAAAACTTTAGATAGTTTAGATGTTAAACCAACTTTTATAAAAATGCATATAGAGGGTGGAGAGAAAGCGGCTTTAGAGGGCGGAAAGAATACTATTATTAGTAATAGGCCAATTGTAGTCATAACAGCGTATCATAATATTGATGGAATCTATAAGTTGCCTTTATGGTTTAGAGAAAATCTTGAGAATTACAGTTTAATTTTGAGAAATCATAGTTGGAATGGAACAGGAACAGTAATTTACGCAATACCAAAGGAAAGATATGGTTAATTCAAAGAAAGCTTTAATTGTAGTTCTTCCATACATGGTTAATGGTGAGAAGAAGGTTAAAAAGACACACAAAAGAAATATAAGATCTTTTTTGGCTTTTCCATATGGAGCTTTAACAATAGCTTCATATGTAAGAAAAGAATCTAATCACGATGTAGAAATTATTGATTTAAACATACCTTTGCAGTCAGATCCATCGGCAGATGTGGGGTTATTATTTGAAAAATATCTTTCAAATGGCTTTTATGATTTTATTGGATTCTCAATGTCTTATGATAATTCATTTCCATGGCTGGAGTTGTTAACTAATATTGCATTAGAAAAATTTCCAAAATCTATTATGTTTGCTGGCGGCCCCGCAGCAAGTACAGCATATAAAGAGATATTAAAACTTGTTAGAAATCTTCACGCAATTTGCTATCTTGAAGGTGAAGGGCCTTTATTAGAAATAATGAATTCTACCAATCCAAAACAGGTTTTGAAGAGTAGTAACACTTGGATTACTCCTGAAAAATGTAGAGATTTGTTATTTGCACCTGCTGCAACTCATGTGGACCTAGATGGAGTTATTGATGTAGATTATGAATTAGTTAGTCAAGATGCATATAATATGAGGGAGGCTTTTTCGCCATTCGTTAAGTATCATGAAGATTCAAAACAGTTTTTCATTGTTACATCGAGAGGATGTCCATTTAAGTGTGTTTTTTGCGCAGAGCCATCATTGCAAGGGTCTAATATGCGATATGCAAGCGTTAGCAGCATCATTAGCCACATTAAATTTCTTATTGATAATTATGGATTGACAGTTCTAACAATATATGATGACCAAATATTATTGAACAAGGTTAGAGCAAAAGAGATTTTTAGAGAAATTGGAAAACTAAATATACGTGTAGAAATGCCCAATGGTGTAACGTTGTCATACATTGATGAGGAAATGGCGATGTTAATGAGTAAAGCTGGTGTGGATACTCTATTTTTAGCTATTGAATCTGGCTCTCCTAGGGTTCTTAGAGAAGTAGTCAAAAAGCCAATTGCATTTAAAAAGATTAAGCCGGTAGTGAATCTATTGAAAAAATATAATATTTTTGCATGTGCTTTTTTTGTTATTGGGTTGCCTGGAGAAACACGCGAAGAGAGGATAGAGACAAGAAATTTTGCCTATGATATGGGTTTTGATTGGTGTTTTTTTAACTATGCCACACCTTTGAGAGGCAGTCAGTTATATAAAGATTGTGTTGACAACGGATGGATTAAAGAGAAATATAGAGAACTTGGTTCGATTAATATGTCGGAATATGTCTTAGATATTCCAGGTACTTCTAAAGAAGAGATTCAGGAGACAATCTTTAATATGAATATAGATTTGAATTTTGTAAATAATGTTAATATTAGAGACGCGAATATTGAACTAGCAATAAGATCATTTAAAGAAGTTTTGTTACGCCATAAAGGCCACCCTATAGCGCATTTTATGCTTTCCATATGCTACAAAACTATTGGCAATATTGAATTAGATGAGTATCATTATGGTATATTTAAAGATATCGTAAATGAAAATCTCAATTGGTTAGATGTTTGTAGTAAATTTAATTTATCTATTGATAATAATGACACATTTATAAGTAAAAAAGTTAAACTTGTAGAGACGGCATGAAGATGGAAAAACTTTAAAGATAAATATATAGACAATGGCAGAGGAATTCCGATAAACCTTCACCCTAAAGATGGCAATCTTGCTGTTGAAGTTAGCACTGTGTAAAATAATCCGAAACTCTTAAAAGGTTAACTCAACATCATATTTGGTGGGATTTATATTGTGCGTTTAAATTAAAATAAACGAAATAGGAAATTAGTAATGGATAAAAATGAAGAATTTAAAGAATATGTTAATAGTAATATAGAATCAATAGGAAATGATAAGAATTTTATCGAATTATCTAATTTATGGAATCAGGCAGCAATAAAACATAATTATGCTCAGAATTTCACTTGGCTTGGTCGTCCAGTAATTCAAGTCCCTCAGGATTTGTATGCGATTCAAGAATTGATATGGACTTGTCGCCCTGATCTTATCATCGAAACTGGAATTGCTCACGGAGGTTCGTTGATTTGTAGTGCTTCAATGTTAGCATTGCTTGATTATTGTGATGCAGTTGAGTCTGGGGAAGCTATTAATCCAATGGTAAGCAATCGTAAGGTTGTAGGTATTGACATTGACATTAGGAGGCATAATCGATCTTCAATTGAATCACACCCAATGGCACATAAAATTGAGATGATAGAAGGATCTTCAATATCATCCGACATAATTAAACAGGTAAAAGATATTTCAGAGGGTTATGAAAAAATTCTTATTTTTCTTGACTCTAATCATACTCATGATCATGTATTACTTGAACTAGAGGCATATGCGCCATTAACCTCAATAGGTTCGTATTGTGTTGTTTGGGATACTGGTGTTGAGGACCTGCCAGAAGGTTTTTGTGATGACCGTCAATGGGGAAAAGGCAACAACCCTAAAACTGCTGTTTGGAAATATTTGGAAAGTATAGAGTTCGATGGCCGTTCTGCAGAAGATGGCGCACCATTAAATTTTGAAATTGATAAAAATATTGAATATAAACTCGCAATTACTGCTGCGCCAGATGGATTTTTAAAACGAATCTAACATTAATAATGCGCAATAAAATCCCATTGGTCAGCATTGGTATTCCTACATATAATAGGTTAGATTTGTTAGATGAAGCGATAAAATGTGCAGTAAATCAAACATATAAGAATCTAGAGATTATTATTTCTGATAATGCTTCGCCTGGCAATGAAGTTGAGGCTTTAGTTAAAAGCTATATGAATAATGACAAACGTATTATTTTTAAGAAACAGTTTATGAACATTGGGCCAGGTGAAAATTTTAAGTATGTATTGAGCAAAGCTAAGGGAGATTTTTTTTTATTAGCTGCAGATGACGATGCAAGGTCTCTAGATTTTGTTGAAAAAAACCTAGAATTTCTTAGAGCTAATCACGATTTTATTGCATCAACATCACCAACCAGGTTCAGAGATGGAGAATTCGACAGTAAAAAAATGGGTGTTAATTCTTTAGAAGGTAATGTTGAGGAGAGGATATTATTGTTTTTCAATACATGGCATGCAAACGGCAGGTTTTCTTCATTAATTAGAATGAGCGTTATGCATAAAGCTTATGATAGTGACTTTTTTTTGGGTAATGACTGGTCTGTAATTGCCAGGCTTCTTGTAAAGGGAAAATTTAAGTTAATAGATGAAGGTTGGGTTATTTTGGGTAATGATGGCATGAGCCACAACAATATTTTCCGTTTATTTAGAAGTAAATCAATCGAATTCATCCTCCCATTTTGGGTGCTAACTATTTCTTTGTTTAAACTATTAAATAGTACAAGTTTAAAGTTTAAAGTTAAATTACTTCTCAGAATGATAAAGCTTAATTTTTCAGCATTTAAGCTTAGTATTAAAGCAGAAATTTATAAATTATATAAGCGATTATGAAGATTGCTTATGATCATCAAACTTTTACTGTGCAAAGATATGGGGGGATATCTAGGTATTTTTACCAGTTGACAAAACACATTTCAAATATGGGGCATAATGCAGAGATATTCTCCCCTTTGTATATAAATAACTATATAAAAAATCTCCCAAAAGAACTTGTTAACGGGAGGTTTGCAGGCTCTAAATATATTGACAGAATGCCTAAAAAATCTAGAATTATAGGTGGTATGAATAGATCTTTAAGTAAAAGGCAGTTAGATTTATTTAATCCGGATATAGTGCATGAAACCTTTTACTCAAAACATAAAACATACAAAAAAGCTAAATGCACCGTTATTACTGTCTACGATATGATTCATGAGCTGTATGATTATTATTTACCACCCCATCATAAAGGCTGGAATGAGAAAAGAGAAGCTATAAATCGTGCAGATCATATAATATGCATTTCAGAACACACAAGAAAAGACCTTATTGAATTATTTGGCATTGAGAAAGAAAAAACTTCGGTTGTGCACTTGGCTTATGATAACAGTACGATCATTGACAATAAGAGGTTAGATAATCAGCGTCCATTTTTACTTTATGTTGGTTGGAGGGAGTGGTATAAAAACTTTAAACCATTTCTGAAAAGTATATCAAGATCTAAATCAATAATGAATGATTTTGATATTATTGCATTTGGCGGTGGTGAATTTACAGTAGAAGAGCTTAAATTAATGACTGAACTAGGGTTTAGAAATGGGCAAGTAAGGCAAATTTCAGGTAGTGACAAATTGTTGGCAAAATATTATTCACAAGCAAGAGCGTTTATTTTTCCATCATTGTACGAAGGTTTTGGGCTTCCCCCATTAGAAGCTATGTCGTACAATTGCCCAGTAATAAGTAGCAATGCCAGTTGTATGCCTGAAGTTATTGGCGATGCTGCAGAGTATTTTGATCCAAGTAGTTTAGATGAAATACTTGAATCAGTGGAAAAAACGGTGTACTCAGATTCCCGTATAAATGAATTGGTTTCATTGGGCAAGCAGCAGATTAAAAAATATTCATGGCAAAAATGTGCAAGTGAGACGTTGTCAGTTTATCAGTCAATTATTTGAGGCATGAGTAATAAAGTCGCACTTATATGTGGAATTCGAGGACAGGATGGGTCATATCTTGCGGAGTTCTTACTAAATAAAGGGTATGAAGTTTGGGGAACTTCTCGTGATATTAGTAGTGGAAACTTTAACAACCTAAGTTTTTTAGGAATACAAGATAAGGTCCATCTTATTTCTATGAATACTACGGACTTTATTTCGGTTTTCAGGGTAATTAATGAAATTTCCCCAGATGAAGTATACAATCTATCAGGACAATCATCTGTCGGGCTATCATTCGACCAACCTAAAGAAACTATCGAAAGTATTGTTCTAGGTATGCTTAATATTTTGGAGGCAGTGAGAGAAAATAAAAAAATGGTTAGAATTTATCATGCTGGATCTAGTGAGTGCTTTGGTAGTACAAAAAATAAACCAGCAAATGAAAACACACCATTTGATCCGTTAAGCCCCTATGCTATTGCCAAGACAACGGCATCTATGCTTGTGAAAAACTATCGTAGTGCATATGGTATGCATGTAAGTAACGGTATTTTATTTAATCATGAGTCTGTATTGAGACCTGAGCGATTTGTTACACAAAAAATATTACATACTGCAAAGAGAATATACCAAGGGAGTGGCGAAAATTTATCATTAGGACGGATTGATATAGCAAGGGATTGGGGTTGGGCGCCTGAATATGTTGAGGCGATGTGGATTATGTTGCAACAGGATAATCCTGATGATTATGTTATTGCTACAGGTGTAACAACAACATTAGAAGATTATGTAAGCCAAGTTTTTGATTTTTATAATCTAGATTGGAAAGATTATGTAAGCCATTCCAAAACTTTAGTTAGGCCATTGGATATACAAAATAGTTATGCAGACCCATCAAAGGCAGAAAAAATATTAGGCTGGAGCGCAAGCGTCAAGATGCCAGACTTAATTGAAAAACTTATACAATGAACATTTATTATGCTTAAAAAGATAATATGTACACATGGTGGTGGTCGATTTGGCAATCAATTACTAAACTATATTCATTTAGCAGCGCTAGGTCTTGAATACCCTTTTCTAGAAATTGAGCAATGGGAGCTAAATAAGTACCTATCTTTAATAGATAGTAAATTTATAATAAACAATGGGCAGTTGACAAAGCTTAATAAAGTACAGAAATCTACAGGGGGTGATGTTTTATTTACGAATATAGTTAGTAAAATAAAAACTTTATCGTCAAGGTTTGGAATAACCATCTATCATTTTTATTTTTATTTCAAGCCCAATGCAAGCTCTATTATTGTTGGCGATGATGGGTGCAATATAGGATTTCTTCAAGGCGATAGGCATGGCAACCTTATTTTGGACGATAGATTTATTAAATCGTCAAATAAAACAGTATGCCTGGCCGGCTGGGAATTTAGAAATTGGGATCTTGTTAGCAAGTGGAAAAATGAAATATCAACTCATTTAAAGGATATTTTTATCGATCAAGAGCAAGATAAAAAAAATATTTTGGGAGTGCATATTCGAGGGACGGATTTTAAATTGTATCAAGGTGGGATGCTATATCTTTCAGATGAAAAATGGCGTTTTGTCGTAAGTAAGTTTTTAGAAAAACATAATAACAAGGTTGATTTACAAATTTACTTGTCTGATGAGGAGAAGGAGTGGGGTAAATTTATAAATAATTATAATAATGCTAAAGTTAGTGTTGGTAGTGTTGGCTGTTCAGGTGATTTGTTTGATGCATTTTCTGACCTAATTAAATGCAAATGGATAATCACTACAGGTTCGACATTTGCGTTGATGGCTGCATGGATTGGATGCGCTTCAGTATATAGTGCTAATGATATAATTGAAAATGATAAAATTAATTCAGTTAATGTCGATGATTGGCGAACACATGAATATTTAAAAGGGAATTGGATGTGAATATCTTAGTATTGCTTTCAGTTGAAATCAATGATAACCTTTCTGGCTCATTGTGAAAGAAAACAATTGTAACATTCGTTTTGATATTCTGGCAGTAGTTAGAGTATGGATATCGGTAAGCTTACTGTTTACTTTGTTTGTATTTTATTTTAAAAATATATATGATATTGGAGATGGTGTAGGTTACAACTATCTACTTTCATTTTTTGTTGGAATGCTAACCTTATGGTTATTGACACCAAGTAATTATAAAATAATTTCTGTAAATAAGGTTATTATTGCTATTATCAGTTTTTTATTTTATATTTCTCTTAGGTTTGTACTGGATCAACAGAGTTCTACAGGTTTATTTGCCTTTATGTTTTCAACAACTTCAGGGGTATTTTTTGGGTATTTTTTGGGTATTTTTCTTGCATACTTGTTTTTAAGTATTGTGCAAAATGCATATCAATTTCCATGTTCAAAAATATATTTTAATAAAGCTGTTTTAGTATATTTTGTATTAGTTACAATTTTTATTATAGTTCTTTTTGATCACCATTATGCAAATAAAGTTTCATGGTTTTCTATTAATGAGAATCCAGTGAATTATCAAAGGCCAGGCATATTGTTATTTTTACTTACAATTCAGAATGCAACTTTATTAATTGTCGTCAAATTACTCTCACCAAATAAAAAAAATAGACTTATTCAAATGTTATTTTATATAAGCACTCTTGTTATGATTCTATTAGGCCAGCTTATTGGTTCTAATTTCTTTTTTTTGGCTGGTATCGTTCTATTGTTTGTTGTTTTTTGGTATTTAAGTCTCACAAATTCCTCAGCTAAGCATCTGATTAAAAAAGAGATAAGACTATCAAGCCTTTTTACTAGGTGGATGGGTAAAGAAATATACAAAATCATAATGGTTGTTCTTTTAGTATCTCTCCTGTTATTTATTGCTGCTGTTGAGTTGTCTATTATTGATTTTCAACAGTTAAGAATAACAGGAAAAGAAACTTATATTCCTTCGTTAAATGTTAGGATGGATATTTTAAAAAGTGTGTTTATTATGCATCTTAATAATGCGCCTTTATTTGGCGATATGTTTGTTCATGAGATTGTGAATACGCGCTATATTCATAGCTTGTTACGAATATTGCCTAGTATTGGCATAACTGGTGCTTTATTTTTTTTCTTTATTATTTTTTTACTTTATCGAGATATTAGGCTGTGCAGCAAGATGACGTTTAGGGTGAGTTCGAATTATCAAATATTCAGACTAATAATGGTTACTTATATTTTACTGGGGGCTTTGTTAATGGCTGGATTCTCATGGATTCCATTATGGTTTATAATTGGCCTATTTTCTATTTCTATATTTAAGAGGTCGGCCAAACTATAATGTTAAAAATGACGCCAATACAAAATAATTTTAGAATTTTAACCTTTTGGGCTTCTTGTTAAATGTGTGGAATATTAGGAACGATTCCATCAACTGATAATAGTAAATTTAAGAAAGCACTAGATACTTTATATCATAGAGGCCCTGATGATTATGGAGTTAAATGTGTTGGTAATTCTATTACATTAGGGCATAGGCGCTTGTCTATAGTTGATTTGAGCTCTAAAGGTCGTCAACCAATGTCAGATATAACCTCTAGATACACTCTTACATTTAATGGTGAAATTTATAACTTTATCGAAATTCGAAAAGAGTTAATTAAGAAGGGCTACTCTTTCTTCTCTCAGTCTGATACAGAGGTTGTTTTGTATTCCTATATTGAATGGGGGGTGGAGTGTGTAAATAAGTTTAACGGAATGTGGGCTTTTGCCATTTGGGATAGACTTAAGGCTGAGTTATTCCTATCCAGAGATAGATTTGGCAAGAAGCCATTGTTTTATGCGGTGGTTAATGGAAAATTTATCTTTGCCTCCGAGATGAAGGCCATTTACCCGTTCCTTCCATCGGTTAGACCATCTAAAGATTTTAACTGGATGAAAAATAATATTTTTTTATATGAATCAACAGATAAGTGTTTAATTGATGGCATAAAAAGATTTCCCTTTGCTCACAACGGTATTTACAAAGATGGAAAATTATCAATTTTCAGATATTGGAATACTTTGGACAATCTTGTTGATGTTTCCAATAGTTATGATGACCATGTAGAGAGATTTAATGAAATTTTTATTGATGCG
>Ga0233440_1003219_pt1 | contig 12481 bp, 10 predicted proteins | sample SI_123_September_5_FD_182791 | JGI IMG/M metagenome (GOLD analysis project Ga0233440, IMG submission 182791) | Seawater microbial communities from Saanich Inlet, British Columbia, Canada - SI_123_September2016_120_MG | ecosystem: Environmental > Aquatic > Marine > Inlet | place: Canada: British...
AAATTCCAGTAGACAAACCGCTGAATATCCATCACCCCCCCCTTGATACCTAGCAACGGGATGTCAGGCACGTCAATGGAGATATTCAATTCGCTCAAAGTCTTGCCTAAATCGGTCAATTGCTCGCTCAGCTTCATCATGTCTTCATAAGAGATATGCTTGGTAGCACTACGGAAGTGATCATCAACTAACTCACGTGGCAAGGCTTTTTTAGCATACATGTAAACTGCAAATTCACCATTATCGGTCAAAATGCGTGACAACTCTTTATAAGTCTGTGCTACATTTTCTGTGTGATGGATAACTTGATCACAACTAACATAATCAATAGACATTTTATTAAGGTTGGTATCAGCTATATCACCCTTAATGAAAAACAAATTTTTTGTTTTTTTGTATCTGTCGGCTGCAATATAAGCAGCATCCGAGAAATCCATGCCGATAACTATTGATTCAGGAGATAAGTCAGCGAACCACTTGGCTTTGTATCCTAAGCCACATCCAGCATCAAGGATTATTTTCTTAGTTTGCAAAAATTTCGCAAAATCCTGCTCAGATTCAAAGCCATACAATTTCAAATACCATTCACGCTGAAAGGCAAACAACTTCTCCTGTTCTACAATATCTTCTTTGGAGTATTGCGCCCATTTTAATGAGAATACCTCGTTGGTTTGCTTCTGATTCTCAAGTTGACTATCTTCCTCGCTCAAATAAGTATAATTTTTGAATACTAGCGGCTTTTTAAAGAGGGTTTTAAAAGATGGGGTAGGCATGATTAAAACCCCTTAAGACAGGCTACAACGTAGTTGTAATCCTCTTCGCTCATTCTATTATGTAAAGGGATTGCCATTGTATTTTTATCGCAATCTCTAGCATTTGGAAAATCCTCTGGTTTGATATTAAACCTATTTTTGTATAATGAAAGCATATGTATAGCATGCGTACCAGGGCGAGTTGAAACACCTAATTCTTGTAATTTTTCCATGATCTCATTACGTGACAATGGAGCCAATTCAGGATTAACATAGGTTACAAAAGATTGCCATCCATGTCGGCCATTTTCTGGCTCTTGTGGCAATATGAGCCATTTTACATCTGATAATTTCTCTCTATACCAATTCGCCCATTGTGCTCGCTCATCTATAAAAGAATCAAGCTTATCTAGCTGAACCAAGCCAATAGATCCTTGCAAATCTGTCATACGGTAATTAAACCCTAATAAGTTAAAATCTGGCAGGATATACGGCTTCGCACCATGATGCCTTTGCTCTTCTGAGATAGTCGCTCCATGATTTCTCATCTGATCCATTAATTCGAACAATGAGTCCTCTTGAGTGGTTAACATGCCACCTTCACCTGTTGTGATAGATTTTCTAGGATGGAATGAAAATGATGCAATATCGCCAAGATTACCTGCATATTTGCCTTTATATTTTGCACCTGCTGCACAGGCAGCATCCTCTAATATCTTTACATGCTTTGGTATTGCAGATTTAATTGCATCCATATCAGCACAGAGTCCAAATAGATGTACAGGAATTATGGCTTTGGTCTTATCCGTGACTTTGCTCGCAACTTGCTCTGGATCCATGTTAAACGTTCGCGTTGATACATCAACAAATACTGGCGTTGCGCCACAATATAAAACTACATTTGCAGTAGCAATCCACGTAAATGCCGGAACAATAACTTCGTCACCTGCTCCTACACCCATTGCAGCTAACGCCAAATGTAAACCGGTTGTGCATGAGGTGACTGCCAACGCATGATTTACTCCATGTTTTTCAGCAAAATTTTCTTCAAACTTTCTTACCTTTGGACCTTGTGTTAACCAGCCCGACATAATCGACTCTTTTACAGATTGCCATTCAGCTTCTCCGGTTACTGGCAATGCAATCTGTATTGTTCTTTTTTTCATTATGACAATCCTACATCTTTACGACGTTTTTCAACTTCAGCTTTATGGGAGGCTCTCCAGCTAATTAATCGTTGCAGTCCATCTCTCAAATCTATTTGTGCTGTAAAATCAATTTCTTTACTTGCTTTAACAGGATCTCCAACTCGATTTTTTACCAATGTTGCTTGGCTTCGAGGCGCATAATTAATCGGCTTGTCGCATCCAGTAATTTCTATAATTATTTCTGCTAATTCTTTAAGTGATGTTCGAATGCCAGTGCCAACATTATAATTTTCATCAGTAGCCTCTGATTTCATGGCACAGACATTAGCTAGCCCGCAATCTTCAACCGCTACAAAATCAAATGCCTCAGATCCATCACCCATAATTGTAGGACTTTCCCCTCTATCAATTGCATCAAGCATTTTCATAATTACCGCAATATAGGCGCCATGATAATCTTGACGTGGGCCATATACATTCATATAGCGCAAGCCAACATAATCTAAGCCATAACGGTGGTGAAAAGATCTTAAAAATGCCTCTCCTGCAATTTTTGTTGCACCATAAAAATTTTTATTATTGTATGGATGGTCTTCATCCATCGGCTCTCTTACCGCATCACCATATACAGAAGCTGATGAAGATGAAACCAATCTTTTTACACCTTTAGCAACACATGCCTCCATCACATTAAAGGTTCCTCGCACATTCACATCAAATGCTGTGCGCGGATAATCATGACACTGAAGAAGCCAAAGTGCAGCAAAATGAAAAACACCATCAGCGCCATCAAAAGCAGATTGTAGAATATCTGTTTGCATGATATCACCACCAATATCATAAATACTTACTCGAGGATCTTCAAGTGCGCTCGCTAAATTTTCTTCACTTCCACGAACAAAATTATCATAAATGATTATTTCCTGTACATCCTCCTTTAGCAACAAATCAGTAGTATGCGATCCGATCAATCCTGCGCCACCAACTAATACAAGTTTTTTCCCTTCTAAGTTCATATTTTTTTCTCCTGTTTTGTAATATGATTATCATAAATATATCTCGCAAATGAAAATGCACTAGTCCATGCTGGAGATATTGCGTTAATAATATGTGTCGAATTTTCTCCACTCTCTACTAAAAAATCATTAACCATTCTACCGGTTTCTATATCTAGCATTTGCGCTCTTATTCCGACTTTATTTGATGGTAGTAAATGTTGCGCTTTCAATCTTGGTAATATTTTTTTTGCAGCTGCTACAAATCTCGGCTTTATATAACGACTCCCCTCTTGCCATGAAAGGCGTCTAAAGCCATCTTTATTTGCAATAAATTGCCTTGTTAAATTAGATGTTATGTCAAAAAAGTCGCGTACGTTTACACCTTTTATTCCATGATAGTTCTCCCTACCGAAGGCTGGCACAGCAGTTGGGCCTAAATATGTAATCCCATCAACAGAAGTAGTTGTATGCACTCCTAAAAATGGGACTCTTAAATCTGGAACCGGATAAACAAGATGCTTTAGATTAAACCCTGCACCAGGATCAAGCCTCCAATAAATACCTTTAAATGGTAATAATGTATATTTTTGACCAACCCCAAACTGGTGTGCAATTTTATCAGCATACAATCCAGCTGCATTTACTGCATGGCCGTAACAATATACTCTCCCATCTGCTAAGTTTACTTGTCTAGTGGTAGAATCAATCTCAACTATCTTTGAATTAAAATATATAGAAATCCCCATACCTTCTATTTCTTTTCTAAGAGATTTCATGACTTGTTTAGAGCTACCTACGGATGTTGATGGGACATAAAGCCCTCTACCATTGAATGACCTTATCTCTGGCTCTAATTTTTTTAAATCATCCTCGTCCAACTCTTCAACAAAAATATTACTCTCTTTCGCTCTTTGAACTAATGTGTCTAACTGAGGTGCGTCATGTTTATTGATAGTAATTAAAATTTTGCCACACTCAACTAAAGGAATTTTGTGCTCCCTATGATAGTCTTTCATTTCTATAGCACCCTGGCTACATACCTTTGCTTTTAGTGAATTCGAGGGATAATATATCCCGCTATGAAGTACACTACTATTTCTACCGCTAGAATGAAGACCCACATCTGGCTCTTTCTCCAATATAGAGATACTTGCATTTGGATTTCTAATTTTGATTTCTCTAGCAATAGATATCCCGACTATCCCTGCGCCTATAACCAAATAGTCTGTAATTATTTTCATAAGGTTTTAAATACTCTTAAAGTAGTTGGCCATTAATGCTTTAGCTAGCGCTCTTGAAGTTGTCCACTTGCCACCGAAAACACTTATCAAATTTTTATTAGCTTGCATTACATATTCTCTTGTAGACTTGTTTACATCCTTAGAACTTTTTATTAATGGCCTTACCCCTGAAAAACTTTTTACCACGTCTTGCTTTGTGATCTGATCCACAAAATAATAATTATAAGCGCCTATTAGATAAATAATTTCAGATTGTGTAGGTTTTATTTCATCTGAAATTTTTTGTCTAACTTCAGTTGTGCCAATTAATGTTTGGCCTTTGTAAGGAAGAACGAAAAATATACGCCTTTCACCTGGTACTTCTAAAAAATAACCATGATCTAGATTTCTATTAATTACAATATGAGAGCCTCGCACTAAATCCAGCTCATAATCTGAATCAATACTATTTTCTTTTAATATTTGATATGCCCACGGACCAGTAATATTAATTACTTTTTCAAACTGCTCTTTATTACCGTTATAAGTAATCTCTCCATTAACATCAATTCGATCTACTGCTGTTTCTTCTAATATTGTTAAGTTTTTATACTGCTTTGCTTGATCAGCTGCCCAGAGGCCTAATTGATGATCATCCATCTGACCATCGTAATAAGAAAAACCTTTTACAAGATTGTTCATTTTTAATCCAGAACACAATCTTTGCATTGAAGTCTTGCTATGATTTTGGTGCTTGCCGATATTCTGCTTTCCTGCAAATAAATCATACAGATATAAGCCTATCTTATAAAACCAAGCTGGGCGTCTTGACTGCTTATAAATTGGTATAAATATTTTAAGCGGCTGCGCTAAATCTGGCGCTTGATTAATCCACCATTGCCTCTCTCTCAGAGCTTCTTTTACTAATCTAAATTCAAAATTCTCGAGATATCGTAAACCACCATGAAGTAATTTAGATGAAGTAGATGACGTCTGAGACATTAAAGTGTTTTTCTCAAACAAGGTTACGTCATGATGATGCTTACATAACTCCCACGCAGTCATAACACCATTAATCCCGCCGCCTATTACTGCGATCTTCATTTGATATTTTCTTGAATCTTAGAAACAACATAATCAACTTGATCATTAGTTAAAAATGAATTCATTGGTAGACTCATCACCTTATTGGAGGCTTTTTCTGATATTGGAAAATCACCTTGTTTGTAATTCAAATATTGAAAACATTCTTGCAGATGAAGTGGCATTGGGTAATGTACTGCAGTTGGAATACCGTTATCTTTTAACTTAGCTTGAAGTGCATCTCTGTTGTTGACCCTAACAGTATATTGCGCCCAGGCGCTTGATCTGTTTGACTTAATAACTGGCGTTTGCAAGCTATCAGACAATGCATCCGTATAGTGTTGCGAAACCTGTTGTCGATCTGCTAATTCTTGGGTGTAATGTGGTAATTTGGCCAATAAGATAGCCGATTGAATAGTGTCTAAACGCCCGCCCATGCCAATATATTTATGATGATAGCGTTTGTTTTGCCCATGCACACGCATCATCTTTATTGTCTTAGCATATTCATCGTTATTAGTAAAAATTGCACCGCCGTCACCATAACAACCGAGTGGTTTCGCCGGGAAAAAACTGGTGGTTGATATGTCGCCAAGGTTACTGTCAGTTTTGTCATTGTAAGTAGACCCAAAACTTTGAGCGCCATCAATAATAACTTTTAGTTTATGCTTATCAGCAATAGCTTGAATAGTGTCCATATCTGCAGGCTGACCATAGAGACTCACTGGCATGATGGCTTTAGTCTTATCGGTAATTGCAGCCTCAATCAGATTTGCACCAATATTAAAGGTGTCCGACTCAATATCGACAAACACAGGCCTGGCCTTCATTAGAGCGATGGTTTCTGCTGTTGCTATAAAAGTAAAAGGTGTAGTGATTATTTCATCACCAGGCTGGATATCCATTGCCATCATAGCAAGTAAGAGCGCATCCGTACCTGATGAACAGGTAATGGCATGCTTGGTGCCTGTAAATTCTTCTAATGCTCGCTCAAGTTCATGAACTTCTTCGCCCATGATGTAGTTTGATTTATTTAAAACCGCCTGAATGTTGGCGTCAATATCAACTTTATATTTCTGATACTGCAATTGCAGATTGGCAAAATCAATACCCATACTTAACCGATTACAGTAACTTGGGAGTTTTTTAATTGATATTTTTGGCCAGTATGCTCACAAGTAGTTTGAGCATTACCTATCAATGGCAAATCTAACTTCTCACCGTACTCACTCATCCAACCAATCTGCCTGGCGGGCACACCTACCATTAGTGCGTATGGAGACACGTCCTTGTTGACAACCGCACCAGCACCTACAAAGGAAAATGCGCCAATTGTTGTGCCGCAAACGATTGTGCAATTAGCACCTAGTGTTGCGCCTTTTTTTACAAAAGTATCTCTGTACTCATCTTTGCGTTCAATCAATGAGCGTGGATTATAAACATTAGTAAATACCATACTCGGGCCGCAAAATACCCCCTCCTCTAAATAGACATTGTCATAAACAGAGACGTTATTTTGAATTTTACATTTGTCCCCAATGATCACTTTATTGCCGACAAAAACATTTTGACCAAGTGATACGCCAGAGCCAATCTTAGCGCCACCACAAACATGCACCCATTGCCATACTCGAGAGCCTGAACCGATTTGTGCACCCTCATCTACTATCGCCGTTTCATGTACTTGATAATCCATGTTAATACCCCAATGGTAATGAAGTGGTTTTACCGTCTCTAGCTGAAAGATAAGTAGCAATTAACACTTCTAGTGATTTCAGACCCTCTCTACCATCAGTTTCTGGTTCAGCATTACCACGTAAAACTTCAATGACGTTGTTGTAATATAGCGGATGACCAAAACCATAAACAGATGTGGTTTGATAATTAGCTTCTTTAACCTCATCATCATAATCTTTTGGCTCGTCAAATTCCCAATGCTGAATATCATTAACAGCAACGCCGCCCACACGCACTGTACCTTTTTCACCAAGAATAGTAATACTTCCTTCTAGATTTTTAGGGTAAGTCAGCATAGTAACACTCATAGATCCTAATGCGCCGTTGCGCCACTTAACATTAAGCACGCCTGTATCTTCCACCTCAATGTCACGCGTGGTACTCATCATCGCTTGCACTTTGTCAATTGGGCCAATTAGCCACTCTAGTAAATCAACATAATGAGAAGCTTGATTCATAAAGGCGCCGCCATCAAACTCCCAAGTCCCTCGCCAAGGAGCTTGATCATAGTATTCTTGTGGTCGGGTCCAGAACACATTGAGATGCACCATATGGATTTTTCCAAATCGATTCTCTGTAGCAGCACGCTTAAGAAGCTGCAGGGTAGAGTTCCTACGATTTTGCTTAACCACAAACAGTCGCACACCGGCATCATCGCAAGCCTTAACCATACGAACGCCATCGCTCCAACGAGTAGCCATCGGCTTTTCTGTCATAACATTAACACCATGCTTAGCGCACAGTTCGGTTTGATCAGCATGGGTGCCACTTGGCGTACAAATAGCAACCAAATCCAGTTCTTCATTTTCAAGCATGTCGCTTAGATCAAGATAACCTTTCACCTTATATATTGCTTCATGCTCAGAAAGAACTGATTGCTGAACATCGCAAATAGAGACAAGTTTAATATTGTCTAGATGCTTTTCTATCGAACCAAAATGATTTTTTGAAATGCGACCACAACCCGCAATCGCTATTCTAATTTTTCTATCAGTTATTAAATGCATACCTCTCACCTAAACTATTGAATCCACATACCAATCCATTGCCTCATCCATACCCTTCTCTATCATGTACTTTGGTTGGTAATCTAACAATATTTGTGCCTTATATATGTTGGCCTGAGAGTGTCTAACATCTCCAACTCTAAAATCTTGATAAATCGGTTCTTTCTTTTCTAATCCTTGTATTCTTTGGATTAGTCTTTCTTCAATCATTTTATAAAGTTTGTTTAAGCTAGTTCTATCATTAAGAGCAACGTTGTACACTTGGTCAGTAGCTTCATCATTATCAGTCGTGGCAGCTAGTAAATTCATTTGCACTGTGTTATCAATATAGCAAAAGTCTCTACTAGTCTCTCCATCGCCATTAATAAATACATCTTCTTTGTTTAAGATGGCCGCCACCCATTTTGGTATGACTGCAGCATATGCGCCATTTGGATCTTGACGCTTGCCAAAGATATTAAAGTATCTTAATCCTATGGTTTTAAAACCATAGGTTTTTGCAAAAACATTTGCGTAAAGCTCATTAACAACCTTAGTAACCGCATAAGGACTCAAAGGATTGCCGATCTTATCTTCTACTTTTGGCAGATCTGGATGATCGCCATAAGTAGAGCTTGATGCAGCGTAGACAAATCTTTTTACATTAGCATCCTTACTGGCAACTAGCATGTTCAAGAAGCCATCAATATTTGCTCTATTAGTATTAATAGGATCTTCGATTGATCTAGGAACCGAGCCCAATGCTGCTTGGTGTAAAACATAATCAACGCTATCACATGCCTGTTTGCAATCCTCTATCTCTCTTATATCACCATTGATAAACTTAAAGTTACCGCTTAAATCTTTGCCGGTAGCTTTATTAGCATCTTCGATAGCTTGATCAATATTATGCTGATGACCAGTATCAAAGTTATCCAGACCCACCACCTTTTGATTAAGGATTAACAGCTTTTCTAGTAAATTAGAGCCAATAAAACCCGCAACGCCAGTCACTAACCAGGTGTTTTGATTATCTTTTAAATGTTCTTGTAGTTGTTCGTATTTAGCCATCTATAACCTTCCATCCACTTCGTTAGCATCTAATAAGTACTTAATATCATAAAGTACATGGTTGTCCTTACCAAAGACTTTTATTTGCCCTAATGATAACTGTTTAAATTCATCATGTGCAACTGCTAACAATATTGCATCATACTTACCCTCTACCGGTTGATCGATTGGCTTAATACCATATTCATGCACAGCTTCATCCTTATCAACCCATGGATCATACACATCTACATTGCAATTAAACCCTTTAAACTCTTTAACTAAATCTACTACGCGAGTATTGCGAAGATCAGGGCAGTTCTCTTTGAATGTTAGGCCCATGATTAATACATTTGCATCTACAACATGAATGCGCTTCTTGGTCATTAACTTTGAGACTTGGTCTGCCACATAAGATCCCATACTATCGTTTAGTCTACGACCTGCGAGAATCATTTCTGGGTTGTAACCCACCTCTAGTGCTTTGTGAGTCAGGTAGTATGGATCGACACCAATACAGTGACCCCCTACTAGACCAGGTCTAAATGGAAGGAAATTCCATTTAGTGCCTGCTGCCTTTAATACCGACTCTGTATCAATACCTAGCTTATTAAAGATAAGTGCAAGTTCATTAATAAGGGCAATGTTTACATCTCTTTGAGTATTCTCAATAACTTTAGCAGCTTCAGCTACTTTAATGCTGCTTGCCTTATGTGTGCCTGCTGTAATGATCTCTTGGTATAGTTCGTCAACCTCGGCAGCAATTTCAGGTGTAGATCCTGCAGTAACTTTTTTAATAGTGGTTAGACGGTGCTCCTTATCCCCTGGGTTGATACGCTCAGGGGAATAACCACAATAAAAATCTTTGTTAAATTTTAGGCCAGACTGCTGCTCAAGGATTGGTATACATACCTCCTCAGTGGCACCAGGATAAACAGTAGATTCGTAAATCACAATATCGCCATTTTTAAGAATTGAGCCTACTGATTTGCTTGATTTTTCTAAAGGGGTCAAATCAGGTCTTTTATGTTTATCAATTGGAGTTGGTACTGTAATGATAAAGATATTACAACTCTTAATATCTTCTAGATTTGTTGTGTAACTTAGATGCGTTGCGTCTTTAAGCTCTTCAGGAGTGGTTTCAAGAGTTGAATCAATGCCATTATTTAGATCATTAATTCTAGGCTGGTTAATATCAAAGCCAATAACTGTACGTTTTTTACCGAACTCGACAGCAAGGGGGAGGCCTACATAGCCTAAGCCTATTAATGCTATTTTCTTATCGCTCATTCTATGCCTCCACAAAAATTTAGATCATTTTTTTTAATGTTAACTCCTTTAAACTGCTTATGCGCAACAAGGTAAATGCAAATATCCATATCCAATCCTTCTTTTAGTTCGATCAATTCTAAATCCTTATAAGCCTTTATATTTGGCTCAACCACTTTAATATCAATATCCTTACCTAGCTCTTGTGCAATATACAATGCTGGCGATTCTCTTAAATCATCAATATTAGGTTTAAACGCTAGCCCCATACATGCTATTGTCGGAACCATTCCATTGTCCTTTTCAAATTGAAGCACTTGATTTTTTATTTTTTCAACTACCCAATCAGCTTTATAATCATTTGTTTTTCTGGCCTGTTCGATCATTTTTGCCTTACCATTTGCACTGTCAACAATAAACCACGGATCTACTGAAATACAATGCCCTCCGACCCCGCAGCCAGGATTCAAAATATCAACCCTTGGATGTCTATTTGCTAACAATATCAACTCTCTAACATCAATACCTATATCGTCACATAATATTGATAACTCATTAGCAAATGCAATATTTACATCTCTAAATGAGTTTTCGGTAAGCTTTGCCATTTCTGCCGTTTTGGCAGTTGTTTCTAAGACCTCGCCCTTAACAAATGTCTGATAGAATTCTGCAGCTTTTTTTGTCGATTCATCATTAACACCGCCAACCACTCTATCATTTTCAATGAGCTCTCTCATGATATGACCAGGCAGAACCCTTTCAGGAGAGTGGGCAATAAAAACATTGTTAATATCAATTCCTTCTTTTTTCAAAATATCAGACATCATATCAGTTGTGCCTACAGGCGATGTAGACTCTAATAAGATTAAGTTGCCTGGCTTGATGTAAGGTGCTATTTTCTTTGTTGCATCCACAATATAATCAACATTCGGAATTGGGGATTTTGTCACTTCATTAAGCTTATCAGTATGAAATGGTGTGGGTACTGCAATCATAAAAATATCAGATTCAACTGGATCAATGTTAGCCATTAAAGATCCGCTTTGTACTGCAGATTGTACAAATGTATCCAGCTCAGGCTCAATAATATGGATTTCACCACAATTAATTGTATCAATTACATGCTGATTAACATCAACACCGTGAACCTGATAACCTCTATTGGCTAACAATGCTGCTGTAGGCAGGCCAATGTACCCCATTCCCATTATGCATATCTTTCTCTTATTTCTCATACAATTAATCTTTTAGAATGTTTAAAATTTTTTCACTTGTGTTGCCATCGCCATAAGGATTGTGAGCCTTACTCATTCTCTGATATTCACTCGAATCATCAAGTAAAGATTGAACCTCTTTAATAATATTATCTCGATTTGAGCCAACCAGTTTTACAGTTCCTGACTCAACCGCCTCTGGCCTCTCTGTTGTATCTCTCATTACTAATACTGGCTTACCCAAACTGGGAGCCTCTTCTTGTATGCCGCCACTATCTGTCAGTATTAAATATGATTCACTCATTAAATAAATGAACTCTTCATACTGAAACGGCTCTACAAGCTTAATATTGCTAACGTTTGATAATAACTCATTAACTGGCTTTCTTACATTAGGATTGAGATGAACTGGGTACAAAATATTAATATCAGGATTATTTTTTGCCAGTACCTTTAATGCTTCACAAATATTTAAGAAACCTTGTCCAAAATTTTCTCGACGATGCCCTGTAACCAATATAAATTTAGAACTTAATTCTTGAAATCCTGACTGAAAAATTGTATTTTCAATCTTCAGCCTCAAACTCTCATCATTCTTTATTCGGTTCACAACCAACTGGAGTGCATCAACAACAGTATTACCAGTAACAAATATTGATGACTCGATTACACCTTCATTTAATAAATTATCCTTACTCGTGCTAGTTGGTGAAAAGTGATAGTCAGTCAAAACCCCAGTCAGTCTTCTATTGCCCTCTTCTGGCCATGGAGAATACAAATTCCCTGTTCGCAAGCCCGCTTCAACATGACCTATTTTAATTTTTTGATAATAAGCTGCAAGGCTAGTTGCAAAAGTTGTTGCTGTATCGCCATGCACTAAAACCACATCTGGATTAAACCCTTCTAAAACAGGTTTTATTTTTAAAAGAATGTTTGATGTGACATCGTAGAGATCTTGACCTGGTTTCATGATGTTTAAATCATAATCTGGGGTAATTTGAAAAAGATCTAGCACTTGATCAAG
>Ga0233440_1003221_pt1 | contig 12480 bp, 18 predicted proteins | sample SI_123_September_5_FD_182791 | JGI IMG/M metagenome (GOLD analysis project Ga0233440, IMG submission 182791) | Seawater microbial communities from Saanich Inlet, British Columbia, Canada - SI_123_September2016_120_MG | ecosystem: Environmental > Aquatic > Marine > Inlet | place: Canada: British...
AAGAGAAAACTTACTATGACGAACATTGATCGTTTCGACACGTTGATCACACAAATGAATTGGCGATTAAATGAGGGCAATGGTGAAGCAATATATTATCTTGGAATAAATGATAACGGATCAATATATCAATTTAAAAATGATGAATCAAATGATACTATTTTAACATTTAAACATATTACCAATATGGCAAAAATAAAAATAGTTAGTATTAAAAAAATAATTAATCATAATCAACATTTTTTTAAAGCAATAATTCAAATTCAAAATAATTTTGTCAAAGAGAAAAAGATAATAATTCTCGGTAATCCACGATCAGGTAAAACAACATTTTTATCTTTTTTATTGTATGGTGTAAAAGATAATGGTAATGGGTATCTTAGAAATAAATTATTGCGATACGATCATGAATTTAATACTGGATCCACAGAAGCATTAGTTGTTAAAAGCATTGGTATAAATGATGATAATATTTTTAATTATAGTACATATGTGGAATTTGATGAAATTAAAAAATTCGCACATACAATTATAACTTTTTTTGATGTTACTGCAAATTATTTACATAATTCATTTAATCTTATTAAATATATGGATCATATAATTATTATGCAAAATAATGACAATGTGGATCAATATATTTTAATGGCAAATAAATATAATTTACCATATACAATAATAAATAATAATTTACCATATGTGCCACTAACAATCAAATATTATGAATCAATTGATACTCGCAAATGTATTGGTAATGGAATAATTTTATTAAATATTATATCTTACAATAAAAATGAATTTTTAGTAACATGCATGAATATAAATAGTAAATTATCTTGTACAGATACAATATATTTTGCCAATTCTCTTACCACAAATATGACATTTGGTCATATCATATCGTTGCGTTATTTTGATAAATATATTGATACTATTGATAAAAATGTTGTATTCACGGCAAAGATTTTGTATAATAATAATCTTAAAAAACAAAAAAGGAGTTTTTTTTATGTGGCATAAATGTTAATGAGCAATGTTGCAAAATATATTGACAAAGATGTTTGTGAAATTCTTCTTTTAAAATTATCTGATAATCCAGATAAGTACAATAGATTATTGACAAATAATAAAAATAATTCGTTATATCTCGTGTCAATTAAAGATGAAAAAATGATAATGAAAATTTCCGATTTGATAGAAGAAGAACAAGAAAATAATAAAATGTTGAAAAGTCCATTACCCTTATTATATACATCTGTAATATATGATTTAAAATTGTTTTCTTTTTATGAACAATATGATAATAAATTGGGTAATTTATTTAAAATAGTATTGGATGATGATATAGTTACATCCATTATAAAACAAATTGATACAGTGAACAATACATTTTTTGCCATATTTGGTACATTTACGACTTGTAAAATAGATAATTTTCTATTCAAGGTAATAGATAATGGAATTCAAATATCATTATTCGATTATGAAAAAAGTTCAGTAAAAATAGATAATCCAATTGAACAATTCTTTCTTTATAATGCCAGTAAATATATATCAAATATTGATATGGTAAAATATGGCGCGAGTATGAATGAAAAATTTAAACATAAAATATTGAAACAATTAAAATATACAGAAATAGATGAAACTTTTGAAGGTAATAATGAATCATTTATTAAAATATTTAATAAATGGATACAAGACAATAATTTAGTGGATAATTATATTACATACATAAATAAAGAACCATTCAATTTTCCATATTATTATCCAAAATTCTAATTAAAGTAATAAAATGATATAATACTATTATAATGTCAGAAAATACTCCTTTGAAAACAGAAGATGTTGCTTTGAAAACTGTCCTAGATTTACACACACTATTATCAGATCATCTAAAAGGTAATATTACTTTAGATAAGAAAACTGTTAATATTTTGACTCTTGTTCTAAATAGTTGTCCCGCAGTAATTGACGATCTAAATCATCATATTATTAAAATTATTTCAGACAATGTTATTGATTCCAAAGATTTACCCCAATTTATTCTAATGTTTAAGGATGTTATTAATGTTAACATGAAAGACTTGAAGAAAATTAAAGTAAGTAGAAGTGACGTAATTATTTTAATCGAAAGTATTATTAATATTTTGATTGACACAAATGTTATTAAAACAGGTGAGAAAAAGGATGAAATTAAGGCTCTACTATCTCTATCTGTTCAAATTTTGGACAGTAGTGTCAATCTATCCGATAACATTAATTGTTCAAGATTTATGTGTTGTTAATAAATTTCTATGTTGTTAAAAAAATGAAAAATTATTATTTTATTACTTATTTATACTAATATCAATGAAAAACTTTGATATTGTTGTGTACCATAATCCTTGTTCAGATGGATTTGCTTCAATGTGGTCAGCCTTAAAATACAATTCTTTAATAATTGCGATACCATGTAAAGCTGGTGACGTATCTAGTTTGTCGCTAGATTTATTTGATGGTAAACGAGTCTTATTTGTTGATATTTGTCCAATATATGATGAAATATTAGCTATTAGTGAAAAAAGTGTTTGGGTCACGATATTAGATCATCATAAAAGTGCTATGGATATGTGTGTTAATAAATATAATTGTGGAAGATATCGGTTTGCATCAATTCAGCATTCTAAAGTTGAATATGATATCGATATGTCTAGGGCAGGATGTCAAATAACATGGGATTATTTCTTTCCTCATATTTCTCCTGTTAAAAATAGACCCTGGTTTATTAATTATATTGCTGATAGAGATTTATGGCAATTTAAATTAAAATGGTCAAAAGAAATTAATGCTGCATTATTCGATGATAATTATTTCACAATTGATAAAATGAATGCATTGACAAATGAAGATATGGATATGTTAAGAGATAAGGGTATTGAACTATTATCAATTCAAGAAAAAAAGATTGCAAATTTATGTTCCACAAGGGTACAATGCACATTTACTATTAACAATGTGACATATAATGTATGGTTGAGTGATTGTGAATATAGTCATCGATCAGAAGTTGGTAATGCACTTTGCAAAATACCGTTTATTGATGGCAATGAACCAAATTTTGCTGTAATCTGGTGCTTTGATCCTAAATCATCTGACATATGGGTTTCGTTAAGAGGCATTGATAAAGTTGATTTAAATCAATTGAGTAAACAATATGATGAGAAGGGTGGTGGACATTTTAATGCTGCTGGATTTACCATTCGTAATAAAAAAATTAATGATATATTTATTCCATGCTAACTTATTGCACATTGTAAATCGCATTTATTTGATGTCGTTGTATTTACTTTATTCTCGGATTGAAAAGAATAAAATTGTTCACATAATAAACAATAACCGTTAACATTTGATTGTTTTGTTTTAATAAAACCACATCGTGTACAAATTTTATTTATATCAGTTACATTATCGCATTTTGCTATGTTAATTTTAGCATTTTCAGATATAGTGTTAGTATCCATTAAATAATTGAAATATTCAATCACTTAATTAATATTTTTTCAATCTTTTTGATAAAAAAATATTAAGGGAATCCATATAGTTCCGATTTAAAGGACGAATATTCGAGATCTCGCTTACGTTTGATCATAACAAAATCTTTCAACTCACGTCTATCCATAATGTCCTTGACTGTGATGGTCGATTTCATTCCCAAGATGGCAAAATACCAAGGCTTATCTGGATAACGTTGCAACATGGCGGATGTCCAATTGGGATTCAATGATACAGAAGGCCAATCCCATGGCAAAGTATCATTATCAATGATATCTCCCATGGAAATGCTCTTGTTGCAACTAACCATAGACCAAATCCATGGCGTAGCAGGATAATCGAGTATCATCTTGATGGTTAAGTCAGGATGTCTAGATACCCAAAACCAATCTTTGAACCCATCTGGGTTTTTCAGTGCATGTGTTAACAGTAACGCCATTATGTTATATAAAAAAGTTAATAATGAGTAATATATGTAAATTATTTTTCAATTTTTTTCATTAATTAATAATATTCGAATATATTTTCTATTTGAAATATGTTATTTTTATACAATAATGTTTTAATTGCATGTGTTTCCATATCAGCATTGTATTCTTCGACATATATTTCATAGTTTATTGAACAACTTAATTTAGTTATATAATCTATAACAAGACTAAGTTGGTTAAATGTTTTTACTAATTTATTATTACAGAATAAAGAAAAAATATTGTTCATTGAATATACAATAGTTTATATAATTTATATTGTGATCGTTTTAAAACTTTCCAGTTCCACCAATCCATCAACATCTGTGGGTCTAACATTTTCTATGTATGTATAATGAATACCTAAATTGGGCATCGATTTTTGTTTGTTACTAACGCTTTTAAGCAAGCTGGAGCCACGCTTTATGATTAATCTCAATTGATCCTTATTGAGCATTTCGCTATCGATTTTGGCAACGAGATGTGCCGATGGAAAATCGGCTAGATGAAACCACAAATCTTTAGAAGAAGATTCCAGGACTAACGTTTGGTTGTCTTTTGCACATTTACCAGCAATAAATATGATGGGGACATCAATCCCTTCGATATCTTCGGTAAACACGCGCATTATGATAATAATAATTTCTAATATATAAACTAATAATTATTATTTTTTCAATTTTTTAATTATCGTCTTTAAATTCTTCAAACACCTCATTTTTTAAATATAAAAACATATCGTCATCTTTCACTGCTAGTTCATTAATACGTCTCATGTCTGCATTTAATTTATCGATATTAACGGTCGATTGCAATTTACAACATACTATTTTACCATCAACTATTGCATTAATAATTAGTTTTCCTCGACCAGTACCATCTACCGATAAATGAGTCGGTAGATCTTGTTTAACTAATCTTTTTATTGATGCTTCACATGTTTCCATTGCTATAGATTTTAATAATACGGGTAATATGGATTCACATAACCTTTGTCTACAATCTTTACACATTGTAGATTCTTCTCTACATTTATCAGCGTAAATATTAATCATTCGATCATCATCTGGCAAATCTTCACAGCAAAATACACAATCTGTCATTGATATTTATATAATAATGGCATAAAAATATCAGAATATCAATTTTTATATATCACTCTATTTTAATGGATGATATTATTATCGGTTTATCCGATTATTATAATTGGTTACCATTATATTGTCAATATACAATCTTTGAATATGAACGATTTATGCATTTGTTGAATTTAAATGAAAAGTTAATGTGTCCTGATATAATTAAACAATGTTGGGAATATCATATATTGAACATTGATCATTATTATAAATATTGCATAAAACGATTCAATAAAGTGTTAATATACGTGCCACGACATTATAGTAACATGGAGAAAAGAGAACAGGTAAAAATATATAAAGAGTTTTATTTTAAACATTATGATCGTATAGCTTATGATCTTGTTTGGATAGAAAATAAACAAGGGAATATTGTAACCCATGATGTACAAAAAAATATAATATTGCATATAGATAAAAAACGAATAAATTATTCATTAATATTAAATGAAAATATTTTAGATTTGAAAGATTTAATTTCCAAAAAATTAAATATCAACATTTCAAATATAAATATTTTCTTAGAAAATGAAAATTCTTCTTTTAATTTACAACAAATATATCAATTGTATAATTATAAATATTTTGATAATGCTGGTCTACCAAATTATTCATGTTTACCCGATAAGATTAATTTATTAGATTTATATCATGGAAATTATAGTCACTTAAGAATATATTTAGTTAAATAATAATGACTGAAATACGAAATATATATGAGTATAATGACATTATGTCAAAACATGAACATAATAAAGATGATGTGTATACCATATGTCAAGTCACTGTTCATGTGGAACCGGGTTTACCAAAGCCATATTGTTCTCGTAAACCATATTTAGTTTGTGAAACAATCCAATAATTAGGTTGGTTATGTATTTGTCCATGTATGGTTCCTTGTATTATGATGACATATCCTTTTGGCATATGCATATGTTGCGATCAATCAATGATGGATGATAAAAAATATATGGATAAAGAAGTAAGAACATATAATTATAAATTAGATATGACCAAAGTTAGTGCCACAGTAAGAAATGAAATACATGCTATAAATTAAAGAAAAGTTTTTACTATTTTAGTATATGTTTTTTTACATATGAAACATTTACCGGTTAATTTACTGGAACATAGGACACAAAACATATGACCACATGTTAAACACATTTGCTTTTTATTGGTCATACATATGGAACAGGTTAAGTCATCAACATATGATTTAGTATCGTCCATTTCTTCATCAATGGCTGTGGTAGAAACATTTGGTTGCTGAACATGCGATTCAATTTGTGTGTGATTTGCTGTTGGAAACAATGTTTGACGAATGCTATTTATCACACGATCACGATTAGTTGATGGATATGATCTTTCTTCCCTAGGTGATTCTGTTTCCCTGACATAAGGTTCTATTTCAATAGGTTCTGCTTCTACATAGTTTTTATCTAATTCTTCTATATATATTCCATCACTTAACAATTCAGCAAATCTGATGGTAGTAAATGTTAACCAATTTCGTTCATTTATTATATCAAGTGACCCATCATTTATTATAGCTAAATGACGAACTTTAACTATTGCTGGTGTGCGTGTTATTCGTGTAATATATTTTACTCTATTTTCTGACATATAACAATATAATGTATCATGATTTATATTATCAATATCTGTTATTCTCCAATGTACATTTAATACTGATTTAAAGTAATTATATGCTTTTATAAGTTCACTTTGCGTTATTGAGATATCCATTAAAGGACAATATATAATATTGTTGATAATTTATTAATCAATTTTTTTTAATAAATTAAAGAAAAACTTTTATCATATTTATGTATGTTTTCTTACATATGAAACATTCACCGGTTAATTTGCTAGCACATAGAGAACAAAACATATGACCACAAGTTAAACATATTTGCTTTTTATTGGTCATACATATGGAACATGTTAAGGGTTCCACTGTTGTCTCCTCCACTGCCATCGTAATCACATTTGGTGCTCTTGCAATCACATTTGGTGCTCTTGCAATCACATTTGGTGCTCTTGCAATCACATTTGGTGCTCTTGCAATCACATTTGGCACTCTTGCAATCACATTTGGTGCTCTTGCAATCACGTCATTATATTCTTTATCTACATATTCCAACGTCATTATTTGATGTTTTAATAACAAAGTGCAACTGGATTTATTATGTGATTTTTGTACATAACACATTACAAGATGAGCACCATCTATTTGTGCATGTCGAGTAATAAATATGTTATCATTTACAATTATGGACACAATGCATGTTTCTCCTCGCATTTTATAATAATATAATGAATCCTCATTTGTATCTTCCACATTGTAAATTCTCAAATGTGCATTTTCTCTTGACTTATAATGTCGAAAAGCGTTATATATTGATATATCCATTAATATCATAATATATTATGAGGAAGAATATTTAGGTTTCTTCAGCATAATTGACCCTTGTTGAGCAATCTCACACTCGGCCACATTAGGGTTGTGAGAATTTTTTATTTCATTTCTCCATTTATTACCATTTGTTTAAAAAACATCAAATTGATATATCAAAATAGAATTAATTCCAATTATATCATTTATCTTATTGTCAAGTGTAACTTTTATATGACGTATAATAATAGATTCGTATCTTTGCATAATATGAGAAATATATTGTATTTTATCACCTAATTCGCAATAATATAAAGCATTACATTGTGTAGTATCCATTGATAATCAATAAGTTATTGGTTGATAAATATAAAATCAATTTTTTTGTTTTTTAACTATAATGTTTTACTATTTAATTGCATTACAAAATTATAAATACTATGTTATGTTATCTGATGATGACAATATATCTATTGACACGTTACCTAGCCATAATATATGCGATTGGTTATTAATCAATAGACCATTACGTATTGAAAAAGTAATAAAATATGACAAAAAATGTTCCATTAATGACCATGTAATATATTTCATGCAACAATATGGTCAAGGTAATGTTAGAGGTGGTACTTTTATTAATGTTATTTTATCCAATGATGAAAAACAAATATTAGATGTGGCTCAATATAATAGACATTTTAAATTAATTGATAATTATGTGACAGGTTGTTGTTGCTTTAGTAAGCCTGTGGAACAACACGAACCATTATTAGTTGAGATTAATCAATGAATAAAATTATTTGGAATATAATCATAAGGTAAATATGATTGCATTTCCACTCTTGACTTTTGTTCAATTAAACGACCATGTAATAATACACCTAATGCCTTGAATCGTTCCGTATAAAAGTCAGTTAATTCAACAGGTATAACAAAATATAATGATTCAAATGTGTTCATAGTTTTTAACAAATTATCTATATCTCTTGCCGTCATATAAACATTCATTTCACTTAAAAATAGATTGAAAACAGGAATATTAAATGATCTAATTGGTCTCAACGTATCAATAAATAAAACAATTTCTTCATCATATAAGTTTTCATATTTTTCATCATATAATTCTTCAATAATATTTGCTATTTTTGCATCAAAATGTGTATTATCTTCTTTCTTATTCTGTTCTATATATAAAAATATCATGAGAAATATTAGGAATGGGAATATATATTTTAATTTTATTTTAGCTACTTTCCATATATATAGCAATAGAACAAGATAAAATAAATATTTCAACAATTCCTTATTAGTTAAATTAAATTTCATTAAACTTAATTGATAAAATAAATTAAAGATTTTTCATCATTAAACTAATTTGATCATGAAGATCTGCTTCCTTACATGGTTCCTCATATTCTTCAACTTCTAATGTTGGCAAAGTGTTCTCTATACTTTTTAATGTAAAATCAATAGTAATATTCTTATCTCCAAAAGTAATGGGATCACCATTCGAATCTCTGAATTCAAGTGAAAAATTGGTTACATTATTTATTGGTGTAGACATTTTTGCAACATGATTAAACATTTTTGAACTGGCAACATTAAATTTACAGAAAGGAGTTTTCGTTGATAGATTTCTGATATATAGAGACACAATATTATCAGAACGTAAATCGTACGATTTTGTACTGTAATATGATACCTCATTTTCCAATTTAATATTGTTGGCAAATCCTAAGATATTTAATATATTACTTCTATATTTACTATAATCTGTTATCAAATTAAAGATTTGTTCTGAAGAAAAAGAACAATGTTCGGTAGCTACATCAATATCCATTGTTATGTCAAGTTGTGTTAAACATTTATTCAAACAATCTACTAATGATCTAATAGTATAATTTCCGGGTGCAATCTTAATTATATGAACATTATCTTTATGAGCATATGATGTTTGATCAGAGCATGTAATTTCACCTTCATGATTTGCTACAACATATAATGTATTATTGTATACATTAATGTTATGCATTGTGCTAGGTAAAGAATAATTGTTAATTTCGATACTTGTCAACATATTTATTGGTTTGTCAAATGTATGAACATAGTTATGTAAATTTCTGGTACATGATTTAGTATTGACAATTTCATTCTTTTCAATGTTGTTATATAATGAAAGATTTTTACCAATAGTTGATTTTATTTCTGCCATTTTTGTATCAATATATTCTTTGTTCTTATTTTGTTCCGTTATAGCTTCCTGTGTCTCTGTCATTTTTTCTTTTAAGGTTGCCATTTGAATAACAATCTTTTTCTTAGTATCCTCGATAACATTTAACTTACCATCAATACCATCGGGTGATCTACTTTGTTTAATCTTATTTTGCAATTTATCAACTAACAATTTTTGCTGCAATAAATCAAGATTGAGTTGCTGTATTTGACTACCTTGTTCTGGTGCAAATCCAACACCTTGAGTTTTCATATTTGCAATCTCTAATTGATGTTTATTTGTTTGCTGTTGTAATAAATCGGCAATATGTTGTTGAATTTGGGGATGCATTTGTTGCTGATGTTGTTGCATTTGTTGCATACGATGTTGTTGCTGTTGTTGCTGTTGTTGCTGTAATTGCTGTTGTTGTAATTGCTGTTGTTGCTGCTGTTGTTGCTGCTGTAATAGTTGCTGTTGCTGAGGTGTCAGTTGTAATTGTTGCTGTTGCTGTTGCTGTTGCTGTTGCTGTTGCTGTTGCTGTCTTAACATTTGCTGATATTGTTGATTTTGAATTTGTTGTTGAGTCATACGAGGTTGTTGTTGCTGTTGCTGTTGACCATTAGATCCCTGTTTATTTCCACGCTTATTGAGTAAATTTTTACCATCTTGTTCATATTGGTTCATTTGAATTTCTAAAGGCGTTTCATCATCAAAATCTTTGTCATTGGGATTAACTCCTGTATTAAAAGTATTAACGTTATTTTCAAAAGGATTGATTGCTGCTTCATAATCTACATCTTGAGCATTAATAAATGATTCAGTAATTGGATTAAAAAAATTATCTAGTTGACCATCATCGCGACCATCATTAACACCATCTGTAATCGTAGAACCATAGAATTCATCCATTGGGTCACGTGGTTGTTGTCTCCCTTGACTACGACCCTGTTCCTGTCTTCCTCTACCTTGTCTTCCATATCTACGTTCATCTTCCAACTCTCTATTTCTTCTATGCCTTTCTTCTTTATTTTGTCTCTCTTCCTCTTTCTGTTTCTTTGTTTTCTTTTCAAGAGAAAAATCAGGAGTTTCTGGTCTTTCGCGCTGATTACCATAATCTTGATTTCTTTCTTCTGTGATTTTTCTCATACGATCATCCAAATTTTCTTCCGAATCATCTTCAATAGGTTGTCTTGAGTGATGACCACCTGGCTCAAAATCAGTATCAAAATGTTCTCTGGAACGTCGACTACCAATAACTTCTGGCCTGGATGATATTTGTACTTTTTTATTTAATGATGCAGCATTACGTGAATCACTTAAGAATTTTCCCATATTATTAATCACTTTTTTATTAACACCGGTTACAATTTGATTGAAATTACTAGATGTAACACGTTCTACTTTAATCATTGAAAAAGCATGTTTCATTTCTGCCACTATTTTCTCAGTTAATGCACTTTTACCATTCTTATCTAATTTTAATTTATAATTTTGAGTTAAATTTAAATATATGCTGCTAGTGTTATTCTTTGAAAATATAGTATTTTTTAATTTATTGATTGTTTCAGAAGACATTGTTTAATAACATTTTTTAATATAAAATTAAAAGGTTTTTTACCGCAAATTTAATTTATAAAGAAAGTTTAATGAGTATAGAAGTAAATAATCATTGTATAAATATCAATAGTGTTAATCGTGATTTGTTAGCCAATCGTAATCCAATGAAATTTACGGTATGGATGAATGATGATCATGGTTCATCGTCTATAAATAAATCGTTTGACAACATTAAATTTATTAACTTTGAATATATCGTATTTCCAAAATATATAAAAATGCTAAAAGCTAAAATGAAGGTTACCAATTCTTTGTTCACAGATATCATTACAGTTATGGGTGGTACAGTAACTGTAAATAATCAAATAACATTAAATAATAAAACATATGAGATATGCAATAAAGTTGGATCTATAGTAAATTTTACAATTGATGGTATTCTCACCACGTCCTATGAATATATCAATGATACGACAGTAAACATATATACACCTATTAATATCAATACTATGGGCAATGAAATACAATACATTTCTTTACAACCATGTGATAATAAATATATTTATTCTACAAAAAATAAAAATTTCTTCAAATATGTTTTTCCCAAATTAAACAAAACTTCTGATATGTTTTTATCAACAAAAAAATCGTATATTGAATTTAAAAAATCTGAATTATTATCTTTGAAAAGAATTTTTGTTGAATTGTTAGATTCCCAATGTGAACCGATTATTATCGATAATTTAGATTATGAATTTCAATCTCATAATATTAAAGGTCTACATGAAGATGTTGATTATACAGATCCCTCTTATTATTTACGTCATCCATTAAATCCTAATTTTCAGATTGATATATTTTTAAAGATAGGTCAGTATGAACAAGGATTACTTAAACAATCTTCTTTCTTATAAAAGAATAGATAATGCTACAATCATTCCTATTATACATAGAACAACTATAACTGTGTACGATAGAAAGCATTTCTGCGTCATTACAAGATTAATAATAATATTGTAATAATTTTTAATTCAATTTTTTTTCAGGTCCGAAAAACTATTAAAAACTGTTCCGGTACTAATATAAATATTTTATTTACTTAAATATAAAAATATAAAGTACAATGAGAACATAGAGTTAGTAATCTCTATGATTGTTCTTATTAAATAT
>Ga0233440_1003232_pt1 | contig 12455 bp, 10 predicted proteins | sample SI_123_September_5_FD_182791 | JGI IMG/M metagenome (GOLD analysis project Ga0233440, IMG submission 182791) | Seawater microbial communities from Saanich Inlet, British Columbia, Canada - SI_123_September2016_120_MG | ecosystem: Environmental > Aquatic > Marine > Inlet | place: Canada: British...
CAACTAACTCCAACATTAAATCATGAAGATACTGATATTCACTCTCTTTTTTCGGCAAACGAATTAAATTTGTAATTGGCGGATAGTGTTTTTCTAAATTTGCGAGTGCTACATTCATTGTTTCCAATCTCCCTTGTCATACTCAACATGGGTTAAAATTCGACGGATATAAACTTTTTTGCGATTAAAATGGATGCTGGCTATTAAACGATATTTATTGCCTCCGATGTTAAAAACAGTTTTGTTGCCAACCGAATCCACACTGTTTGAAAAAGATGAACGAAGTTCTGAGACATTTGCAAAATCTGTTTTTGACAAAATTCTGAACCAGCGAAGCAAGTGGTTTTTTGCGTCAGGATGCTGTATGTAAAAGGCTTTCAACGCTCTTTTGGTAATAATGTGCATTCACGGCTTCCATTTATGATAGCAGTAAAATTTTATGCTGACAAACTAAAATATCGCAGATAGGGATATTAATAAGTTGAAATGTTTAGTCTCACCGAAAATTCTAGTAAATATTTTTAACAAAAAACTAAATTTTCAAACTTGAACACTGTCTACCAACTGAGCACCACGTGAAGCCATGAAGTAGAGTCCCATATAGTGGGTGATTTCCTGCGGATGGCTGGCGCTGACGGGAAGTCCGATTTCCTCAACCACATTGCGGGGTAGGTCATAGGTTGAGCAACCCTTGTCATAAACGAAGACTTCTTTCAGACCGGGAAGCATCCCGTGATTTCTGGCGGAAAGCAACGTCAACACAAAATCCATCACGCAGATGTCAGTACAGATGCCAACTACTAAAACATTTTTCAGCTTATTTTCCTTGCCCCAGTCAACAATAGAATTTGATCCATCCGGCTGAAACGCACCGATGAAACCGTTAATGCAGTCTTTACGAACTAAGGTTGCCTGCGGATCATTTTCCAGCCATTTCAATTCCGGAACTAAATCCTCTTCACCAGTTCCGCGTTCACAATGCGGCGGATAAGGCGGTTCCGGTTTTCCGGGATCATGTGTGTCTAGAAATGCCAGCACAGGCATTTTACGTTTGCTGAAAGCCCGGGCCAGCCGATCGGTTTCTGAAACCATCATCGAAACTTGTTCATTGGGTGTTTGGGGTGCAAGATTTCCTGCGCCGACTGTGGCAAAACCGTTGACCTCATCCACGATGATCAGACCAAAACCTTGGCTTTTTTCACGCAAATCAAGTCCTGCTTTCGAGAGCGGCATTGATTCAGTTATTTCCTGGAGAATTTTTTCTGCAGACATTATTTACCTCACTGCTTGCTGAGATTGATAGAATTTTATTCTTGGATTAATTGTGATGCTCCCGTAAAAAGTCATAATGAAACCTGTATTTGTCATTCCCGCGAAAGCGGGGATCCATTCCCCGATCAGGCCGAGGACAAGCATTTCAGATACTTACAAGTTCCTGGATTCCCGCTTTCGCGGGAATGACAAGTTTTTACGGCTACATCAATTGTAAATAGAATGCTAATTGATGCACTGCAACTCAATCAAGTTAAAAGTTTTAAACCCAACACCTAGATAGCCTCTAGAGTTCTTTTTCATTGCCGGATTGCCGATTAGATACTTTGCGGATTTAAAACTTTTCACGTTTGCTGTAGATAATAGTTTTGGTTTTACAGGAGAAAAATAATTTTCAATTTGCAAAATTTTAACTTGACCTCATTAAAAGGAAACTATAATATCCACGTTTCGCTAATTAATTCTTAATCCTGATGGGGGAGACAAACATGGTTAAAAAAGATTTAGAAAAAGTTGATCAAGCAAGTGAATTGAATTTGAGCCGCCGCAATGTATTAGGCGCGGGTGCTCTGGTTGCGGGGGCCGGAATTATCGGCAGCCAAATGATTGATCCAATTGCCGGGATTGCTCATGCAGCAGGAAGTGATGCACCAATAAAAATCGGCTTTCAAGCCCACCGCACTGGAATTGGCGCGCTTTACGGCAGATGGTATGAACGTACTACAAATGCCGCCGTTAAGCACATTAACAGTATCGGTGGAATCGCCGGACGTCCGGTTGAAATTATTACAGAAGACGACGGTACTGACCCTAAACGCGGGGCAGATGTAGTAGAAAAACTCGCTACACAGCACAAAGTCGATTTTGTTTTTGGCACACTGTTTTCGCATGTCGTGATGGGTTCCGCACCTCGTGCCGGTGAACTGAAAATTCCATATTTTGTGGTCAGCGAAGGTTACCATGTAGCAAGCGGCGCACTGAACCGTTACGTTTTCCAACCTTGTATTACAGATGTGCGTGCCCAAATTTCCGCGGTTTCCGGCTGGATGTTTAATAACCTTGGAAAAAATGTAACTATCATTTATCCAGACTACGCTTTCGGTTATAATCACCGTGATTATGCCAGTGCTGCTGCAGAAAAGCATGGTGGAAAGATTGTCGCGAAAATCGCGATTCCGCCTACAGAAAGCTCCTATACACGTTACTTTGTTAAAATTCCAAAAAACACTGATGTGATTTATCATGTCATGGTTGGTCCCGGTGTGTTGACTTTTGTACGGGAACTTGGTGAACATTTTGGTCCAAATCATCCTCAACTGTTCGGATTCATTGATTCACTGGAAGGTGTTAATATCAGCAGTCCTGGACTTGATTTTCTGGATGGTTCTCATTTCTGGGAAGCAATGCCGCGTTATGCAAGTGCTGCTGACTCTGCTGGATCAAGATTCTATCGTAATGCGGTAGGTGTCGATAATTCCGGAGCAAGCAAATCTGACTCAAAAGATGTTGCCGCTTATTCACATATGTTCGGTTGCTGGGAAACCCTCTTTGCCATCAAAGAAGCTGTTGAGCAAAGTGGATACAAGAGCAAAAAAGATTATGCTACTTTGATTGAAACAATGGAAGGTTTCACCGGTTTCAATGAAGGAATTGCTCATCCGCAGGGCTCAAAGGCTTTCAGCGGGAAAACACATCAATGTTACGGTCAGCAATTTGTTTCAAAAGTGGGTAACGGTAAATTAAACGTGGTTCACAAAACGTCGATTGCAGACGGTATGTACGAACCGGAAACCGACTACACCAAACAGTCTCTATAATAACTCAAATCTTCCGGAGGAAATTCTTACCTCCGGATAACCTGTCTCTTTCCCTACCGGATCGTGTCTTCTTGGATTAATGAAAACGGGCCTTTATTGTTTTTGGCTTTGTTAGATGGAACAGTTACGGCCTTTGTTTTAGCATTGATTGCTTTAGGTCTGTCACTTGTTTTTGGTGTTATGCGAATCGTCAATATCGCGCATGGTGAGTTTTTCATGCTGGGCGCGGTTTTTTCCTGGTTTGCATTTGATTTAACAGATGATCCTCTCTGGGGTTTTTTACTAGCTCTTGTCTTGGCCCCGGCTTTAGTCGGCGGCATTGCAGTTTTTTCTGACCGCTTCATCCTGCGTAAAATCAAGTACCATCCGGAAAGTACGATTGTGGCAACCATTGGTTTACTCTATGTGATTCAGTCGCTAACGCTAATTGTTTTTGGTCCGGAAGCACGGGCAGTTGAAGCTCCTTTGTATTTCCGAATTCAGTTTCCCTGGTTCGGTTATTCAGGATATAAACTGATTGTAGCCGGAATGTCAGCGCTGGGTCTGCTTGGTGTCTGGCTGTTGATGATTCGCAGCAAACTCGGACTGTATATGCGTGCAACTCAGCAGGATCTTGAAATTGCAAAAACCTATGGTGTACCAACCAAGAAAATTTATGCAGCTGTATTTGCCCTCGGTGGTGGATTAGCCGCACTGGCCGGAGTGCTCGTAGTGCCAATTCGTCAGGCAGATCATCTAATGGGATTGGAACCGCTTCTGCTTTCATTCATTGTGGTAATCATCGGTGGTCTCGGAAGTATCCGCGGAACTATTGTTGCGGCTTTCATTATCGGCATCAGCGACGGTATTATTTCGGTTTTTTATGAACCGACTTTGGCCAAAATGCTGGCCACTTTGTTCGTAGCAATGGTGCTCGTCCTGAAGCCGAGCGGACTCTACGGTGAGGAAGTGGCATGAGGAAAAAATCCTTAATATACTCACTGCTTTTTCAGGGCGGAATTTTGCTGCTGCTTTTTATTCTGCAATTTATTCTACCGACTTATCACCACAGCAGTGTTTCCAAAATAATGGTACTGGCGTCTTATGCAGTCGCCTATAATTTTTTACTGGGCTACACCGGTTTAATGAGTCTCGGACATGCCATGTTTTTTGCCGCCGGAATGTATGCGGCAGGTTTAGGAATTTATTATCTGGAACTTTCCGCCCTCGGCGCATTACTTTTTGGTGCAGCATTTACGCTGGTGATTTCATTGTTGTTCGGTCTGTTTGCCCTCAGAACCAGTGGTGTCTCATTTCTGATAGTAACCCTGATGTTTGGTCAAACATTCTATTTGTCAATTCTGTATTTCAATGAATTCACTTTCGGTCAGGATGGTTTTTCACTAGCAAAACATTTAGGAAAATTAGTTATTTTTAACAAGGAATATCTTTATAGCAATCCTGACGTTCGCTACAATTTTGCATTGATTTTATTGACTGCCTACTTGTTGATTTCGACCTTGATCATGTTTTCACCAGTGGGACGGATATTAATCGCAATTCGTGAAAATGAGTCACGGACGCAACTTTTAGGTTACAACGTCTATTACTATAAATTATTTGCACTCGTGCTTTCAGGCACTTTTTCCGGAATAGCAGGAGCGATGCATGCTTTGCTCTTTACTTACGTCGGTACGACATTTGCGGAAATTCACCACTCAATATCACCAATTCTCTGGACTCTACTCGGCGGTGCAGGCACGGTTATCGGTCCATTATTTGGCACAGGCATAATGTATTATCTTGTTGATATTATCAGCGGAATTACCAGTAACTACCAACTTGTTGTAGGTGCGGTATTGATTTTAATGATCATCTGGTTTCCAATGGGAATCATGGGAACGCTTAGACAAAAATGGATGAAATGGCTGCCGTAGAATTACTCAGTACACACGGATTGACTCGGCAGTATGGTGGACTGATCGCGGTTAATGAGGTGGATTTTAAGCTCTATCCGGACAGGATTCACGCCATCATCGGTCCAAACGGTGCCGGAAAAACTACTCTCGTCAGTCTGATCTGCGGACGTACTGCTCCTTCTTCCGGTAGAATCAGTTTCAAAGGTAATGACATTACAGGACTTTCCTCCGCAAAACGTGTGCAGGCCGGCATTGTTTATACATTTCAGGTTACCAGTGTTTTTAGTAATTTGAGTTGTTATGAAAATGTTGCTCTGTCTGTACAAAGAAATTTGAGAGCACAGCAAAAAGGAACTTCACTGCTCGGAAAATGGAGCATGGTCAGTGAAGCAGATATTGAACAGGCGGTTTCAAAATATCTCCTTGAAGTAGGGTTGGAAGGTGTAGAAGCGCAAATCGCTGGAACCTTACCATACGGACATCAAAAGCTGCTGGAGGTAGCCATGAGTTTGGCTGCTGGTCCAAAGTTGTTGATATTGGACGAACCAACACAGGGTTTGGCTGAAGCAGAAATTGAAAATCTGACTCAACTGATTCAAGAAATTTCAAAATCTGTCAATGTACTGCTGATTGAACATAATATGGAAGTAGTCTTCAATTTGGCAGATCACGTTACTGTCATGGATAACGGTTCAATTCTGGCTGAAGGGACACCGACAGAGATTGAAAATAATCATGCAGTACAAGCTTCATATTTAGGAAACTGATGCTCAAAATTGATAAAATTTCAAGCCGCTATGCTCAGGTACAGGTGCTGAAAGACGTTTCTCTGGAAGTCAGGGAAGGCGAAGTTTTAGGGCTTTTGGGACGTAACGGTGCCGGAAAATCAACTTTGTTAAAAAGTATCATGGGACTGGTTGAAGTTAATGCTGGCAGCATTTCAATGGATGATGTCATTTTAAGTGAACTGCAGGCTCATCAAATTCCAAAAAACGGAATCGGTTATGTTCCACAGGGCCGCCGCCTGTTCTCCGAACTGACTGTCGAAGAAAATCTGAAAATGGGGCTTTTGGTGCGTGACAGTTCCAAGGATGTTTTGGAGTGGGCACTTTCACTTTTTCCTGTGTTGAAAACCCGCATGTCACAAAAATCCGGAACTTTAAGCGGCGGTGAACAACAAATGGTCGCCACTGCCAGGGCTTTGTGTATTCAACCTAAATTCCTGCTGATGGATGAACCAAGTGAAGGCTTGATGCCAAGTATGATTGAAACAATCTTTGAAACAATCGAAAAACTAAAAAATGAAAAAGTTGGCGTGCTGCTGGTTGAACAGAAAATAGAAGGAACTTTGCGGGTTTCTGACCGGATAGTATTTATGGAAAATGGTTTTATGAGAGAGGAATCCGACCCTCAGGCACTTGCCGAAAATCCCGAACCTTTAGCGAAATATGTTGGTGTGAAAGCACATGCATCATGATTGTAGTTCTATTTCCAACTAAATAATAATGATGGCTTCGTAAAAACCCCTAAACTAATTATTTGTCATCTCGAACGAAGAGAGAGATCTTACTAACATCAGTACTTAACATAAAATAGATTTCTCGCTTTGTCAGCAATGACACGTTTTTATGATTTTTTAATGGTTCATCAATAATGAGACTTAAAAAAGTTAGCACTCTTTTTTTGTCAGCAGGTTTTGCTTCCTTTTTTCCACAACTCGCCTTTGCGCATGCCGGTTCCAGAGGACATGTGCTGCTTCTGCCCACACAATTATACATCGTAGGCGGCGCCGCAGTTGTGGCTCTGACTTTTGCGGTGATGATCTTTGTGGTTCGGCAGCCTTTATCTGGAAAGTATCAAATTACGCAAAATGCTGAAAAAGAAGCTGAGCCGAATTACTGCTTGAGTTTGCTCTCATTGCTGACGCTGTTGTTATTGATCTGGATAGGTTTCACTGGGAATCGGGATCCGATACAGAATTTGCTGCCGTTGTCTGTCTGGGTGTTCTGGTGGATTGGGTTTACAATGTTTACCGCGCTTTTTGGCAACTTTTGGGCAGTAATCAGTCCGTGGCCGATTTTGCAGAAACTGGTACAGCTTTTCACTGGTGTTCAGACAAATAAAAAAAGATCATTCGAAGCAGCGGAACGCTGGGCTTATTGGCCGGCAGTAATCCTGTTTTTTGGCTTTGCCTGGCTCGAGCTGGTACATCCTTCACCGATGGATCCGGAAACACTGGCAGGATTTATTTTGCTCTATGTGTTATTGACAACTTTAGGGATAATAAGCTTTGGTGCAGAATTCTGGCTAAAAAAGGCAGAACCTTTTTCAGTTTTTTTCAGGATGGTCGGTTGGCTTGCTCCGTTTTACCGGAAAAGAAATTCTGCTCAAAAAAGTTTGCTGAGCATAGGAATACGTTGGCCCTGTAGCGGACTGCTCAGATCAGAGAGTTTGCCTACAGGCGGAGTTGCCTTTGTTTTGCTGGTGCTTGCCACGGTTTCTTTTGACGGATTAGCGAAAACATTTTGGTGGTTGTCGCTGGTGGAAAAGAATCCGCTGGAATTTCCCGGACGTACGGAAATGATGCTGCCCAATACTTTAGGACTTTGCATAACGTTCCTGGTTTTTTTCAGCGCGTTTTATGCAGTGCAGAGACTTGCTTCATGGCTGAATCCTGAAGCAAAGAAGACAAGCAGTTTTATCTACTCCATGATTCCGATTGCTTTCGGCTATCACTTTGCGCATTATTTGCCGACATTTATTATTGATATTCAGTATGCTTTTATTGCGCTTGCGGATCCTTTTGGAATTGGCTGGAACCTGTTCGGTACAGCCGACTGGGTTGTCTCTTCATCCTATCTGGCGAATTATGATTCTGCTGTTTTGATCTGGTATCTGCAGATTTCAGGGATTGTACTGGCACATGTTGGAGCGGTAATTGTGTTTCACTTACTGCAACTGCATGAAAATCAGACTTTAGCAAAAACTTTGCAGGGACAGCTTCCGGCAACTGTGTTGATGATCGCGTACACAGTTTTTGGGCTTTGGCTGCTTTCTACACCTGTGATAAGCTGACACAGCTTAATCAATTTATGAAAATGACACCGAGACTGTCAGCTTAAGTATTATCTTTTTCTCCGTTGCTGATTTAGCTACGGTAGAATTCAGGCTTTTAATGATGAACTTGTAAAAAGTCCAAAAGTCGTGTCATTTCGAGCAAAGCGAGAAATCTATTTTATGTTAAGCACTGATATTATTAAGATCTCTCTCTTCGTTCGAGATGACAAGTAATAGTTTTATGAGTTTTTACTAAGCCATCATTAACGAAACAATTAAAATTAGCTTTTTTTTAAAACAAATTATTTATGACTCAAATCGTCGGTGTTGATGTTGGAGGTACCTTTACGGACCTCGTTCTTTTTGACCCAGAAACAGAAAGCGTTAAAATATCCAAAGTTCCAAGTACGCCTGAAAATCAGTCCTTTGGTGTGATGAGCGCACTGGATTCAGTCGGTGTTAGCCTGGAGAGCCTCGATGCGCTCATTCATGGTACGACTGTCACGACCAATGCTTTGTTGGAACGTAAGGTCAGCCGAGTTGGTTTAATTACGACCAGAGGTTTTCGCGATGTGCTGGAATTAGGACGCAGAACCCGTCCTAAACCATACGGAATGACGGGTAGTTTTGAGTGCATTATTCCCAGAGAATTACGGCTCGAAGTTGGAGAACGTGTTGATTGTGATGGTGAAGTCGTGGAGGAATTGAATGAAGCAGATGTCCTTACAGCGGTAAAACAATTGCTGGAATCCGGCGCAGAGGCGCTGGTGATTCATTTTCTTCATTCATACAAAAATGATTCTCATGAACGCAAAACTGAAGAAATCGCCAGAAAAATCTGGCCGAACACATTTGTAACCCGCGGCAGCGCATTGGTTTCAGAATTTCGGGAGTATGAACGCGGAACAACCGCAGCCATCAACGCGGCCATTCAACCGGTTTTGCACCGCTACATCGAGCGTCTTCAGGAAAAACTCAAAGAAGAGGGATACAGCAAAGATTTACTGGTCATGCAGGGCAACGGCGGTACAGTTTCATCCGGAATAGTTGCGGAAGACGCGGTTAAAACCGTAATGTCCGGACCGGCTTCCGGAGTGATGGCTGCGGCTTATACTGCTTCGCAATCCGGATTTAACAAGGTTGTAACTTATGATATGGGCGGAACAAGTTGTGACGTGGGGTTGATTGTAAACGGAATTCCGCAGGTTACTTCCGAACTTGAAATTGAATATGCGATGCCGATTCATGTTCCAATGGTTGATGTCCACACCATCGGTGCAGGCGGTGGAAGTCTGGCTTGGGTCAATGATGCTGGTTTACTGCAGGTTGGTCCGGAAAGCGCTGGCGCACAACCGGGGCCGATTTGCTACGGACGCGGCGGAGAAAAACCAACCATTACGGACGCCAACCTCGTGCTTGGCCGTTTGAATCCGGATGCTTTGCTGGCAGTCGATAATCCGGTTTCCCTGGAAATTGTACGCAACTGTTTAGTTGAAGAGGTCGGGTCAAAATTGGGATTACAGGATGCGGAAGAAATCGCGTCGGCAATTGTGAGAATTGCCAACATGAACATGGCAGGTGCCCTGCGTTTAGTTTCACTGGCTAGAGGTTATGATCCACGTGATTTTGCGCTATTTGCTTTTGGAGGTGCGGGACCCTTACATGCGGTTGCTCTTGCACGTGAACTCGGCATTCCCAAAGTTCTGGTGCCGATGCGTCCCGGAATCACAAATGCGGTCGGCTGCGTGGTTGCCGATGTGAGACACGATTATGTGAACTCTATCAACATCCCTCTGGCACAAGCCGACATGGATCTGGTGGAGCAACTTTTTTGCAGACAAATTGAAGCAGGGAAAAAGATCATTGCCGAGGAAGGTGTGGAAATTGAGGAATTGCTCGTCATTCACGATGTTGATATGCAGTTTCAGGGACAAACGCACATTCTCAACTTTCCGGTACAGGAAACCAGACTCAGCAGAGAAGGATTACAATCTGCCTTTGAAAAAGCCTACTGGGATCGATTCGAAGTTGAACTTCCGGAAATCCGCGCAGTGCTGGTTAATTTACACACTGCTGTTATTGGACGACGTAAACCGGTACCTTTGGCAGCCTTGATGTCTGCAAAAGAACAAAAAAACACAGTTGATGAATGCCGGACAGGCAGCAGAAAAGTCTGGTTTGAATCGGGTTGGCAAGAGACTCCAATTTACAATAGAGAATTCCTGCCGGTAAAGGCAAAATTTAAGGGCCCTGCAGTTATTGAGCAATTGGATACAACAATCATTGTTGAACCGGAAAATCAAGTTGAGGTCGACTTGGAGGGTAATTTGATTATTTCGCTTTAGACCTGTAAATCTGACTTTATCTTAAATAAACAATATAATGACAAATCTCGATCCCATCACCTTAACTGTTATTCAAAGCGGTCTGCAGCAGGTCTGCAACGAAATGGATCTCGCCTTCGTGCGTTCCGCCTTCAGTCCGGTTATTTCAGAAGCACTGGACCGCTCGGACGGTATCTATGACAAAACCAACGGAGAACTGATTTCTCAGGGAGAATTAGGTTTGCCGGTTTTTGTCGGTACAATGCAGTTCGGAACTCAGTGCGTTATTGAACGTGCCAAGAATTTACAACCCGGAGATGTTTATATCGTCAATGATCCATATCTTGGCGGAACGCATCTGATGGATGTGCGTTTTGTAAAACCGTTTTTTTACCAGGGAGAACTGTTCGCGTGGTTGGCCAACACCGGACACTGGCCCGATACAGGCGGAGCGGTTCCGGGTGGATTTTCCGCAAACGCAACTGAAGTTGAGCAGGAGGGTCTGCGCTTACCACCGGTTAAACTTTATAAAGCAGGTGTGCTGGATGATGAAATTCTCTCGATTATCCTTTCCAATATCCGCATTGCGGACCAGCGAATCGGCGACATTAAGGCACAGGCCGCAGCGCTTACAGTGGGTGAAAGACGTTTCACAGAACTGCTTGACCGTTATGGCGCTGAGACAGTAAAAAGTTCCATCAAAGAATTAAAAAGACGTGCGGCGCAACAAATGCGGGCACGGATTAAAGAAATTCCGGACGGACTTTACGAAGGTGAGAGTTTTGTAGATTCTGATGGTGTGGTCAACGAACCTCTGCGGATTGAGATGAAAATCCGCAAGGAAGACACGGAGCTATATTTCGATATGTCCGGTTCGAGTCCACCGTGTTTAGGGCCGATGAACAGTGTTATTGCGACAACAAAATCTTCCGTCTATCTGGCAATAAAACATATCTTTCCAGAAGTTCCGCTTAACGCTGGTACTTTTGAACCACTGCATATTGACGATCCACATGACACATTTTTATATGCGAAATATCCACGTCCGGTTTCAGGATGTGCTGCGGAAGTCAGTCAGCGTATAGCCGAAGCAGTTTTTTCCGCACTGGTCAAAGCGATTCCGGAACTGCTTTTTGCCGCACCCGCAGGAACAAGTGGCAACCTCTGTATCGGTGGATATGACCCAAAACATGACCGCAACTATGTGATGTATGTTATCAGCGGCGGAGGTTATGGAGGCAACTCAAGCGGAGACGGACTCACCAACGGCTGCTCAACAATCGGCATTTCCAAGACAACTCCGGTTGAAGTCATGGAACAGTTTTATCCGGTACTGTTTGAAGAATATTCTTTGCACGAAGGTTCCGGAGGCGCGGGAAAACAACGTGGTGGATTTGGCGTAAATTATAAAATAAAACTCCGTAGAGGTACCGCGAAAGTTTCGATGGTGATGGATCACGGACGTTTCGGACCCCAGGGTGTTTTAGGCGGAAGTGACGGTGGAGTGAATCGGGTGCATGTCGAAAGAGACACCGAAACTTACATCCCGCCGCATCTTTCAAAAGATCAAAATATCCTCGTTGAGGTTGGAAATACGATTCATGTTTCAACTCCGGGCGGCGGTGGTTACGAAGATCCATTTCTCCGTAATCCGGAGCTTGTTCTACATGATCTCAAAAGAGGATACTACTCCGAAAAACAGGCGCAGGAACTCTTCGGGGTTGTACTGAACTCGCTCGAGGAAGTTGATTCAAAGGCTACCGAAAAACTCAGGGAAGCGCAATAAATTGTCATTTCGACCGTATTGAGAAATCTTGATTATCAGTATAGCTGCTTAGCAAAGATTTCTCGCTTCGCTGGAAATGACACGGTTTTAGGACTTTATACAGTTTTTCAGGCTTATAAAATAAAAACAGTATTTAAGTCCCTTTTTCCAGCTTTTTCTTGACTGGGGACATTTTGCCCTATAACATTCTAAACTGTGTTCAATTGGTTTTTTAAACCTTTATCGGCATTTCTGAAGCAAATGTCGTTTTATTTAATTTAACAATGGAGTAATAATGTTTAAGTTTTTCAGTTCAACAATC
>Ga0233440_1003234_pt1 | contig 12437 bp, 9 predicted proteins | sample SI_123_September_5_FD_182791 | JGI IMG/M metagenome (GOLD analysis project Ga0233440, IMG submission 182791) | Seawater microbial communities from Saanich Inlet, British Columbia, Canada - SI_123_September2016_120_MG | ecosystem: Environmental > Aquatic > Marine > Inlet | place: Canada: British...
TTCTTATCACTAGAAATATTTAATTGACCTTTTGCCTTTGATTTATCGGTTAATAAATATTCTTTGTATAAATTATCAGCTATCTGCTTATTAAAAGAATTTCTCTTTTCTAGTGGAATCTTATCTAGAATTTTCCTAATGTCTACGATATGGGTGGTTTTTTTATTCACTAAGTAAGAGGCGTAATTAGGATGACAATCAAGTGAAGCAGATAAATATTGTACTGGAGAAAACCCCCAAGGGTATTTTTTAAAATAATAAACCAGAATCTCATCAATTACTTCAAGTAACGGTATTATCTGGCACTTATGTTTATTAATTGTATTAAGATAATCAGCAATGAGTTCGGTATTTAAATTACCAGCACCTCTACCCATGCCATAAATACTACTATCAATAATAATCTCTCTATCAATTTGACTATTGCAAAAATTAATCGCATTAGAGAATGCTAGTTGCATGTTGTTATGTGAATGATAGCCTAAGCTTACACTCTTATTTAAATTAGCGTCAGCCAAACCAATATAATGTTTAAATTCTGAGAGCGACATTGATCCAAAACTATCTACAATATAAAATGCATAAATATCTATTTGACTAACTTCCTCAATTAAAGCTAAAAATTCATCATCAGTATAATTTTTAGTAACCATTGGCTGGAAAAATAGTTGATAACCTAAGTCTATTATCTTTTCAGCAACTACAAGCGCTTTGTCGCTATCTTTCTTATGGAATGCTAGCCTAATACCATTTATTTTTGTATCTGACTGTAAAGGTAATTTATCTATATTAAAACTAAATAAATCTATCATGACCACTTTTTGTACTGCTGGAGCTAAATCACCTAAAGCTTTATCCATTGAAACAACTGAATCAAATAGGGTTGAATTTATACTACAGCCTTTTTTATCATCTAGATAACCTAATTCAATAATATCAATATTAGATTTTTCCAGTGCGCCAACTATCTTATAGATCTGAGACTGAGAAAATTCCCAATTATTTACATAACCACCATCTCTAAGTGTGCAATCTAGTATTTTTATGTTCATATTTTAATTAGCAGTAAATATCTTTTTTAACTGATCAACTGGTCTGTCAATATCTCTAGTATATTGTTCGCAAAATTTTCTACGAGCATTTTGTACACTTACACTTAGCCACCAGGAGTCAATATCATCCCATATTTCAATAATTTTTTGCGCCGCACTTTGGGGTGATGTATGAAAAATTCCAACATCTAATAATAAATCAAAATACGGCTTAGAGTCACTATTTAATTCCCAATGCTCTTCATTCCAAAATACAATTGTTGGCATGTCCCATGTAAGCGTTTCAAGATAACTTGTTGCATTATAGGTAGCAATACATAGCCTACTATTCTCCAATAATGCTTTGATAGGATCACGCCCTAAATCAAATTTTAAATCAGAAAATTCATTTTCCCAGCGCAATTTCTGATCCCATCCATAATCATTACTATACAGCCTTACTAATATTTTCTTACGTAATGTTTGTGGCAACACCTTCATAAAACCACATTGATCATTAAAATATGAAAGCCACTGACTTGAAATCAATGCAGCATATAGATGATAGCTATAACGTGGCATGGACACCCCTATCATAAGCGCATCACCTTTCGGATTGTATTTCAATTGATTGTTGAGCAGTTTTATATTGCCAAATGGCTTTATCTTTGAGTTTTTTGAATTACTCCAACCCCAAGAAAGAAATTTATCTGAAATATCAATTTGATGTTCTTCATAAAAGGCAAACGGTGTCATGCCAAAATGCCCTCCATGCTGTCCAATGATAAAAGGGGTGCCGTTTTCGGTCATTTCTGCAGTCCAGGCTTTAAAAACTTCATCGTCAATATGAGCATTACTTGTAAAAATTGCTTTTGGTTCCTTTGGCCATTTCACCTCTCTAACACCTTGCTGTAATGATTTATAACCCTCTATATATGCAATAGGAATATGATTAGGTATAAACTGTGAAGCAACTTTAATAAATTCATCTAGTGATTTAGAGTTGTTTAAGACCCATTTTCTCTGACATGTATCGATATCGCCGTAATTTATCTGTGGACTAGACCAAAATGTAGGCATTTGATTTAATCGAACTTGCAATTTAAATTGAGTAACTAAAGGAATATATGATGAAATAAAAAAATAATCTCTCTTTCTAGTTATGTAGCCACTTAACTTTGATAATAAAAATTTTAATGCGTCTACTGATCTAGTATATGATAATATTTTACTAGACAATGAAGAATTGCTAGAAAATGCATTGATAGAAGTTATATTCATTCTACTCCCTGCGCAACTATGTAATAACTGGCCATAAACAGCTTCGTTCCATTTATCATCGACAAACAAGCAATTAAAGTGCTTCATATCAACAGGAACGATACTATTTATATCTCTATTCAAAATCTGGCAACTATCAATATCATATTCTTCTAAACTTCGTTTTAGCATACTCCAGCGATCAAACAATGCTTGAATAAAATACCCCAGCCATGGTCCAATTAAAATTCTCCAATAACGAATTGAGTAGTTTACCTTGTGAATCCTATTTAACTGTTCAGATAAGTCTTCAAGGAGCACCTCATGAATTTCTTGCAAGTAGCCATAATCTTTTCTTAATTTATCCCTATCATCCCAGTGATATTTCAATGTTTGAGAATCTAGCTTAATCCATTTCTCTTTCCTGGAAAAACGTTTACACCATTCGCCAAGAAAAAGAATGGGCTTATTGTTAGGCCATGTTCGTTCATCAGCCGTTGTAACTAAACAATATTTCTTTTTTATCGTCAAAATCTAAAATAAATTTGTTTCAAATTAGATTCACGCATTGTGTTTTGAGATTCCTGCAATAATTGTGTCTGTCATTCCCAGAGAGGCCAACTCATTTTCATACTCAGCATCAAGTATTTTGTTACTCATAAAACCCAACTTACTATGCCCGCCAGGCTTACCATTAGCCAACCAATACAAATGATTAGAAAGTGGGTATCTCTGTACATGCTTAATCCAATCAAGTCTTAACCCAGCCTGCTTCACCAGTTCACTTAAAGTTTTTTGATTAAATAAATACAGATGCTGACTCCAATAAGTAAAGTTCTGAAAATCTTTATTATTATATAGGGTTAACAAGGCGTCATTAGAATTAGGAACTTCAATAATTAACTCCCCTTCATCAGAAAGTAAACAAGCCAACTCTCTTAATATATATTTAGGGTCTGGTAAATGCTCAACAACATGAAAAGCTGTTATCAAATCCCATGTGTCACCTTCTTTTTTTGCTACTTCTAAATTAGGAAAAACATTTAATCTATTCTCATTAAATAGAGCTTGTAAAGCTCGTTCTAATTCAATTCCAGCAACTTTACTAGCAGAAAGCTTTGCAAGATTCAGAAACCCTCCAGTCCCGCATCCAAAGTCAAGCACTCTATTGTTTATAATTTTCTCTTTAACAAATTCATACCTTCTCTTATCGTCTCCCTGGGTCTCTTTAATCCAAGAGCTAATATCGAATTGTGCACTATCGTGCATTCCAGAGTTTTCGTAATGTTCGCTCTTAATATGATCCAAAGAAGAAAGGTACACTAACCCACAGTTAACACACTCCAATATATCAATATCTTTACTATCTCTAACGCATCCAGGTCGGATTAAGAAGTCGCTACTATTACAAAGATAACAATACTCATTTTTTTTATTATTCATAAAATTCTTTAGCGGTTAATTATATTCGAAACTACCACAATTCATCTTCTTGATCTACAAATTAAAGTTTTGATTGATAAATTTTTTGGCAAAGATATCAGCAATTAATACAACTGAAGAATGTATATTACTTGCTGCGTACTTATTAAAAATACTAGCATCACATACATAAAGACCCTTAGTATTATGCACCTCAAAATTAGAATTAATTGCATCATGTGAGCCCCCAATTAGATGATACCCACTATAAAAATTATTGACAATATACTTATCTGGGTTGTTCTCAATTTCACTCTCGTCTTCTATTTTTAAAATATGCTCACTCATAGTATGAGATCTAAGTAATTCTAAACAAAATTTTAACGCCAATTTTAATAGCTTAATATCTTCTTTTGAGGATAAATACATTGGATCTACACTATTATTAATGCCATCTAACTTAACTGTACCTTTGGATTTGGGGTTAATTGCCGTAATAGAAATTGAAAAACCAGGTTGTCCACTGCTAAACAATTTGCCATCACTTCCATGCCTACCAGATTCACTAAATTGAACTATTTGAATTCTTGTATCAATTTTTCCATCCTTATCTAAATCAAGGTGTGCTGCAGATGTTGCTCCCGTACCCCTCATTAAGGTAGGTTTGCCAGAGAAATGCTTAAATACTAATAGTAATTTTTTGTAAAAACTTTCAGAAATCTCATTCAATGAATCAATACTTTTGATTGTTGAAACGTTTATTCTAATATTTGTATGGTCCTGCACATTGTTGCCAACAATAAGATTATTTAAAGTACCATCCAGTTCCTTATTATTTTTCTCTCTAAGCAAAAGATCACAAGTCCCAATAACTCCACCGGATAAAATGACGTAGTCTGAGTCAATCACCCGCTTGTTTGTTTTGACCCCAATCACCTTCCCACTATCATTAAATAATATATTTTCAACACTTTCCCCCATATATTTTTTAAAGTATTTCTTGCTAATAAGGGATAAAACTGATGTTCGAAAGTATTTCTTAGTGGTGTTAAGAATAGGACCGCAGGCCTGTTTATCAGAGTAATCCATATTACCAATATGAATATCTTGCACTTTTAATGCATTGATAAATGCTTCATCAATACTATTTTGACAAGCGGTCGTTAAACTGATTTTATTTTTAGCGCCTAATGAGTATAAATTTTTATAGCTTTCTATTAAATCAGCATAATTAGAATTAAATTTTTTCAGTATAACGTTCCATTGTAATTTACTTCCAAGCATATGAACACAACCGTTTATCACAGAGGCTCCTCCAAGTAAATTTGATTCAAAAAATGGAATGTGGCGTCCATCTGTTAATACAAAATTTCGTTTGGAAATATATTTAGTTTTTTTTCTTCTGAGTAAAAGACCAATGAATAAAGGAACTTTGTACCATGCTGGATACTTTTTGTATTTACTCTTTTCAATTATAATAACATTAAAATATTCTTGAATATTGTTTGCGATTGTTAAACCTGCAGTTCCACCACCCATTATTACAACTGTTTTTTTATTTTTAATCATTAGTCTGTGTAAGCTACATTCATTGTAATAGATATTTATATTACAAATATTGCTCTAAAAATTCCAAAGCCTCCCAAAAACCACTTCCATTCTGCTTGTGGCCTTGCCATACTTCAGGAATAAATTCACTTTCTGGCGCTAGTTCATCTAGATTTTTAGACAACTGAACAAAATCTACATCACCCTTTCCAATCTGCACACCTTCTCCATCAATACCAAGTGCATCTACAACATGTAAATATGCAATATATGGACTGATTTTCTTAACAAAGTCATCCATTGACCAATGATAATAACTACACGCCATCTGCGAATGCGAAACATCTAAACAAACACGATAACCATTCTCACTGCAAAACTTTTCTATTTCATCATGATTGACAAATAAGTTATGGTGACTTTGTCCTCCAAAATGCCATGGAAAAGGTGGCATTGTCTGTATTACAATTTCAACTCCTGAACTATCGACAAGATTTAAAGCTTGGGCAATTTTTTTATACATTTGCTCTTTATCTTGTTCAGGTAGAAAAGCTGATTCAGAAAATCCGCCAACGTTAGTAATAATTAATGGCTTTTCGGTTGTAGGGAAATATTTTTTAAGTTTACGAGTAATATCTATAACTTTCTGTAATTCAAGAATAGATCTGTCTCTATATCTGTCATCATTAGAACAAAGATTGAGAATATGATCGCCACTAAAAAGTTCCGGACTGTGTACTTTTAGTCCAATCTTATACTCACTGTTGAATATGCTATCAATATCAACCTCTAAATCCTTATAGCTTAAGTGAAATTCTACAAAATCTACATTAGTCTCGGAAATCAAACTTTCAAAATCATGATAACGTACAGGAATTCCGAATGGCCTATTATAAAAATATTTTCTAGGATTAATTGCCACCTCATCAAGATCTGATTCATGAAAAAAATCACCTAGAAGGAAATCATGTTGGGCTATCTTACCAACTAGATTATCAATATGATAGGGCTGTAATCCTTGTCCTGGACTTTTAATATCAATCATGTCACGTGTAATCACATCTCCAGACAGCAGATTTTGATTAATAACTAGGCTTTTTGCTAAAACTTCACGATTTAAGTATTCACCTTGAGAAACCACTCTTTCTCCACCTTTGCCCAACATCTCTTCAGTTAACCGAATTTGGTCGACCATTGCTCTAAATTCAGAGGGTAATAAACTCACTTTATGGTCACTACCCTCCATATTCTTATCAATTGTAAAGTGCTTCTCAACAACTTTAGCGCCGAGTGCAACAGCTAAAGTAGGGGCGATATAACCTCTCTCATGACCAGAATACCCAATAACCCTACCTTGATCAATCAAACTTAGCTTTTCAAGGTATCTTAAATTAACATCCCGATTAGGTGTAGGATATGTTGAATTACAATGAAGAAGAATATACTGTGCATTAATATTTTGTAAAAAATCTACTGCTTGCTTAATCTCCACCTCAGTTGACATTCCAGTCGAACAAATCATAGTCTTTTCAGTTCTTGCAATAGCTTCAAGCAATTCTAAATTTGTTAAATCTGCAGAAGCCACTTTGTAAGCCTGCATCCCATAATTCTCTAAAGCTGACAAACTATCTAAATCCCAGGGTGTGCATAAAGGGGTTTTTCCTTTATCTTTACAGTAGTCAAAGACCTCAAATAATTCTTCATTGTTCAACTGGAAACGACTCAGTAAGTCTAATGTATATTGTTCTCCCAAGTCTGCGCTATTGTCACTATCTATACCTTGATTTTTATATAGGCTCTTTATGTTCCTCATCTGAAACTTTACACAATCAGCTCCGGAGTCAATTGCCAGATCAACTAATTGCTTTGCCAGATCAATATCTCCGTTATGATTATTGCCAATCTCTGCAATTACAAAACACGGAGAATCTTCTGAGATAATATGTTTACCTATTTCGATTACCCTACTTTCTTGTAGTGCAATGGACTCAATTCGTTTACGCTCGTCTAAAATAGGAATGATTTTAATACGCTCAGAAAACATTGAGGCAATTAATGCACGGTCATCTTCTGTATTGCACGATACATAATCTGTATTCATTACAGTAGAAATTAAACTATTTAGATCAGGTTTCTCAGATAGAGAAAGCCAACGCCTTAGATCGCCATCTGTAACAACGCCCTTTATCAACCCGCTCATATCTAAAATAAAGATTGTGCCATATTTATTTTTTTCTATCTTTTTAAGACATTCTAATACCGTACCTTCTTGATAAAAAATAAATTTTTTGATAGATTTAGTGATAAACATTTATTTAAAAAAATTGTAGTAAAAAAATTGTATTGCACACCTTTTTTTGTGTACTATTATTGGTAGAAACACCGTATACAAATAAACTTAGATGTATTTATAACACCAGAATGTGTACAAATAAAATTTTAGTTATTATTTTATGGTTCCATACAAAAATGTACGATAACCACCATTATAATCAGATCGTCCAATCATACCGTATTCCTTTATCTCAATGATATCGGACCAGTAGAGAATAATTTCATCAAGATTCGTAAAATAATCACAGCCGTATTTCTGTTCACCTGGGGCGTATGTCATGAGCGTATGAAAAAATCCACTACCTTTTTTCTTGCTTGTAAGTATTTTTTTAAATTTGTTTAAATTTTCTAACACATACCAACTAATTTCAACCATACAAATACAATCCGGATTGAAAGTATTAATTATATCTTGATCTAACAAATCTCCTACAAAGTAATCTGGACCATGATGCCTAGATTTGGCCTTATTAATTGCAGTTTCGGATATATCTACCCCCCCCGCACAACCTGTTAAAGAAAAAATTCTATCAGTATAATCACCAAATCCGCATCCGTATTCCAATGGCCTTTTGTGGTTATATTTTTTAATGAGCTCCAAACCAATTACCTTCTCAAAAACATCTGTTTCTCTTGTAGTCTGATCCCAGGGATCTTTTGTATTTTGGTACATTTTTTCAAACTCGCCAATTAATTCACCATCGTAAATTACATAATCTGAATAAGTTTTAATTTTCTGTCTAGTGTGCATTTATGCCTACCTATTTCTATTTGTTAATAAAATGCAAAAAGTCATAATACCCTTAACAGAACCGCACTTGAAGATTTCCCTCATACGACTCTTTAATCTAATTTACACCTTACGGACTGCGCTGGATTGTCTAGCTTAATAGTCTTAGCTTTGCTTAGCACTCTCACTTTAGATTCCTCTAAGTTGATTTAAAGCAGATTTTGTTGAAGACACCATATAGTTAAAATCGTCTTCACTCATCCAATGGTGAAATGGAAAAGATATCATGTTATCAAAAAATAAATCTGTATTAGGGCAATCTGCCACTCCAAAGCCCATCTTCTCAAAAAGTGGATATCGATTCAATGGATAATATTGAACTATTGCCTTTATTCCATATTTTGTTGATAACAACCGGATTAAATCGTCATTACTTGTATTGTAACTTTCGCCATCATATCTTGCTGGCAACAAATGATATGAATTTTGTAATTCAGCAAAGGTCTTTTGGAAAATTAGTTCTGGATAATCACTCATTTCTTCAATAAATATCTTTGCCCTGTCTCGCCTATTGGCATTCAACTTATCAAGACGCTCCATTAATTTTGTACCAAGGGCGGCCTGAACCTCGGTCATAGAGTAATTAAATGGCCACACACCCTCCATATCCAAATCTACATTTCCCATTGCAGGTTTCCAATAATATTCACGCTCACCATAAGGCGCATGCCCATTGTGGCGCAAACCCGGTACCATTGACGCATTTTTCGTATCCTTGACGATTAGCATTCCACCTTCACCTAACGTAGTAATGTTTTTTTGAGCATGCAAGGAGAAGCATGCATAATCTCCAAAAGATCCCACCTGCTTATCCTGATATTTTGCACCAAAAGCTTGTGCACAATCTTCAACCAATTCTAAATTATTTATTTTGCAAATCTGGACAATAGGCTCCATATCGCAAGAGAGCCCGTACAAGTGAACAACTACAACCATTTTTGTCTTTTTGGTGATTTTTCTCTGAATATCCTGTGCAGAAACTACAAAAGTTTCTGGATCTATATCTGCCCAAACTATAGTGGCACCAGTTCGGCCGAAAGGGATAGCTGAAGCGCAATATGTATGTGATGGAATAATAACTTCATCACCCGGGCCTAATTTACTTAAAACAGCGATTAATTCTAAGGCGCTTGCCGCACTAGTCAAACCAAAAGCATGCTCTACACCTACGTATTTTTTTATAGTATCTTCAAATTCAGACAAATAATTGCCTTGCGTTAATGGATCGGCATTCTTTGCCACACTTACAATTGTATCAATTTCTTCTTTAGTGTAATCAAGAGAGCGTCCGCTCCAGTCAATTTTGTATTTCATCTTTTGCTCACTTAAATTATTAATATTTTTTTAAATAGATTTGATCATACCAATCCAAAATATCAGTTATGTGGAAATATGGATTGGTATTATAAAAATATTCGTATATCTGTTTTATAAATTCATACTGCTCTTGTGTATTAACATCCAAAATAATTTCAGGTCTACGAAAAGCTTCTGGACACTCGATTGTTCCAACACTAAATCTTTCATCAACTTGCTTCTGTTCAATATAATTAAAAAAATTAAGATGGACATGCTCCCTTAATTCTGGATCTCTACACCCCCTCCAAACTGCTTCTAAAGCAGTAAAATTAATCATTTCAGCACCAACCCCATCAGGATATCCGCTACCATAAACTTCTGATAAATTTGAAGAAAATGCATTGTTAGATTGCATATGATACTCAATAATGCGATCTATCTCACAAGACTCTGGGACGGGATTGTCCGCCGGCAATCTTCCAACAATAGTAGCGTTGAATATCTTTGCTGCTTGATAATATCGATCAACAAGATTATCCTCAGAACCTCTGTATAAATTAACTCCGTACTGTTCAGCAAGCTCTGCCAATGCATCATTTTCATCTGTTCTTGGGATTGCGAGTACAATATCATCAACACTTTGACATCTTAACACCCTCTCTAGCACTCTACCAACTAACGGCTCTCCAGCTAAATCCATCATAGATTTTCCTGGCAATCTAGTTGATCCAACCCTTGCTTGAACAATTAAGACTACTTTTTGTTTCAAAAAAACCTCTATTTATATTAATTTGTAATGCATTGAATATTATTTACACTACTTACTGCATTTGCACGTTTCGCCATATAAAAGACGCCATAAATACCAGATTTATCGTCCAAAGATGGTAACTGAATCATATCTCTAGTTAGTAGTTGATTTGAGTATTGTTCATTATAAAGATTCACCCTATCATATAAACGTCTTATAAATAAAACACCTCTCCATGACCCGTGTTTTTTATACACTACCACCGATAATAATTTTATCAGGACTAAATAAAAGTATCGGATTATAAATAGCTATAGATGTGTATTGTATAAACAAGCTTCTAGACATGTTTTCTACTTTTATTATCTAAATTTTTGATATCACTTACAGATGGTGAAATCTGCTTCTCAACGTACTTTTCAAAAAAATTTTACTGCAGTTAAGTTCACTTATTATTGCTTTCTTACTCTACCATAAATATCTTCAAATCTGACAATGTCATCTTCACCTAGATAAGCACCACTTTGTACTTCGATAATTTCTAATGGTTCGCTGGTGTTATTTGCTAATGCGTGAATTGTACCTAGCGGGATGTAAGTGGACTCGCCCTTGTTAAGATCAAATGTTTGCTCGCCATTGGTGGCTGTGGCTGTGCCGCTCACCACCACCCAATGCTCTGCGCGCTGGTGGTGCATTTGTAGGGATAATTTAGCACTAGGCTTAACATGTAACCTCTTTACTTGGAAGTGCTCACCTGACTCAATAGAATCATACCAACCCCAAGGGCGATAGACTTTGCGGTGTGCATTACTCTCGTACCTACCACTTGCACGCAAGGATTCAACAATACTTTTTACTTCTTGTGCTTTATCTTGGGTGGCAATAAAGGTTGCATCAGGGGTATCTACAATAATTAAATTATCAACACCTATAGTTGCAACCATATGATGATCAGCATTGATGTAGGTGTTGGTGGTATCTTGGGTGATGACGTCACCTTTGATAACGTTATTATTTTTATCTTTTATGCCAATATTATGGAGTGCTGACCAAGCGCCAATATCATTCCACTGCGCATCGAGTGGCACAACAACTACATTGTTGGATTTTTCCATCAACGCATAATCAATAGAGTCAGATGGAGATGATTCAAAGGCTTGTTTATCTAATCTAATAAAGTCAAGATCTTGTGTGGCGTTATCAATAGCATTACCCACTGATTTAACAATATCTGGTGAATGAGTTGCTAGCTCATCAACTAGCGTAGTAGCCTTAAACATAAACATGCCAGAGTTCCAAAGGTAATTGCCTTGCTCTAGATAAGACTGTGCAGTTTTTAGATCTGGCTTTTCAACAAATTCTTCAACCTTATGTGCACCATTATCATCATTTTTAGATGCTTTAATATAGCCATAACCTGTATTGGCATCAGTTGGCACAATGCCAAAAGTTGCTAATTTGCCTGCTTGCGCTTGATTGCTAGCAATATTAATAGCTTGATGGAAGGCTTCAATATCTTGAATAACATGATCAGCTGATAAAACTAGTAGCACCGCATCATCAGTTTGTTTGAGTGATTGAAGTGCAGCGGCAGCTATTGCGGGGGCAGTGTTTCTACCAACAGGTTCAAGCAGTATTGTTGGATTTTTAATATCGATTTGCTGGCATTGTTCAGCCACCAAAAAACGATGATCGGCGTTGCAAATAATAATCGGATCTGCAAGATTATCCAATCCTTCTAAACGCAGGATGGTTTCTTGAAACATGGTGTTATCACCCACTAATGGTAGATACTGCTTTGGATACTCTTTACGAGACAGTGGCCAAAGGCGTGTGCCTGAACCACCTGAAAGGATAACTGGAATTATTTTAGACAATGCTTTTTTGATATTGGTTTTTATGTCAATTGTACAACGGCTACCGCACTGCAAACCTTTGAATGTTGGTTAGCAGTAGCAATATTATTAAGAGGGTTATTTTAGCCTAATAATCACGCAAAAAA
>Ga0233440_1003239_pt1 | contig 12411 bp, 30 predicted proteins | sample SI_123_September_5_FD_182791 | JGI IMG/M metagenome (GOLD analysis project Ga0233440, IMG submission 182791) | Seawater microbial communities from Saanich Inlet, British Columbia, Canada - SI_123_September2016_120_MG | ecosystem: Environmental > Aquatic > Marine > Inlet | place: Canada: British...
CACCGCGCTTGACGGCAAGCTCGGCTTGAATCCCCGATCACCCATCCTCGCCGCCCCCCACCACCTTGCGCGCCAACGGCTCGATCACCAACCGCGCCGTCTCGACAGCATCCTGTGCAGTCGGCCCGGTGAACACGCGCCCGCGCAACTCGGCGAACGGCCCGTCCATGGCCATGATCTCGATCCGCGCCTCGCCGTCGATCTCCTGGATCGCGCCTGTGACCCAAGCAAGCCCGTTGTGGCCAGCCGTCACGAAGTCGTGCATGGGGAAGCCGCGTAGCTGCACCTGCCGCGCCGCATACGCCTCATGCTCCTGCAGTACCTTGTGCGTGTCCTGGTCTTCGATCCCGCTGGCCATGATCGCGAGCTTGTGCCGCAGCGTCTCCACGTCGAAGGCGTTGTCGGCGTCTGCGCGGCGTAGGACTTGGATCGCGCCCTCGAGGTGTTCGACGCGCTCGGCGAGGGCTGCGAGGTCGGCTGTGAGGGACTTCACGGTTGGTTTGGTCATCGTTCCTCGCTGTTCGTGTGCCATTGGATAGCGTCGATCACGGCTTCGATCCGGGTTAGCTTCCGCTCGTGCGTGTGCCCGCCGCAGCCGACGACGACGAACACGTGGCCGCCACGGTTGGACGGGTAGCACTCGACATCGCCAAGCGGCGACAAGTGCGCGAGGATGCCGCGCAAGACGCCATAGGTGCGCCATGATGTCAGGTCGATCGCCGGTTTCGATTGCTTGATAATGGGAAAGCCGTGAACGTCCTTCGTCTCGTACGGCGTGCAGGGGACGTCGGTGACCCTCGCTTGCCACATGTGCCACGCGATGCGCTCGCCGTCCTTGGCAGCGTACCCGTCAGGCTTCATCTCGAACCGCTGATCCATGAGCCAATCCGACAGCGCCACGAGATCGGGTGTCATCTCGGCGGGCAGATGGCGGATCATTTCACCACCTTCGACACGGCGAACAGGCCGCCCGCGGCGGCAGCGAGCACGAGAGCCACGGACAGGCCGAAGACGGGCAATCCCCACAGCGGCGCGGTCACCCATAGCCACGACCACTCGATCACGCCGCAGATCTTGAGCGTCACGAACAGGGCGCCGAAGACGACACCGATCACGGCTGGGCATCCTAGATTGATGTTCACCTTGGTTTTGTTGCTCACGACACCCTCCGGAACGCCAGCGTCCACAACTTCGCCCACGGCCGCCACTTGCTGCAGTAGTCGAACGCGCCCGTACGCCCGAACATCCACTTCGCCTGCTGCTGTACCGCCTGCGTGGGGTTGCCGTCGGGGCCGGGAACCTGCGTCTGCGTGGACTCGATGATGTGGATCGGCGGGCTGAAGCGGCACACGCCTACTTCGGGGTTGCCGTCGGCCTCGCCTGCGCTTGGGAGGAAGTACCAGCACCGTCGGCACTGCACGATCCGCCGCTGTCGCTTGCTGATCGCCTCGCGGCGAAGGTCGACGAACCCGTGGAGCGCTTCGACGGTTTGGAGCAGTGGGGCTGCGACGTTCATGGCATCCTCTTCGCGACGGCCTCGGCTACCCTCGCGCCGTCCATCTCGATCACGATGGTATCCGGCTCCATCGACTCGAATTCGCTGTTGACGAACCCCGCGCGGTCGATGGCGGCTAGCACCTCTTCGGGCGACTCGTTCACGCCGTGACCCGTGCCTGCTATCACGATCGCGCCGGGGCGGATCTCGAATGGCTGATCGGGGTTGTCGCGCTCGATGCGGTCCTGTACCGCCGTGATCGCGGTGGTGAAGATCCATAGGCGATAGGTGATCCCGCCCGCCGTGCTGTGGAGCTCTACGACGCCGCGGCTTACATCACACGTGGTCATGCGTCCCCCCGCTTCCACGCCGTCACACGGTATCCACGCTTCGGCGTGCTGTCGTCGACACGCACCATGCACCCCGATCCTTCGAGGGCCTCTACAACGGCGTAGGCGTCCGCCCTCGTCACGCACACGGCCAGCGCCTGCACGTCATCGTCAATCCCGATCTCGCCGGTCGCGAGTGCCCGATCGATCTTCGCCACCATGGCAGCGGCGATCTTCGCGGGCGTGGGCTTCGTCGTCGGCTTCTTACCGGGCTTCTTTTTCGTCATCGCTCTCTCTCGGTGGGTTGCGCACGAGATCCCGCAGCACGAGATCACGCACGAATTGGGCCATTGACGTAAGGCGCTCGTCTGCTCGGCGCTTGAGGTGGTCGAACAGGTCGTCAGTGAGCATCACGTGGAATCGGCGGGTCTTGGGTGGCACGGGCTACTCCGTCGACATCTCCGCGATCAGATCCGGGACCGTGGCGCCGATCGCTTTCAGCAACTTGTCCGCGTTGCGCGAGCCGATCTCGTCGTGGCCGTTCTCCCACTTGCTGAGCTGTGATGGCGACGTGCCCACCGCCTGAGCAACGGGCTTCTGCGTCTTGTCGGCGTTGACGCGCAGGCGTTGCAGGCTGCGGCCGAGGCGACCGTGGAAGCTCATGTCGAGCGGGGTGGAGTCTTCGGGGCGCTTGACGATCTTCTGCGCGATCTCAGCCTTGCCGAAGTAGTCTTCGAACTTCGCCTCGGCCTTCTCGGTGGCGTCCTTCTCGTCGTCAGCCTCGGCCGAGACGTACTGCCCGCCCTTGTTGTAGAGGCGGACTTCGTAACCTACTTGCGGCATGGGATCTCCTTTGGGCGAGATCCTGCACCGTTGCGGCGCATGTGTCAAGGGCGGTGTGTCAGGTGTGTCAGGCGGGTGTGTCAGGTGGGCGATGGGCCGGTCCAGCGCCATGCGGGGCATGTGTCGGCCCAACCGTGCAGTTGAGCCGTTGGCCCTATGGGACGCGTCAGACAGTATCTTGCCTTCTCGTTGGTGGCTGGATTGGCCCACCACTCACACGTCCCACACACGCGGCCTTCGGGCGGCTCCCACTCGCCGCAGGTGTTCTTCGATGGGATTGGCTCTGTGTGCGGGTAGCGGTCGCAGACGTGGATCACGTCGTCCGTACCGTAGACGTGTACCATCGTCGGACGATTCCATCTGCAGGGAGATCCACACGTCCCCCACTTCGGCCTATCCATCCTCGCCTCCCTCGCCACGATCAGCCTTCACCGCTTCCTTCACCATGTCCCGCACGATCAGCCCCCTGACGTAGTGCGCGACCGAGCAGCGGCCATCGCGGGCACGGCGGGCAAGGTACTCCCGGATCTGTTCGTCGACCATGACCACGAGGCGGCGGTTGAGGGGTGGGTGGTGGGTCATGGCGTCGGCTCCTTTCGCCACTTGTGGGACTGGCATACGTGATCGGCGCGGGTCAACATTTCGTGGTGGTAATCCACTCGCATCATCCTGCACCTTCCCCACGCTGGGCCGTCGAATGGCCCTTGAAACCACCGTGAGCAGTTGGCGCACGTCAGCGGCGCGTTCGTCGGCGTGGTGTCGATGACCATCTTGGGGCCTTCGGGTTCGCTCATGGCTTCTCCCTCGACGCCAGCCACGCGCGGCCGAGGGCGGCGCCGTACGTCGGGCCCGTTGGCGCGTTCGTCATTGCCCAGACGTCCTCCCATGACCGGCTGACGCTCCAGTAATCCGCGGCCCAGTCTCGAGACCCAGGCTCGCCGCCAGCGGAAACGGGAACCACGTGCGCGTGCCGCCATTCCAGCCGCTCCCGCACCTGCGCCAGCACCACACCCTGCGTGGCGGGGTCATCGAGATCGGGGATGGGATCGTCCATGAGATCCGACATCCGCAGCGAGAGTGTCAGCCCGTCCTCTCCGATGCGGGTCCACAGCACGTCGTAGAGCGTCCGATGCCTCACCAGCACCGCGGTCGACCACGTCCAGTCGGGGTGATCCGCCATCTCCCTCGCGATCTCGATCTCTTCCGGTGTCATGCCTTCCCCGCTTCCCTGATGAACCGCAGCGCTTGCCCCTCGGCACCCATCCGCGCGTTGTGCACCCGCAGGTATCGGATGTTCAGGTCATGTTCCGATGCCATCTCTCCGCCCCTCGCTGCCCACCTCAGCCCGTCGAACACGCCCTCCATGCGGATGAGCCTGCACAGCTCCGTGACCGCGGCTTGCAGGTCGTGAGCGTCCCTGACCTCGGCAGACGTGATCCCCGGTGGGCGGGGGAGATTGGCGGCGGTCATGGTGCTATCGCTCCCTGAGCCACTTCTGCCATATCGCCCACTCCTTGTTCGGCACGATCGGCCTACGGAGAGGGCGCTCCATCTGCTCGCTGTTGAGCACGACCCCGCAGTGGTTGCACGCGCCATTCGTGCCGTCCTCTGTGTGCCGCCTGACGGCGTTCTCTCCGCACTTCGGGCATGCCAGGAACATGTCAACTCCGTTGTTCCTCATGGAGCTCCATTCCGCGGCTGCGTCGCCGCTGATTCATGCTCGCGCACGTCGCCCCACGTCCGCCCCGCCTGGACATTCTGGACGGTGCCGCGGGCGATCCCCAGTCGGCGGGCAAGCGCTGCCTGTGACTCGGTGGAGCGTCGGATCTCCATCACGAGGGCAGCCGTCAAGGGGCTTGTGCGCCTCGCTGCGCGCTGCCGCTGTAGCCGTACCATCTCGGCGTAGCCCTCGCGGTCGATGGCGTCTGAGGCGGCCGCTACCGCGTGCAGGCGCTTCCATGAGCGGCCGGTGCGCACGTCTCGGATCGTGGCCCGCGACACCCCGTGCACCTCGGCGACGAACCGATCGGTGTGCGGGGATGCGAGGATGGCGAGCACCGCGGTTTCGGTGAGCTTTGGCATGGGTGGTAGGGTTGCACATGTGCTTGTCCATGTGCAAGTATCTGGGTGAAAGCGAGGCGGTGATGGAGTACCTGACAGACGACGAGCGGCAGGTTGTGAAGCGTGCAGAGATGTTCGCCAAAGGTGACGAATGCCCGGCCGCAACCATGGCGGCAGATGACTGCCTGTTGCTGGCTCAACGGCTGGACGAGGCGAGGGTGATGAGCGATGTGCTGGAAGCCAAGATCACCGCGCTTCGTGAGTTGGCCTGCGACAACGCCTCATACGGAGATCGCCCGCGCGACGACATGGACGGCGAGGATCGGGCGGCGTGGCTTGAGCGCCATGACGTGGCCGACGAGATCGCAGACGACATGCTCAAGATCATCGACGGCAAGCCATGACCCGCCTACGCCTCGACATCCACGGCAACGAGCGCCCGTGCACCCTCAAGCGCGACCGCTACCGCGTCGGGCCACGTGAGGCGCTGACGGCGCTGGAGCTGCGGTTCCGATGCGAGTGCGGCAGAAGCGCGACGTGCGAGCGGATGGCGCTTACCGCGGCGTGGGGTGAGGATTACTCGCCCGTGATTGGCTGGACGTGTCGAGGCTGCGCGCACGCCCATGGGTGGCGCAAGCATGCCCACGGGCTCGGCATCGAGGCGCGAAGGCTGCGGAAGCGTACCCACTGCGCCGTTCATGGGGTTGCGCTCACACAGCCGACAGAGGCCGCCCCGCATCGACGCGCGCGGTGCTCGATCTGTGATGGTGAATTCGCCGCCCGGCAGCGGGTGAGGTGGGAGAGGTATCGACATGACAGAGACCCTGTACGGCCTACCGCCTGACGTCCAATTTTGCACCCGCTGCGTCATCTCAAACCAGCGGCCCAACTCCGCGGTGGAATTCCAGCACACCGCCGACAGCCGCAAGGACACGATCCACCTAGACGACGAGGGCGTGTGCGATGCGTGCCGCGTGGCCGAGGCGAAGGCGCTCACCGACTGGGCCGAGCGTGACCGCGAGTTGCGGGATCTGTGCGATCGGTACCGCAGCGCAGACGGCTCCTACGACTGCCTGTGCCCGGGATCGGGGGGGAAGGACAGTTTCTACGCCTCGCACGTGCTCAGCACCGTCTACGGCATGCACCCGTTGACCGTGACGTGGGCGCCGCACATGTACACGCCGTGGGGGTGGGCCAACTTCCAACGGTGGATTCACTCCGGCATCGACAACATCCTCTACACGCCGAACGGGCGCGTGCACCGGCTGCTCACGCGGCTGGCCGTGCAGCACCTGTTCCACCCGTTTCAGCCGTTCATCGTCGGGCAGAAGGCGCTTGCTCCCAAGGTGGCGCTGCAGCACGGGCTGCGGCTCGTGTTCTACGGCGAGAACGAGGCGGAGTACGGCAACCCGCAGATCGACACGGAGACGGCGGTGCGCAGTCACAGGTACTTCACCGCCACCGATCCCCGGGACGTCTACCTGTCGGGCGTGTCCGTGGCCGAACTCGGCGAGCGGTACGGCGTGCGAGGATCGAACCTGGCCCCGTACCTCCCAGCCGATCCCGATGCCCTCGACGCGGGCGGCGTGGACGTGCATTACCTCGGCTACTACCTGCGATGGCACCCGCAGTCGGCGTACTACTACGCGGTCAAGCACGGCGGATTCGAGGCGTCACCGGAACGCACGCCGGGCACCTACAGCAAGTACAACTCCATCGACGACAAGATCGACGACTTCCACTACTGGACGACGCGCGTGAAATTCGGCATCGGCCGGGCCACGTACGACGCATCCCAGGAGATCCGCAGCGGGGACATCACCCGGGCCGAGGGCGTGGCGCTGGTGCGGCGGTTCGACCACGAGTGGCCGGAGCGCTTCGCCGACGACGTGATGGCGTACCTGTCCGTGAGGCGTGGTGAGATGCCCGAGGCGTTCGCGGCTCTCGAGGTGCCTGAGATGTCGCGAGGCTACCTGCATGAGCTGGCGGCCGGGTTCCGATCGCCGCATCTGTGGGACGGTGACAGGCTGCGGCACGTGGTGACGGAATAATCCCGGCCGCATCGTGTAACATCCATACAGGAGGGCCTCATGCGCTACCTACCCTTGATCCTGATCGCCACCCTCGCGGGCTGCTACTCCAACGACTGCGAGCGCAGGTGCGCGGCCTTCGCGGATCTGTGGGTCACCTGCGAGGGCACGTGGGAGGACAACCACACGGCGATGTACTGCTATGCCGAAGACGACTACCGGCCGGGCGACGACGGCAGCGTGTTCCCCATGGCCGAGGTTGAGCCGTGCGAGACGTGGAACGACGTGTACGCCGACTGCAACCGGCGTGTCGGTGAGTTGGATGAAGGCGACGAGGCGTGGTGCTACGCGACGACTCCACCGGAAGCGAGGGACAATGCGGAGTGCGTACAACTCGCATGGTACGCGAGCGGGATGATGGGGAACCTCTAGGCGTAAAGCACGCAGGCGGTGTGCTATGATGGTTCTGCGTTGAATCAGTTAACCGTCTACTCCCATCCTCGCCTTGGGGAATCTCCTGGGTTCAACGCAACCCAAGGCGGGGGTGTGGAGGTTGGCATGGAAGAGGATTGGAGAGAAGCAGTCGGATGGCCGCTGTACGAAGTCAGCAGCATCGGGCGTGTTCGGTCGTGGAACAGATACGGCCCAGGAAACGAGAGGGCCACCTCCCCCCACATGCTAACCCTGTTTGTTGGCCATGGCTACTTGAGGGCAGGGCTGCGCGACAAAAGAAAAAGAGGAAGATCTGTATCAGTCGCGTCCTTGGTAGCTGAGGCTTTCATATGCCCGAGGCCAACTGGCCTTGTGCTTCGTCATCTCGACGGCCAGCAAACCAACAACGTTCCCCATAATCTCGCGTGGGGAACGTTGAAGGAAAACGGAGAGGACAGGGTGCGGCACGGCACTTCGCTGCGTGGGGAGAAGAGTTTTACCGCGAAATTGAACGAAGCGCAGGTTCTTGAGATTCGGGCGTCTAATGAGACGGGGGTCGCGCTGTCAAAAAGGTTCGGAATTACACCGAGCGCCATCTCCGGCATCAGGAAACGCAGAACATGGCGCCATCTGCCGTAGCGCAGGGCCGAGTGCATGGCGATGCTTGACTTCGTGTGGGAGATGGTGGAGTAGCTACCCGCGCGCAGCAACCGGCTTCCTAGCCGCCTTCCGCGCCGCCAGCCGCTCAAGCCACGTGTCTTTGATGTCCTCCAACCGCCACAGCTCCAGCAGGTCCAACGCCATGACGTTGCCGCGGAAGTGAGGATCGACCGTGCCCCCGCATGCCACGATCTCGGCAGCGATCAGGCCGAGGAAGGCTGGTGAGTCGATGTCAGGCACGAACGGCGCGTCGCTGGACTTGCTGATCTTGACCGCGAGGCACCCGGCCCATGGGAGGGCGAGGTAGCGGGGGTGGGTTGTGAGGGTGGGGAGGGTCATTCGTCATCCGGCCGCAACTGCCCGCACACCTCGCACGGCCCCCACTTCGGCAGCTCAGAGCCGCAGCGCTGGCACGCGTGGTCGAGTAGCTCCAGCATGGCGTCGCGTCGCTGGCGAAGGCTCAGGGCCTGCAGATACGCGACAAATCCACCGATCGCGTCCTTCGTCTCGCCGGTCATCGGGCCGTCGGACTCCCATCCGTAGGCGCAGCCTGTGCACTCCACAAGCGGGCCGATGGAGATCAGCGGGGAACCGCAGTCGGGGCAACTAGTCATCGTCCGCCCCGAACCGAGGCCCGCAGGTGGGGGCGAGTGCGCCGGTAGCGCCGTGGTCGATGGTGCGGCCGATGATCTCCTTGTCCGCGAGCACCCACCCGGCGGCGGTGAGGGCGGCGTCGGCGGCGTGTTTGGCGTCGGCCATGCTGTCATGCTGCACCGCAGGGCGTTTACCTGCGTATGAATTCACGTCGACGAATCCGGCCGGTAGCGACTCGGCCTCGATAAGTAGCCATGTTGTTCCGTATCGGTAGCGGCGCATGATCTCCCCGCGGGGGATCGTCTCGTCCACCCACGGCCCCGCCACACGCCCGGCAAGCTGCAGCAGCACCTCCCAAGCATCGTCAGGCCGCTCCAGCAGGTGCGCCACGATGTCGGCGGGCGTCGGGTCCACCGCGTCAACGTCGAGGGCGTGATCGGCGTCAAGGCGGCGGCACAGGGTTGTGAGGGTGCGTTCGTCGCTCATGGCGTCTCCACTCCCCAACCCATGAGGGCGGCAGTCGGGCACTCCGCGTGGTGAGGATCACGACGCTTACCGCACCACGGGCACGGTTCACCCTCTCTCAGCGAGCCGTCCAGCGCTGCCTCCAACTCGGCGATCCGAGCGTCGCGGCGGTCGAATGCTGCCCGGATCTCGTCGGCGTCTAGATACTCGATGTATCCCGGCCCGAGGCGCTTCACTAGCCCGCCGTCGTCATCCTGTCCGATCCGGCTGTACGAGTCGCCGTCCTCGCTCCACCCGTCATCTACCGGCATATGCCCTCCAACGCACCCCGCCGCCCGCCAAGGATGAGTGACCTTGGGAGACGGCAGACGACGGGGTGAAGTCGGTTGATCGGCCACTCGTGAGCACGCTACCACGGGGATCGCAGCAGGTGCAAGATCGGCGCAAGAAAGGGGCGATGCCTCGCGCGCGTGAAGGGGATGGTATGCCGGGCGTGCGCGGCATTCCTTGGTTCTCACCCCTCTTAACTCCGATCCCTCGGAACGCTGCCTTTAGAGAAGCCATAGCTCCGATCCTAGGACATAGGTGCTTGGTATGTGACTAGTTACAGGGCGCGGGCGCGTGCGCGAGGCTCACGGAGCGTGTTTGGATTTGCATCCAACGCCTCGATGAATGCCTCCATCGGGAAGCGTGCGCACCTCTTACGCTGATCGCCGATCCTAACAGGGCTGCACCACGTGGAGTCCGTCATCGTCGCCCACGATTCGATCTTGAGCCGACGCATGATCGGCATCCACTCGATGCCACGATCGTCTAACTCCGCCTTGAACCGATCCGGCACGATCGCGATCTCGGTGCCGTCGGTATCCCACCGTCCCCACCATCCTCCATCGGGGGCGCGTACGGGGTTGCGGATGTCGTACATGCGATCCAGGTTCAGCAGGGCGAGATCGAGCACGATGTGCAGCACCTGGGTCTTCTCGTCGTGGTGTTGTCGCCAGCATGGGCAGCGGGCGGCGGTGCGGCACTCAGGCATCTGGAACCGTGAGCCACGATGGGAGGTTCTTCAATAGCCACGATGCCCAGCGCTTGCCCTTGCGCTCGAAGTCGAACAGCCTCCATGTATCCGGCTCCCATTCCTTCGCGCTGATCATCACCTTCGGCGGCATCCCGTACCGCTTGCGGATCGTCGTCTCCACCACCTGCGAGTCGTCCACGAACACCACGCCGGACAGCCCGTCCTCGATCGCCTTACACAAGTTGGTGGAGTCCGGCCGCGTCGTCGGCCTCACGAGGTCGTACAGCGCCGCGTCTCGCTTGACACCCGACATGCTTTTCAGCCCTCGAGCACGGTAGATCGTGATCGACAGCACGACCGGCCCCTCCATGATCTCGTGGCCTTCCATGGCCTCGCTTGCGTAGTGCCTGACGTGGTGCTCTTGTTCCTCCTGGCCATCCTCTCGGTGGGTCCACGTGCGTCCGCCCTTGCTGACGGTCTGCGAAGCTCTCCACGGGCGGGCCTCTCCTGGTACGGTGATGCGGATCAAAACAGCCTCCCTTGCTCGCCGCTGCCGTGCTCGATCTCCGTCTCCGTCCTTGGGTACCACCTTCGGATCATGGCGATCCTCGCGAGCGCCCCTGCATACGTCGCCGCCCCTGTGGCGTAGGCGTTGCCGCCGTCTCGCTTCCTCGTGGTGATGACGTAGGGCTGTGTTCGGATCTTTGGTGGCGATCGGCGGATCACTCCGGCACCTCGTCAGCAAGCACCCACCCTGCTGCCTTGAGGGCGCGATCGGCGGCATGCTTCGTTGCCGCGGTCACGCAGCCGGAAATATGCTGCGAGTCTCCACCGCCGTCGTACACCCACGCGGCGATTCCCTCGGCGCACGCCCGATGATGTCTGCCAAAGAAGTCGGGGCCTTCCCATGGTCCTGCGATCTTGGCGGTTGACAGCGCGCGCATGACATCGAGCGCATCAACCGGCCTCTCCAGCAGGTGATCGATGATGTCGTCGACTTCCGGGGGAGCCGTCCACGCGTCGTTCACTGTGCCGTCGTACCCTTCGCCGATCGTCACCGTCGCAAGCATCTTCCTGATCTTCCGATCTCCCACGATCCCTCCTATCCATCCCCCCGTTTCAGCCATTCTACCTATGCCAGCCGCCGCCTAAGCGCGATCGTAGCTCTCGGCATACCCGCGTAAGGGTAGCGCGGTGGCGTCGATTCTAGGCGGTGTCACGTGCGTCTCACGTTGATGCGCCTTCGTCGCCCAACTTGGCGAGCAGATCGGCGCGGGTGGCGGTGTAGCCGCACGAGCACCGGAGCGTATTGAACGATCGCCACGTCCCGCGCAAAAACCCGACGCTTGACAGCGGCTCGTTACACACCGGACAGAGCCCCGTCAGCAGCATACGGGCCATGGCGCGGGCTTCATCCAACGCCTCACGCAGCTCGCATCGCTCGTCGTCTGCGCGCTCGCCAGGGGTGAAGCCCAGGCGCACCATGCAGTGGCCGTCCGTGGCCTCGGCGCGGTCGGGGGTGATGTGGATCCCCGTCATGCCCTCGCGGTCGCCCTCGGCGTCCTTCAGCGCCACGTGGCGCAGGTCGAACACGCGATCGGGGAGGACCAGCAGGCGTCCTCGGAAGGGGATGAAGTCCTCGGTCTCGGTGGAGGTCGTCTCGTCGGTCATCGGTCTGCTCCGTTGGTGGTGTGGTTCATCGGGCGCCATGCCCGAACATCGTCTTCTGAGGCGCGAGGCGCTCCACTGCATCGCGGACGTCCTCGCCCATGGTGCGGGGGCATTCGTTGCCCGTGCAGGTCCACCGAGGATCGCCAGCCCGGTCACGCCGGGCGAACAGCTCCAGCCGCTTGCCGTCGGGGAACATGCGATCGAGCTGGTCCTGGACGCACTCGGGCTTGGCGCTGTGCGGCATTGCCGGCGCGAACAGCACGTTGCGCTCGCTGCGGGTCTGCAGGTGCTTCGTCACGCTGCCCCGGGTGCCGACCAGCACGTACTCGGAGCAGTTGCGCGCGAGCCGTCCCATCCCGAACGCCAGCGAACCGGGCTCGAGGGGGAGGCCTTCGGTGTTGGCCTTCGTCTTCACCCAGGTCCAGAGCTGTTTGTACGTGAACCCCCACGCCCGCATCAACGCCAGGCCGTCGGCGAGCAGGGCAGCTGGGCACCACAGGGTCAGGATGGCGTCCTCCTCGGCCAGGTGCTCCACCGGCAGCCGCTTCAACTCCTCGATGTCCAGGGTCGGGTACTGCTGGGCAGCGCCGCGCTTCGGCTTGTCGTCGCCCGTGGGGAGGGTGTCATCGAAGGCATATGGCGGGTCGGCGACGATGATGCGGAAGGGGCCGGTCATGGGGTCACCACCTCCCTCGCCTCCCACCCCGGGCACGGCTCCGTCTCGGTGGGCGGCATGCCGATGTCATCTATCGGCGTCGCCTCAAGCCATGCCTGCGCCGCGAACGGGCGGCGGCAGTGGTGCACGCTGTTCCC
>Ga0233440_1003246_pt1 | contig 12377 bp, 9 predicted proteins | sample SI_123_September_5_FD_182791 | JGI IMG/M metagenome (GOLD analysis project Ga0233440, IMG submission 182791) | Seawater microbial communities from Saanich Inlet, British Columbia, Canada - SI_123_September2016_120_MG | ecosystem: Environmental > Aquatic > Marine > Inlet | place: Canada: British...
TAGGTCATATTGGCCTCTGTAATGTGTTTGGTAGCTTATTACTTTACACCTGAGTCTTACTTTACTCTATAGGTGTTTTTATTTAGCTACGACCAGAGGTCATGCACTTATCATACGAATTCAGGTAAACCTAAAAACTTCAATATTGTTAACGTGACATTATAGAGACATTTATGTTCAAATTTTTTATTCTTGCACTGCTGATACCTTGCGCTGTTATTGCAAGTGAAACACCTGAAATGTGCCAAACAGCCTGTAAAACACCTTATGGCAGTACCATTGGGGTTACACCAAATGGGGTTAAATCATTTTCAAACTGCCAAGCTAAATGTGTCATTTTTGAGCCGCATCATGAAAATGGGACGTACACTGGAATCAAATGGCAGTGTGTGGAGTTTGCCCGGCGCTGGTTATTAAAACGCAAAGGCGTTGTCTATGGGGATGTAGATGTAGCCGCTGATATTTGGGATAAAATCAGTCATTTTAAACGTATTTCAGATGGCCACTTACTACCTACGATCAACTATGAAATTGGCTCAACAGCACCACCACAGGTGGGTGACTTATTGGTTTATGCCAAAGCCTACAAAGGTACTGGTCATGTTGCTGTGGTGTTATCGGTTGATGCCAACAAACAAGTGTTACAGGTGGGTGAGCAAAATTACTTAAATACTGAGTGGCCAAGTACGCATGCACGAAAAATTCACTGGTTAAAACGAGGTGGCCGTTACTGGTTATTAGACCCGTATTTATTAGGTTGGAAACGCAGTCTAGCGTTGTGTGATCACTGCGACAATCCAGGCTCAAAATTCATTACAAAATTACCTAAGGAAGGTAAACAGGTCTCTTTAGCTGACATAGGTATATTGACTCAAGCGTATGGGTTGCATGATTTGTGGCAAAAAATTAAAAAAGATCCGCCCAAAAACCCATTTAGGAGTGACGGCTGTTCAATGTGGTTTAATGATTGGGGTAAGGTGAGTATTTATTCCGCGTGTTTTTTCCATGACTTAAAGTATTGGTCTGGTTATCCAGATGAAGAGTTGGAACGATTAAAAGCAGATTCAGAGTTGATGATGGATGTGGCAAAGTTACTAAAATCGACCAAAATGGCAGAAGCGATGTTTAACGGTGTTCGCCTTGGAGGGCATGAGCGTTATAAAAGGTCATTTTCTTGGGGGTTTGGGCGAGAGTAATAAACTCTTATACTAATGCCACTTTATAATCGTATTTCCTGGAGTCAATATGAGCACAATAGCCCTTTCTCCTCAGCTGATAGAAGCTGTTGGTAAAGTGATAGAAGAACACGATAGTTCAGCAACAGATGCTGGTATTAAAATGCAATATACGGCTGCCGTGTTGGGCATTATGATGGCTGAATCTGATGTGGAAGGTAGTAAACAAGAGTTGTTTCAAGAGGTTGCGGCATTTGTTGAACATGTAATGACTCAGCAAATGGCTCAAAGTGCACCTGCTACGCCTCCACCACCGCCACCTCAAGATGCGTTTGGTATTTGGAAGCCTAAAAAATAATTAAAATGAGCTTAGGGCAGTTTAAATTTGAGTGTCTGTTCTATCTCTATTTTACCGCCTGTTTTCACTTATTGAGCGGGTGTTTATCCCCGAGTAAAAGCCCATGTTTTGTCATCTGACATGGGCCCATTAAATTCGTAACCATCGATACTAAATTTCTTGATCTCTTGCACGTCTTTCAGTCTGTTTTGAATAATATATCGAGACAGCAGGCCGCGTGCTTTTTTCGCATAAATGCCAATGATTTTATATTGCCCATTTTTCTTTTCTTTAAACGTTGGGGTAATGATCGTGCCTTTAATGGATTTAGGTTTGACCGACTTAAAGTATTCATTGGAGGCTAAATTAACCAGAATGTCATCGCCTTGTTTCTTTAAGACAGTATTCAAATTATCCGTGATGGTGTCCCCCCAAAATTCATATAAATTTTTACCTTGATCGGTGGGGAGCTTGGTGCCCATTTCTAAGCGATAGGGCTGCATTAAATCCAGTGGCCTTAAGGTGCCATAGAGGCCAGATAAAATTCTTAAATGGTCTTGTGCAAATTCAAAATCTTCGGGGCTAAAACTATCCGCATCTAAGCCTGTGTAAACATCACCTTTAAAGGCCAAAATGGCTTGTTTTGAATTGTCAAAATCGAAGCTCGGCTTCCAAGCATGGTAGCGATTAAAGTTAAGCTCTGCTAGCTTTTGGCTGAGGTGCATTAACTCCATTAAATCCAGTTCGGAGTAATCTTTTAGGGTGTTAATGAGGTCCGTTGATTGGCTGATAAAACCAGGTTTGGTGTGTTTTTTCAGTATAGGGTCTGATTTGTAATCTAGTTTTTTTGCGGGTGATACGACGATTAACACATTAACCTCCAAAGTGAGTGAGCACAGCTATGATAACACGCGTAAACGGTTAAAAATCGATGCTCTTAGCGGGGTAAAAAATCCCGTATTATTGAATGGTGTTGGCTGTTCTTTGTGAATGGTAAAATAAGCGTCTCGGGGTGATGGTTGGGGGTAAGCATGGATACAATTCAAGTGCGTAAAGTTTGGTCTGGATGGTTGAGAATTAGCCATTGGCTAATCACTTTTGGGCTTATTTTTCAATGGCTTAGTGCGTGGGTGTTTACGCATACCGATGTTGATTTAACCTTTTGGGTGGATTGGCACTTAATGGTCGGACAGATTATTGTGTTGGCCGTTTTGTTGCGATTAGGCTTGCTGTTGGTTCCGGGGAGCAGCCATTGGCGAGCGCTTATTCCCCGAAAAAATCATTGGCAAGCGGTGACCCAAATGTTCAAATTTTATTTGAGTTTTGGTCGCTTTCCTTTGCCAAACTGGTTTGCTCATAACCCTCTTTGGTTGCCACTTTATACGGTGATGTATCTGTTGCTGTTCAGTGTGTTGCTAACAGGAATGTTTCAAGGTTTTATTGGAGGGCACCAGGTGTTGGCCGGTGTACTGATGTGGTTAGTGATTGGGCATGTTGTCGCTGTCGTTTTACATGATTTTAAAGGTCAATTAGCGACGGTTTCAGGAATGATTAATGGTTTTCGCTATTTTCACTTTGAACAGAGTGCTCAAGATAAAAAGAATGAATATATTGTGCCCCTTGATGCTTTAAAACCGAGACAATCTGACGATACAGAGGGTTGAATAAGAGCCGGTAAAGTGCTTCAACGCTATTTTTATAGCCATGATAGGTAAAGTTGTTCTAGGTGTTGGGTAAACGCGTTTGTTTGAAATAGGGGAGTGGTGTGCTTGTTGTGTTTCAGTGTTTTTTTCAGTGCATTAAGTTTTTCGGGGTTATTGGCTAAATCAACTGCTGTTGCTTGATAGTCTTCTATAGTGTGGGTAATGGTCTCTGTTAGGTTGATGGCCTTAAGCAAACTACTGGCAACTCTTGAGGGAAAACTCTTGCCTTGTAGTGTAACAACAGGAATGCCCATCCATAATGCTTCTGATGTGGTGGTATGGCCATTATAAAGCTGTGTATCTAGGATTAAATCTGCAAACTGTTGGCGTTGTAAATGCTCCGGTCTTGGCACGCGCGGGGCAAAAATCAGTCGGCTTTTGTCAACCCCTTGTTCTTCAGCGTTTAGGATTAAATTATTTTGTACGATTGGGTTATTGGTATACAGCCAGATAACACTGTTATGGGTTTTTTTTAGTATAGTCATCCAAAGGTTAAAAAAAGTTTTATCAAGCTTGTAGGTTTGGTTAAAGCAGGCGAATACAAAGCTATTTTCGGGGAGACCTAGTTGTTGTTTTGTGATGGTTTGTCCACTAACCGGTTGCTGGTCGTCAGTGGCTTGGTAGGTGTTGGGTAAGTAGGCTAATTTTTCTGTGTAGTAGGGCTGGTCTTCCATGGGGCAGACGGTTCGATCAGTGATGATGTAGTCCATGCATTGCATACCTGTGGTGGCCGGGCAGCCTAAATAGGTTGCTTGAATGGGGGCAGGTTTTAATGAAAAGACACCCAGTCGACTGTTCATGGTGTGGCCATTTAAATCAATAAGTATATCGATGTTATCTTGGTAGATTCTTTTTGCACATTCTTCATCTGATTGTTGCGTGATGTCGATAAAATGATCGCATGAACGTTGGACTGCTTGAGTAACAGGGTCGTTCTCATTGGTGATATGAGAGTAGCAATAAATGTCGAATTGCTCTGAGTTGTGCTCACGTAACAGCCCTAAAATGAGGTAGGCAGTCGGGTGATCTTTAAAGTCGCTAGAAACATAGCCAATGCGTATTGTTAAATTTTTGTCTCGTACATCATGTTTCAATTGAAGCTGAGTATGTTGAGTTGATTTTTCAACGTGAGCAGCATTGGCTTTGGCGACAGCAAATAAGGCGGCTTTATTATCTGTCATGGATAAGGCGTCAAATAGAGCACATAAAGGTGAGTGTATAAATTTGTCGGCGATATTTTGGCCGCATGTTTCAGCTTCCTGCCAATGACATAGCACCTGAAGGCTATGGTAGTAACTGGTAAAGTAGCGAGTATCTGTGGGCTTGAGTTGAAATGCTTGGCGTAAATTTTTGTAGCTTTCATTCTGGTGTTGCTGGTCCATTTCTCGGTATAAATTGCCTATATAATAATACGCATTATCTTGCTGTGAATTGATTCTAATAACGGTTAAGAACAGTTTTTCAGCATCGGAGTAATGTTTTAAATAGGTGAGCAGGCTGCCCCAGTTTAAGTAAGCATCAATCAGTTTTGGTTTTAGCTTTGTGGCTGTTTGGTAACACTGAATGGATTGTTGATAGGCATTGATTTGTTGATATGCATTACCTAGGTTGTAATAAACACTGGCAGACTTTGGCTCGTTCTTGAGTGCATTTTTAAAATGTTCGATGGATTTTTTAGGCTGTATTTCCATATAATAATTGCCTAAAAAATTTTCAGCAATGGCCATATTGGGTTCAATATTGAGTGCTTGTTCCGCCGCCTTTATGGCTTGTTCATTTTGTGTGTTAGAGAGGTACGCTTCTGCCATCCGCATCCACACTTGGGCTTTTGATGTGCTGTGTTCTAATACCTGTAAATAATAATGAATTGCTTTATCAAAGTGATTTGAAGTTTGATAACACTCGGCAAGTTGTAGGCGATATTGGGGGTTATTTGGGTTTAATTGAATGGCTTTATAAATCCACTGGCTAGCAACTTCTGTATGCCCTAAATGTATACAAGTGATGCCCATTAAATAATGCGCTTCAGCGTGGGTGGGGTGAGATGAAATAACCTGGTGAAGCAACTGGCCTGCTTTAGCCCATGACTTGTCATTTAAAAATTGTTTTGCTTGTGATAGTTGATCTAAATTTTGCATTTGGTGATCTGAATCTCAGTATGGATGTTTAGCGCTATTTATACTGGTGATATAAGTGATGTACAAGCGCTGTAATGGCGAGTAATTATAAAACGTGATAATTGTACAGAATAGTTAAGCTTAGCTGTCTATACTTTATAGATAAGCTAATAATGCGATATAAGTCATTTAATACTATTCAAAATTGGCTGTATTCTTATATTTTGGAGTGCCTGTGAAAAATAAAAATAAACTATTGTTAGTCGGAACAGCAATGGTACCTACCATAGGCCTGTGTGCGCCTACAGGTGGTACGGTTGTATCCGGTGGCATAAGCATTCAGCAAGATGGACAGACGACCAACATTTTTCAGTCAACCCAGCAAGCGATTATTAATTGGGATGGTTTTAATATTGGCAGTAATGAAATCGTTAATTTTATTCAACCTAGCAGTTCTTCCATTGCCTTAAACAGAGTCATTAGTGGTAACCCAACCACGATACTCGGTCAATTAAATGCCAATGGGGTGGTGATTTTAGTCAATCCAAGAGGCATATTGTTTACACAGTCTGCAACGTTAGATGTGGCGGGTTTGGTTGCAACAACGTTGGATGTTGGGAATCAAGATTTTCTCTCTGGCAAACTGCAGTTTAGCCGCAGTGGTGAATTAGCCGGTAGTGTGATTAACGAAGGTGAGCTGACGGCCACAGACAATGGTTTTATTGTATTAGCAGGGGACTATGTTGAAAATACAGGCATCGTAACAGCCAATTTAGGTCAAGTTGGTCTGGCCGCCGCATCAGAAATAACACTAGACCTTCAAGGTGATGGTTTGGTGAGTTTTGTGATTGATGGGGAAGCGGTGAGTGATTTAGCTGGGGTGAAAAACTCTGGTGATTTGATTGCTCAAGGTGGCCGAGTGGTGATGACCGCTAACGTTGCCTCAGAGCTTATTTCAACATCCGTGAGCAATTTAGGTTTAGTGCGTGCACAAAGTATTGCCGAACATGAAGGTGAGATTTATTTATTAGGTAATGATGCGGATGTGATTCAAACCGGTACCTTAGATGTATCCAGTAACGATGCGGGTGTTGATGGCGGCAATATCGATATTTTAGGGCGTAATATTGCCGTTGTAGGCAATGCTGTGATGAGTGCAAACGGATTAAATGGCGGTGAAATACACATTGGTGGTGATTTCCAGGGAACCGGAGATCGTCAGCGCGCAGAAAAAACCATCATTGGCCGTCATGTGGTGATCAGCGCGAATGGTGTTGGTGAAGGTGATGGCGGAAAAGTCATTATCTGGTCTGACCTTTTTACTCAGTATGACGGGCTTATCAGTGCTAAAGGTGGCTCTACCTCCGGTAATGGCGGTTTTGTAGAAGTGTCAGGTAAAGAAAATTTGGGTTTTAGCGGGTTTGTGGATGTATCAGCGTTAAATGGTATTAACGGCACCATATTACTGGATCCTGCTGAGATTGTGATTTCAAATGCTGCTATTGCTGGTAAAACGCCCCTGGATGGCGATATCGGTAATCTCGGTGGCATTATTTTATTTAGTGATTTTGTAGGTGACACAACCAACATATTAACGGGAACGATTGCGAGTTTACTGGTTGGCGGTACTGTTGTGCTGCAAGCGGATAACAATATTACATTTGATAGTGGTGCCTCTATTTTTGTATCCAGCGGCAGTGGTAGCTTAATTTTAGAATCATTGAGTGTGGATATTAATGTGTCTTCTGGCAGTATTTTTATTGGCGATGCAGTAGGTGCTAAGCAGCCATTGCTGGTGTCTGCTGATGCGTTTACATTCTCTGATGGTATCAGCGGTATTGACTTCATTTTATCACCCGCAATATCCGGAGCCAACGCAGATCCTAATTTAGATCCGAATGCATTACCGCCTCAAGATGAAATTTTTCAAGACCCCATCATTGATCCAAACCTAGCAGATGGGGGTGGGTTTGACCCTTACGCACCACCCCCTCCTGATGGCGATGCAACTCAACCCCCACCACCTGGTGGAGAACCAACGGATCAGCCATTGCTTGATGCTAGTGGTGACCCCATTCAAGCGCCTTTAGATGCAGATGGTAACCCAGTAGAGCCTGCAATTGATCCTGAGGGAAATCTAGTTGGGCCAGATGGTAACTTGGTTTTAGATGAAAATGGTGAACCGATTCAAGGGGAGGTTGATGCTGAGGGTAACCTAGTCGGGCCAGATGGTGAACCGCTAAAAGACCCAAGCGAGCCGCCATTAGATGAAAATGGCAACCCAGTAGAAGAAGGCTCTGAAGAACAGCTAGTGGCTGATGAAAAAGAAGAAGAAGCACAACCGCTGAATGAGCAACCGTTGATCGGGATTGATGGAGAGAAAGACTTATTAGCCTGTTCTCCCTAGTGATAGTGTGAATAATTTGTTCTGATCAAAAGCCGTCATGAGATGAAAAGCCTTTTTGCTGAAGTAAAAGGGCTTTTTTTTGTACTGTGATGGTGCTACAAGAAAGTCCTGTGAGTGGTGACACTCAATTCATGATAAGGGACAAATTATGATAATTAAAGCCGCAGTTGCATGGGCAGCAAAACAACCATTATCCATTGAGCAAATTGAGATTGATGGGCCAAAAGAAGGTGAAGTGTTATTGCAAGTAGTGGCTTCAGGTGTCTGCCATACAGATGCATTTACTTTGTCAGGTAATGACCCTGAAGGTGTCTTCCCGAGTGTTTTAGGCCACGAGGGGGGGTGTGTTGTGGTTGAGTGTGGCCCAGGTGTTAAATCATTAAAACCTGGCGATCATGTGATTCCTTTATACATACCTGAGTGCGGTGAATGTGACTATTGCAATTCGCCTAAAACCAATTTATGTCAGTCCATTGCCGGTACCGTATGGACGGGATATATGCCAGATGGCACACGTCGTTTCTCTCAAAATGGCAAATCAATATATCACTACATGGGCTGTTCCACTTTTGCTGAATATACCGTCGTACCTGAAATTGCCCTGGCTAAAATCAACCCGCTGGCCCCTTTAGACAAGGTTTGTTTGTTAGGGTGTGGCGTTACGACAGGAATTGGTGCCGTACTGAATACCGCAAAAGTGGAGGCAGGTTCAACCGTTGCCGTATTTGGTCTCGGGGGAATTGGTTTATCGTGCGTGCAAGGTGCCGTGATGGCGAAGGCTGAACGTATTTTAGCCATAGATGTGAATCCAGAAAAATGGGAAATGGCCAAATTATTGGGTGCGACAGACTTCATTAACCCCAATGAGATTGATGGTTCTATCAGTGAGTACATTCAAGAAATGACCAATGGTGGTGTGGACTATTCTTTTGAGTGTATTGGTAATGTGGATGTGATGCGTGACGCTTTAGAGTGCACCCACATGGGTTGGGGTGTGTCTACCGTCATTGGTGTGGCAGGCGCAGGCCAAGAAATCAAAACCCGACCGTTTAATTTGGTGGTTGGGCGTACTTGGAAAGGGACAGCATTTGGTGGGGTTAAAGGCCGTACTGAGCTACCCGGTTATGTGGACCGGTATATGTCTGGTGCCATTGAGTTGGATAAAATGGTGACGCACACCATGCCACTAGAAGACATTAACCGTGCTTTTGATTTAATGCACAGTGGTGAAAGCATTCGTTCAGTGATTATTTTTTAAGGCAACTCGTATGATTCTGCAAGACAGTATTAAAGAGAGCGGTGGTTTTTTAAATCGCTATACCCATGATTCTACTACGTGTCAGTGTGAGATGACGTTTTCTGTTTTCCTACCACCTCAAGCAGAGTTGGAAAAAGTCCCTGCCATCTATTGGTTGTCGGGGCTCACCTGTACTGATGACAATGTGCGGACCAAAGCGGGCGCTCAGCGATATGCTGCTGAGCTGGGTGTTGCATTAATCTTTCCTGATACCAGCCCAAGAGGACAGGGTGTTCCGGATGCGGCTGATCGATATGATCTTGGTAAAGGGGCGGGATTTTATGTGAACGCGACTCGGCAACCCTGGGTTAAGCATTATCAGATGTATGATTACATTACTGTCGAATTGCCGACGTTGATTGAGGTAGGGCTACCTATTATTGCAGGGCAAAAATCGATTATGGGTCACTCAATGGGTGGTCATGGCGCTTTGATGATTGCTTTGAGAAACCCGGAAAGTTATAAAGCGGTGTCTGCATTTTCACCGATCTGTCACCCTACTCAATCTGCTTGGGGGAAAGGCTGTTTCCCTACCTATTTAGGTGGTGATGAGGCGCAGTGGCAGCAATATGATGCGACCTATTTGGTTACTACGGGTGCTAAATGCGCCCCCATTTTAATTGACCAAGGGTTGGCGGATGAGTTTTATGAAGAAGGGCAGTTATTGCCAGAAGAGTTTGAAGTCGCTTGTGAGAGGCAGGGTCAAGCGTTAACGCTGAGAATGCAGCCAGGGTATGACCACAGTTATCATTTTATTTCGAGTTTTATTGGTGAGCATTTAAAGCGCCATGCGAAGGCATTAGGAGCATAATTTTTGTTGTTAATCGTTATTTGGTGCTCGATAAAACGACAAATTTCTTATTGCTGGCAATGGAGCGTACATTGCCAAATATTTTTTTCAGTTTGCTGTGATACTGTAAATGTCGATTTCCGACAATGCTTATCTCCCCGCCTTGTTTGAGCATGGCTTTTGCTTGGGTAAACATTTGCCAAGCAATATGATCACCAATGGCATGTTGCTGATGAAAGGGTGGGTTACAAACAATACAGTCAACCGGTGGCTTTAGTCCAGTTAAGGCATTATTCACTAAGAAAGTAGCCTGTGACCCTTCAGGAAAGTTCAGCTGATAGCCTGCTTTAGCAGAAGCCACGGCCATGTAAGATTCATCAATGAACTGAATCTGCGCTTCAGGGTTTAACTGTTGTAGACGAAAGCCAATTACGCCATTGCCGCAGCCTAAATCAATATAGGACTGATGGTCTTTGGGCAGATTTTCCAGTAGTAATCTGGCGCCAAGATCTAATTTTTCTCTTGAAAAAACATTGGCTTGGTTGACGATGGTGAGGTTGTATTCTGGTACTGCCCATTGTGACTCAGGTAAAGTCTGTGGTTCTGTTTGGCTGTTGACTTGGCTTAAAATTAAGCGTGCTTTTTTTGTGGCCAAACTGGTTTTTGTCGTGCCAATATTTTGCTCAAATAGGTTCAATGTAGAGGTATGAATTTGTTTGACCATACCCGCTGCAATCACTTGAGTTTGAGGAGTGATGACAGATTTTAAGCGAATTAATTGGTCTTGCAAAAAGGCCAAAGTTTTTGGCACTTTGATCAGCACAACATCAACGGGGCTGTTGAGCTCGTCAATTGACGACTGATAAACAACCTGGTTTTCAATGCTACTCATATTACGTTGGCAGCTATATTGAGATACAAATGAATCGGACCTATTAATGGGCTGATATTGGCTTAAGGCACAGGTTAAAGCACCAAAAGCATCATTGATAATGAGTAGGCGTGATTCGGCGTGTAATATGTGTGATTCAAATAGGTGCTGTAACAAGAGCTCGTCAGCAGCATCCCACGCACGAAGTGATTCATTTTTGCTGAGTGGGTAGCGCTTTAAGTCGCAGCTTAAAAAGGGGTTGTTGAATTGGGTTTCAGTCATGGCGCCATTGTATCAGAACTTAAATGGTTTCTCATGCAATCAGCTTATACAGCTGATTGCTGAAAATGCCACAGCGCAGAAACGCAAAAATTTAAGGTGGGTTGGCACAGCAAATGGCTTTATGAGTGGATATGGCACGTTTGTTTTGCTGAATGATCGCTTCACAGAGTGGCAAATAATATAAATCAGTAAACTCATTAGGTAGCGTCACAGTGGCGAGTTGCTGAAAGCCAGATTTCTTCAACATAAAACAAGCATTATGAGTGCAAGCAATGTCTTGCGTGGTTGCTGGTGTGCCGGTGTAGCTAGGTTCATTGAGGGGCAAACCATTGTCAGAACCGCTGATAATGCCTTCTAAGCCCCAGCCTTGTATAAAACCTGCATGGATTAATTGCTCATCTGAGTTCATCAGCCACGGGCATGCTAAAACGATAGAAGGTTGTATTACGTAACTGGCTAATTGCTGAATGTCTTGTGGGTTTGGAAATTGTACTGTCGGGTTAAATAGAATAACCAACTCACAGTGGCTTGCAGACATCGCTTGTTCTAGGGTATCAAAGCTTTGACCCACCTGTGTTTGCAAAGCGTCTTTGGCATTATCATCCCATACACCAATACACAGGAGGTGAATATCACCTGCTTTTGACGTTTTTAGTGTTGTTAAACAGGCAGGTAATCGTGCGATATCGTCTGCTGTTAGCGTGACAATGATGGTGTATTCTGGTTCTGGAGGTAAAACATACTGAATGTCTAAACCGGCCTCTTTCGATGGCAACGTGGTTGCGGTTAAATCACTGCGGGAGAAATGATTTTGCACGACCTGGCTTATGGCTTGAAAATCCTGACAAGCAACGGGGGTGCGTTGGTAAAATAAAACATCCTCAATATGGCCAAAATGGGTGCAGTTTAAGTGTTCAGCCGCTTTCAAGGTTAAATCAAGTAACCCTGCCGTGGATGCCTCTATTAAACCCCCAAGCTTACTATTGAGCGTAGCGTTAATCCAAAATGTGTCTCCGATATAGTGTTGGCTTCGCTGTAACTCTAAATTAAAGTCAGGTTTGAAAATGGGGGAGGAGCGTTCATCACCACCCTGTGAATCTATAAAGCAGGTGTCTGAATAGATAAACTGCCATTCCGGGTTCTGGGTGATGTGGTCTGCAACTGAGTGTAAGCTGTGAGCGACTAAAAAATCTTTTAAAGTGACATAACCTATCCAACTGGCATCCGAATTTTTTGTGATCGTATTAACCACTTGATGCAAAGGTGTCTCGTTAGTATTCACCCAGGTGAGTATGCCAGGGCTTTCCAATTGAGGGCTAGGGACTGGAAAAGGGGCCAGAATAGACATCTGCCACTGCTGTAAGGTTCGTTCTAATAAAGAGGATAATAGGATACCCA
>Ga0233440_1003251_pt1 | contig 12373 bp, 10 predicted proteins | sample SI_123_September_5_FD_182791 | JGI IMG/M metagenome (GOLD analysis project Ga0233440, IMG submission 182791) | Seawater microbial communities from Saanich Inlet, British Columbia, Canada - SI_123_September2016_120_MG | ecosystem: Environmental > Aquatic > Marine > Inlet | place: Canada: British...
AAGCAGATCGACTCGAAAATTGTCTTCGCAAAAGGGCCATCGAGGGATGAGGACGCGCGCAAAGCGCGGATCTGATATCCCGTCTTCTCGCAAGATCAATAAAGACGCAACCGAACCCTGCCCATTTGGATATTTCCGCAAACGATTTAGCCATGAATCAAGTGACTCGGAATGACCGTGAGCCAAGAGAGCTTTGATTGCCATCGATTGCAATTCAGGCACAGGATGGCGAGACAACTCATCAAGATAATCTAAGCCGACTGCAGCCGACACAGCCTCTGGCGAAGCAAGTGCCTTGGCGATGGCCATCTGCACCGACTCGTCGGGGTCGTTAGCTGCCGCCAAAATCCCCGGCCAGTCTTGAAGTTGAGCTAGGCCTGCGATGGCCAAAGCCCGTAATCGCCCCGACGGGTATTGCCCCGCATCAAGCATGCCACGAACGGAATCGCGCAAATCAGGTACCCCTTGATCAAGCAGAGCCGTCAAGGCCTGCATCCGCAAGGATGGCGCGAGAGAGGGAAGGCGCTGGTACAGCCAATCTTGCGCCACAGGATGCCGCAGCTCAAGCAGGCTCGCCCACGCCATTTGCCCCTTACCTGAAGTCTCAATCCCATCAAGCCAATCAGCGGCAGACGCCGTGAGGAAATGGGCCGCATGCTCATCACCCCATTTACCGAGCAAAGAGTAAACGACTCGGAGGGGCGCTTGTTCGGGTTCTCTCTTTGCATGCTGAAGCATCGCGGGCAAAAGCTCTCGGCTTCCGAGCGCCGACAAAGCGTCAAGAGCGGCCGTCCGCGCAACGGCAACAGGCGAATGCTCAAGAACGCGAATGAGCGAGGCGCCATCGCCTGCAGACCCGGCCTGTGCCAGAGTGCTTGCCAAATTAACGAGATAGGCCATCGCACGAGGATCAACAGCATGCAGAGCAATTTCTTTTTCGAGATGAGGGACGACTTCTTGCCCTTGCCGCACCAAACGCTCAGTTGCAAGTCTCAAAGAGGCCTTACTAGCCGATTGCAACTTAGACAAATCTCGACGCAAGATTTCATCTTTGGCCGGGGGTTCCCAGAGGGGCAGGCTCTTACGCACAGCCCAGATCTGATGAATCTGCTCTGCACTTAAGCCCACCGAAGGCGTAGCCGGCTCACCCCCACAAGAAGGTAGCCCTAAGAAAAAGAGAAGGGCCAGCGAGAGACTGCCCAATAAGGGGTAAAATTGCCGTTTCGTGACAGCCACAACAGACTTAAGTAACATCGGATTTGAACTCGGCCCATTTCGGGTCGTGCATGGTTTAGCGCTTGCGCCCATGGCCGGTAACACCAACTTAGCGTATCGGCGGCTCTGCAAGAAATTTGGCGCTGAATTGACCTGCACCGAAATGGTGTCTTCGCGGGCGCTTGAGTTTGGCGACGCCAAAAGTTTGACTTATCTTGAACGCGGTAAAGAGGAAGAGCCCGTTGTGGCTCAAATTTTTGGTGCATCTCCAGAGACTCTTGCCATTGCCGTCCAAGAAGTCGAAAAGCGGGGCTTTCACGCGATTGACCTCAATATGGGTTGCCCTGTTCCCAAAATCACGGGTAGCGGTGGCGGCAGTTCTCTGCTTCGCGATCCTGATTTGGCCGCACGCTGTATTGAGTCTATGGTTGCGCATTCTGGCTTGCCCATCACCGCAAAAATCAGAGCCGGCTGGGATTCAGCCAATAAAAACGCCCCTGCCTTTGCTCATCAATTGCAAGAAGCAGGCGCTGCTGTAATCACGATTCATGGCCGTACGCGCGCGCAAAAATACATGGGCGAGGCCGACCTAGACATCATCGCTGAGACGGCAGCACGCTGCAGTATTCCGGTTATCGGCAATGGCGATATCACTGATGTTCCATCGGCCATGCGCATGTTTGCAACGGGCGTAAACGGTATCGCGATTGGGCGAGGAGCACTCGGTAAGCCCTGGATTTTCCGACAGATTCGAGCCGCTCTTCAGGGGGAAGACATCCCGAAAGCCCCGACCGCCAACGAGCGGGCATCTATTTTGTTAGAGCTCGGAGAGGGCATCGCGCAGCTCTACGGCGAGAAACGCGGCATGCTCGTGATGCGACGACTCGCATCTGATTTTTTCAAGGGCTTGCCAGGGTCAGCTAAGGCCCGCGCTGAGTGCATTAAGCTCAAATCACTCGAAGACCTGCACCGTCTGGCCGAATGGCTAAACAGTAATCCTTAGATTAAAGAGGCAAGCGTCTCTATGGATGGGCTATTCGCCTTGCCAAGAGAGGCCCTGCACGGTGTACAGCTTGACCGTCGCTTTAGCATATTCCATGCGTGCTTGGATTTCAGAACTTTCGGCAACCGCAAGATCGGTCTGAAACTGCAGCACCTGAAAGTTTGTAGAGGCACCACCTTCAAGCCGGCGCTGCTCAGCCTCTAATTGCCGAAAAGCCACCTGCCGCGCTTTAGATGTCACGCGAATGCGCTCGCTCAAGTAAGTCATGTTGCGGACCGCATCGCGCACCTCTTGGATGACTTCTTTTTCACGATCATGCCATTGGCGTTGCGCCAAAGCATGAGAATATTTAGCGCGCCGAGCCGCACCTTTATATTGCTGATTGCCAAGTGGCATTTCAAAGACAAGCCCTACAGAATATCCGGGATAATCAAAATTTCTTAAGTCGCTTAAAGCGCGACCAATCACAGGCTGTTGATCAAAAGCATTGCCCGAAATGATCAAATCAAGTTTAGGTTTCAAGTTGTCTTTCGCAACACGCAGGTCAAGATCGGATTGCTCACTCGCTAGGCGCAGTTGCTCTAAATCTGCCCGAGTCTCTTGAGCGACTGACCACGCCATTTGCCAAGACAAAGACTGCGCATTCGGTTTTGTAGGCTCGTCGACGGGGATGATTTGAGTTTGCCAATCAGTCAACCCCTCAAGGCCATACAACATGAGGCGCAAGGCATCTTGCGCTTGCTTGACCTGGTTGCGCGCGGTCAGCAAGGCATCTTGACGAGTCGCAATATCAGCCTCGGTTTGAACGACCTCAACTTGAGCCACGGAACCAACGCGAAATTTGGCATCCGTCACTTCGCGCAAGCGTTCCGCAAGAGCTAAAGACTTTTCTTTAACTTCAACATCAGCCCGAGCAAAAGCTAAACTCCAATAGGAATCGACTGCTGCCTGGACGACATCGTTTTGCGCAGAACGCGCGCCAGCATCGGCCTGGGCTTCTGAAATGCGGGCCGACTCAAGTGAGTAGGTCGCATGCAAAGCACCGGCACCTTTGAGCAACGGCTGAGTGAAATTGAAATTGACCGAAACATCAGCTTGGTCTTCGCCAAGATAACTATATTCAGATTGACCCTCTCGAAAGGACAAGGAGTAATTTCCGCCTGAAGATAGCAGTTGCCGAATACCCTGATTCATGGTCAACGATTTTGTTGTCGTTTCAGTTATGCCAAGTTGGCTAAAAAATCCACTCGTAGGCTGCTCTGCGTAAGAGTAAGTGGCGTCTGCAAAGAGCGTCGGATCAAACGCACCCATGGCCTCGATCACGCCGCCTTCTGAAGCCTGAAACTGCAAGCGAGCTTGGCGCCAAGCCGGGGCGTTTTCAGAAGCAAGCGCCACGACCTCTGCAAGAGTCATCGGGTGGCTCGATGGAGCGAGAGAGGCACCATTCGGAGCGTCTTGAGTGAGGGCGGCAACTAGGCAAAGTGCGAGAATCATGATGGCATAGTTTACGGACTTGCACGCCCTGCGTTAGTGCCGTCAGCAATCGAATAGAAAATTGAACTAGGGCAATTCAGCGAGCCAAGGCGCGTTTGGCCAGCTCATGTCAACATCGATGCCTGAAGGTGGCACTTGAGCACTCATCACCCAAAGCCATCCGGCCAAGAATGGAGCGAGGTCAGGAGCCAAAGCCAGCTGGTCGATAAGCTCTTGCGACGAGCATGGAAAAGCTGTTGGGTATTCACCACTCTGCAAGGCGCTCTCGAGTTGCTCAAAAAGCTCAACTGCGGCGGGGTTATTTTCGCGCCGCGCCAAAGCCTGAACAGCTGTCTGGCGCTGCTTAAAGAGATCGGCAGCAATTGGAGACTCAAGGAATCTAATCTGCCAAGAAGCTGACGCCTGAGCAAAACGATTTTGCTGCTCAATAGCCAATGCCCAAGCCCCATCGAAGAGAAGGTCATCACCCAAGGGCTCACTCGGGGGCACGACTCGGGGAACCTGTGGGCTCTCACGATCGATGAGCAGCTCAGTTGGCATTTGAAAACCAATTTCAGGCCGATCGGAATCTGGGGTTTGTAGCAAAGCCACAACAGCAGCGACTGGCACAGCCAACGCCGTGAGCAGCAACAAGCTCGCTGCAATGCGCAACAATGGGCTTTGCCGAATCGACCCGCGCCAAGACCAGCTATTGCGTAAACCGTCAGCCAATTCAATCTCAAATGAGGGGCTCAACTCAACCCCAGGGTGGGCTTGACGCAATTCAGAAGCAAAAGCTGAAAGCGCAGCCGACTCTTGTGAATCAGTAAACTCGATGAAGTCTTTAGGCTCAGTCACGGGCTGCCCTCGGATGGCGTATTCGGGTCAATCGCAGAGGCTTGTTCACGCAAACGGCGCAAGGTGTAAAAGACTCGGCTCTTAACGGTGCCCACAGGAATGCCCAGTATTTCAGAAATCTCGCGATAAGGAAGTTGCTGCAAGACTGCAAGCTCAACCAATTCGTGCGCCTCAGGGTCAAGCTCGGCAACCCACTGGCGCAACTGCGCAGCGCGGTCAGCCAAATCGACTTGCTCAACAGGGCTTGGAGCAGAATCGATGGCATCAGGTTGGTCATCGCCGAGCAGGACAGGGCGCTTTTTGCGCCGCGAGTCAATCCAGATGTTGCGGGCGATGCGAAAAAAGTAAGCGTCAAGCCTGCCAGTCGCCTGGTAGGTCGTTTTGCTGTTGTAGATGCGGAGAAAAACATCTTGGGTAAGGTCTTCGGCGGTGGCGGCTTGGGCCCCTTGCCTCAGGAAAAACCCCTTTAGCCGAGGGCCCATCTCACAAACGAGGGTCTGAAATGCCTCGCGATCGCCTGACCGGAAGCGCTCCAACAAATCCGCTGCGTGATTAGCCATGCACCTAGGAAGAAAACGCACCAGAGAATGACGGGTTCACGGAAAATGCCGTTAATAATGCCTGGCTCCGAGCCCCGCTGGCTGTGAATACAATCTGTCGGTCGTCGGCCCAACCTGTAAACATGATTTCAAGTCGATCTTGCGGAAGCCATTCTTGCATTTTGCGAGCCCACTCAACCAGGATTACCGTTTCACGATCAAACCGCTCGACCAAGCCCTCGCATAACAGGCCGTCCATCCGCTCTTCGAAATATGCGTCGAGGTGCAGGAGCCTCGTGCGGCCGATATATTCACAGCACAAAAGATAGGTCGGGGAAGTTAATGGCTCTTTGATTTCAAGACCAAGCCCCACCCCGCCACCAAAAGTGGTTTTGCCCGCTCCAAGCTCGCCGTCAAGCAAAACGCAATCGCCGCCCTTTAACAGCGCGCCAAGGGCCTCGCCGAGGCGGCGGGTCATTTCAGGCGATGCGCTTGTAAGTGAGTATTTCATGACTTCCAAGAATAAGTCCAGCCTTTGAACTTTGCCCGTAAAGGCGTTTGCCCATCTAGCCAGACCAAAGAGTTGCCTTCTGTAACTGTGCCGATTTGAGTCAAACCGGTGCGCAACAAAACGGGGTCGGTCAAGGCCATCCGTGCGCGGCGAGCGGGAAGGGCAATCAGCAATTCGTAATCTTCGCCCTCAGCAAGTGCACATTGCCAACGCTCATGGCCCGTTGCCTTGGTGGCCTCTGGATGGAGTGGCAAATCGTTCAACTGGATTTGTGCGCCCACCCCCGATGCCCGCAAGAGTCGAGGTAAATCAGTCGCTAAGCCATCGGACAAATCCATCATGGCTCGCGGGCGATAGGTCTGATTGAGACGCGTGCCCTCAGTTAAGCGAGGCTCAGGGCGAAGGTGTCTTCCAGATTGAACGGCCCCACCCAGTCGCCCGGTAACTAAGAGCCAATCGCCAGGTCGAGCGCCTGATCGACCTGGAGCGCGACGCCGACCCTCGAGGCCGGTCGCAGTACAAGTCAAAACCAGATGAGGGCTTTGAGACAAATCGCCGCCCACGACAGCGCACCCGAAGGCGTTGGCCTCAGCCAAAAAGGCTTGCGCCATTCGCTTGAGACGAGATTGGCTAGCAGAAGCTGGCGCGGCAATTGTCCAGCTAACAGCCCACGGACGAGCCCCGACAGCCGCCAAATCACTGAGCGTGCGTCGAAGCAATTTGCGGGCGAGGGTGGTCCAGGGAGTGCCCAATTCAGCATGCACGCCCTCGATGAGTTGATCGACAGTTTGCAAGGTGGCCACACCAGAAGGTGGTTTCAAGCGAGCACAATCTGAGCCTGGGCCAGAAAGGCCCTTCCCTCCGCGGAAAGAATTCCGGAAGATGTCATGCAATGCTTCTTCGCCCTGCCCCATCGTCAGTTTTACCAAATGCCCGCAGCTCGAGTTCCGGTCTCAGCCGAGCCGAATGGCTCTGGGCTTTGGCTCTCTTAGCGTTGGTGAGTTTGCTAATTGTAAAGACGCTGGTACCTGAGCGCCCAAGAGCTCGCCTTTCGCAGGTCGAATCAGCCCTTGAGTATTTGCGCGGACACATTCATCTCGCGCTCGAGGATGCCACGCTTGGCGGCGTTTATGCGCCTGATCTAGTTGGAGGGCATCTCTGGCTCGGGCCCGGTGCACGCCCCAAGGCTATAGAGCAAGATGCTGATATTGCGCACTCGCTCAAATCGCTCTTCCCCCATGAAACTTTTCTGCCCATCGACCCATGGGGCAACGCGTACGCAATGCGCGTGATACCTCATCAAGGGCGCGACATTTTGACGATTGCTACTGGCGGGTCAGATGGCATTCTACCGACTCATTTTTCGCTGGAAGCCAACGACATACTCCAAGTTTTATGGCCTAGGCCTTAGCCGTTTCACGCCAGGCATCCACCATTTCGGCCAACAATTTTGGCTCTTGAGCTGCACGCAAAACCGCTACGCCATGAGCGCCTGCCTCTGCGCACTGAGCCACTTGTGCGGGCGTGCTGACACCACCCAGGGCGATGAGTGGTACATCAAAATCGGCCACTTGATTGCGTAGAGTCTCTAAGCCAAGTGGCTCAAGGATGCCCGCCTTAGACGGGGTTGCCCAAATGGGGCTGGCAAAAGCAAAAGCAAAGCCGCCGCTCTGAGCGATTTGAAGATCATCAGGCGAATGCGAACTTAAGCCAAGGCTGCTATCCCAAAGTTGCTGAGTCTCGAAGACAGGCAAACCCCTAGAGCCCACAATGAGGGCGTCAGCACCGACCAATCGAGCCCAAGATGCCCGCGCATGAACCGCAAGCCAAGGCAGGCGCTCGCGCATAGATTGAAGGCATGCGAGTGAAATTCGAGCCGATTGCGGCTGGGTGGAACGAAAACTAAACGCTTGTGCGCAAGCTGCGCCATCTGCCCATTGCATGGCTTCTGTTGCCGATTCAAGGTCTGATGCGATTGCCCAAACGCCTCTGGGTGGCATCAGCATTTTAGGCCTCGATGTGCAAAGCCACGCCGTAGTCTCTTAACCAGCCCGAGAGGTCTTCGCGCGGTATCGCCTTGTTGACTTGCAACTCATTAGGGCTCGCGCGATCTAAGCCCAAGGCTTGTAGCTGTGGGTGCAATGCAATTCGGTCAAGGACCTCTTTTTGTTCGCTATGCAACGCATGAGCTCCATCCCAATGGATGAGACCGTCTTGGCGCGCCCAAGACTCAAGCGAATACAAAACATTTTGAGGAACGGGAGTGCGACTGCGGCTCTGAAGTAAAGCCAGAATCACATCGAGTGTTTCCCCTTCTGCAAGCGCGCGCTGCAAACTGCTTGGCGAAATGCGATAGTGGTAAAGGCTATCGGTTTTTTCACGGTCGCAAAAACGGTCAAGCTCGTAAACCAGCCCATGCGAGCGAACATCGGGAAAAAGAACGACTTCGAAATCAGGGTTGACGACTATGCGCCCCGCGGCTTCGAGATCGCGGCCAGGAATGACTTCGAGAAGCTCTGCCCCCAAAGTAGTGAGCCGAATTGCGGTCGCTCGACCCGAGTCGTCGTATGCCATGTCAATGATGCCAAGTAAATAAAGATATTTACGAACCCAAGTGAACAAATTCCAGGCTAGAGAGCGTACATCGGCAGACGAACGCACAGGGAATGAGCGCGACTCACCATTGCGCCGGGCCTGCATACTCAAGCCACCAAGGTAATGATTGCGCACCACGAAAGGCAAGAACATCGCGTCATACCAAACATTAGGCTCAAGGCGCTTGAGGTAACGAAGCGTCGTGCGGCGGAGAGGGATTTGGTGAGCAAGATCGCCAGGTAAATCTCGATCTTCGATGAGCCAATCGAGCATGACTCGCTGCTTGTCTTCGAGGCTTTGATTCAAGAACTCAAAGCCCTCAGGTGTTACTGAAAAAGTGCGCTTACCCGTGCGGTCGATGAAGCCATGCGCGAGTGCAAACTTATACTCGAGTTCAAGAATTTCGAATCGCCTGAATTCACGCCCAGGGTTTGCAATGAGCCGCTCGGCTATGCGTTTACCCGTGCTCTTGAATAGTGAGCCGCTTACTGTGAATCGCACATTTTCGCCTTCGACAAAAGAAGCAAATCGGCCAAAGTTGGAAACAAAGTCAACCCCGATGCTTGCAGAGAATTCGGGTAAAACAGCCGATACAACCCCTTCTCGGCGCAAATAGGCTAAAACGCCCTCGTCGAAGAGAGCAATCACTTGGCCACGTTGGCGCAAACCAAAGCTCTCGAGGTCAAGCTCGCCGACAGTGCCTAGAGTTGCACTTTCAAGGCCGTCGATTAATTCCTGAAACGAAAGCTCAAGGGCTTTTGTTTGATAGTCAGCGATTGAAACAATACCGCCCCACTCACTCGCAATGAGGTGGTAAACCTCTTTCAATTGTGGCGCCAGGGCATCAATACGAGCCAGCAATGCCTTGTCGTCAGCCAAAAAGCGGTACATGCGTCTAGCTTGCTCAGCAGGCTCTTCTTGACCTTGACGACGAAAGGCCTGCTCAAGCCAACCTCGCAAAGTGAGCAAAGACCCGGGCTCACCTCTTGTCTGCGGTGTTTGCCCCAGAGCCAGGTGGATTTCCATAGGGATGCCCCACAGCTTGCGCTCTTCGCCAGAACGAACACCCATTGACATCGAGGCTAGGCCAAGATGCACAAGCTCACTTAAGGCTGAGCGAATCAATCGATTTTCGACACCGTTGCAATTAGGGTCGTGCTTGATGCGACCGAAAAGCAACCCCTCGCCAGGGTATACGCTCATTGCACGAAAAACCGGGTCGAGCGTCTCGTCGAGCTGCGCTCTTATGGCGGCGACCGCGGATGGCTGGCTCATGCGTTTCGCCAAAGCCGCAAGCAAATCAGCTCGGCCATTAGGAGAATTCGTTTTTTCATGCCAGAGCGCAAACAGCTCAGCGAGCTCGCTTGTGGAACGCTTCGCTAAAGTGCGGGATAAAGTGAGTTGAGGCATCAATTGCGGCAATGAGGGGAAAAATGACGGTCAAGATCAGCGATCAGCGCATCACCCGACAAAATGGCGTAGGCGTAGCCTTGCTCGGTTAAAAACCTCTGACGATTTTCAGCGAACTCTTGATCCACGCTGGCTTCACTGACAATCGCGTAAAACGATGCCCCGCGCCCATCAGCTTTGGGTCGCAAAATGCGCCCCATGCGCTGCGCCTCTTCTTGACGAGAACCGTAGGCGCCTGAAATCTGAATAGCGACAGATGCGTCGGGTAAATCAATCGCGAAATTACCGACCTTACTTACAAGCAGAACTTCTTCGCGCCCCTCTCGAAAAGCGTCGTACCACTGGTCTCGCTCAGGATTAGGCATCTTGCCTGTAATCATGGGGCAACCCAACTCTTTTTGCAGCTCACGCAACTGATCAAGATACTGGCCAATAATCAAAATGCGCTCACCCTTATGGCGCTCGAGCAACGCAAGGATGACATCTGTTTTAGCTGGGTTTTCTGAGGCAATACGAAATCTCGAACGCTTACCTGAAGCCAAATACTCAACGCGCAAATCATCGCTCATCGAAACGCGTATCTCGGCGCATTGCACGGAAGCGATAAAACCGCGGCGCTCTAAATCTTTCCAGGGCGCGTCGTAGCGCTTGGGGCCAATAAGGCAAAACACCTCATCTTCTTTGCCATCTTCGCGCACCAAAGTTGCAGTTAGACCTAGACGACGACGCGCTTGGATCTCGGCCGTCGCGCGAAAAACGGGTGCGGGCAAAAGATGGACTTCATCGTAAATGATTAAGCCCCAGTTCCCTGCTGCGAAAAGGTTGAAGTGCAAGAACTCGCCGCCTTTCTTTTTACGGTAAGTCAATATTTGATAGGTCGTCAAAGTAACGGGCCGAATCTCTTTTGAATCACCGCTGTATTCGCCGATGTCATCTTCGGTGAGATGCGTTTTGTCAAGAAGCTCGCGTTTCCATTGCCGCAGCGCAACGGTGTTTGGCGTCAAAACCAAGGTATGCGTGCCGACTGCGGCCATTGCGGCCAAACCCACCACCGTTTTACCGGAGCCGCACGGCAAGACGATTACGCCTGACCCGCCTAGAGCTGAGCCGCCACGATGGAACGACTCAACGGCTCTCGTTTGATATTCACGCAAAGCAAAACCACCCTCGTCTTGACCTCGAAGGCGAATCTCTAGAGGGCTTCCGTCGACATAACCGGCGCGATCATCAACGGGATAGCCGAGCTTGATGAGGTGTTCTTTGACTAAGCCTCGGCGACCGCGAGTGAGCTGGCCACGACCTCGACTGGCATCAACGGCTTTGAATTGAGCCGCCAATTCGGAGTCGTGCAAAAGCTGAGCAAAAAGAGAAGGGTCGGTGGCCTCAAGTCGCAACTCGCCCGTGCTTTCATCGGAGTGAAGAGAAAACACTCCGCAACGATTGAACCAACCCTCAATCTCAACGGCAAAGTGGCTAGGCATTCCGTAGCGGCTCTCAGCTTCGAGGAAGGCCAGCACTTCGGAAGCCTTGAGCCCCGTAGCCGAGGCATTCCAGACGGAAATAGGCGTCACGCGATAAGTGTGCAAATACTCAGGCGACTTAACCAACTCTGTGAAAGGCAGCAAGCCATCGCGCATCTCTTCAAAGCGAGGGTGCGTCGTCTCGAGAACGATAGTCATATCGCCTTGGAGGATGAGGGGCTTGTCGGAGTCAATCATGAGGCATCTCACCCATAGCGGGATGACCCTGTTGCTCAAAGTCATTTTTGCTCTGGGAGAAACCATCCATTGTAGACGCGATTCGCTTTGCCTCCAAGTGGCTTAAACCAGCAAATGGGGCAGCCAGTCTCCAAGAGCCACCCATTTGGAGTTTGCCGCACAAGGGGGCCCACTGCCGCACGGCCTCGGGCAAACGCTGAATAGCCTCGTCGAGTTGTAATCCGTGAAAACCGAACGCCAGCGCCGCTTCAAGGACTTCGGCCAAAGCAGGCGTCGCGGCAAAATGTTCAGCTAGGGCTTCAAGGCTCATCTGCCCCAATTGAGACCATGAAACGCCACGATCTTCAAGGGCTGCCGCCTCACGCCGCCATCCTGTTCCGAAACATGCTGGGCAAGCAAGCCGCAATTCAGGATGGGGTGCAAAAGTTCCATTTGCGCGGCATTTGGGGCAAGCCAGAGCACCCTTGGAGGAAAGATCCTGTTGCTTCAAGCCACGAAAACGGGCCTCCTCGGTACGAAGGTAATGCTGAATCAAGGGGTCAGTCAAACCAAGAGCATCACGGAGAAGCCCGTTGCGCCCCACCCTAGTTGGCAACGACCAAGCATCGAGATCGAAGGCCATCGGAGTTGGAGCGGTAAGCCGATTTTCGCCTTGCGCATCGCTCCAGCGCCAAACCCCGTGCCGCCCGTCGGAAAACGCATCAGCGAGTTGCCGCGACAACTTAGGAGGAAGCCCCGCAAGAGGTTGAGATGCAAGAAGAACCACGCCGTCGAGTGGTGAAAGCAGCCAGCCAATCAGGTGCGCGCACCGAGCGCTGCATTCGGACAATTGGCTGAGTGGGGTTTGTGCGGACACGCGGAGGACATCCGTGGTGGCGAGTAAATCGAGTGCTTCCTTGAAGATGTTCGCTTGACGCAGATGTCGTTGAAAATGATGCAAACTCTCTTGGAGCGGTAATTCATAAAGTTTTGCGCGGGAAAGCCCGGCGAGCTGAGTCTCGACGCCAAGGCCCCGTTGCGCGCAATCTCGGCAAGCATCGGGGTGATAGAC
>Ga0233440_1003267_pt1 | contig 12342 bp, 13 predicted proteins | sample SI_123_September_5_FD_182791 | JGI IMG/M metagenome (GOLD analysis project Ga0233440, IMG submission 182791) | Seawater microbial communities from Saanich Inlet, British Columbia, Canada - SI_123_September2016_120_MG | ecosystem: Environmental > Aquatic > Marine > Inlet | place: Canada: British...
GATTTGGGGCGACCCACTACAACGCCAAAAGAGAATAAAGAAAATTTAATGGAATTTATTAAGGAGAGTTACAATGAGTAAAAAAGTTTATGTATCTTTGATTGCGGATTTGTTGCATGCAGGTCATATTAATATTTTAGCAGCAGCAGCAAAGCATGGAGAGGTTACGGTTGGATTGTTAACATCTACTGCTATTAATGAATTAAATGACACCGCATACCTCAAGTATCAACAACGTTTTGATGTTATTAAAAGCCTTAGTATGGTATCCGATATAGTGCCGCAGGAAGATGCAAGCTACAAAGAAAACTTAATAAAAATAAAGCCTGATTATGTTGTACATGGTGATGATTGGATAGATGGAAAGCAATCTAAATATAGGCAAGAAGTTGTTGATTTATTGAGCGAGTGGGGTGGTGAATTAATTGAAGTCGAATACAGTGCCGATATTAGTGACAAGAACTTAAAAAATCAGTTGATGAAGCTTGGTGTAACTACAGTTCATAGACTTGGTCGCCTAAGACAGCTTATCAAAAATAAGCCCATTGTTCGAATCTTAGAGGCACATAATGCACTAAGCGCACTTATCGCTGAAAATACAGTTGTTGAAAGAAACGGTGAAAATGTTAGCTTCGATGGCGTTTGGTCTAGTTCATTAACTGATTCAACTGCTAAAGGTAAACCCGATATTGAAGCCATTGATATGACTTCTCGTATCAATGCGGTTAATGATATTTTTGAAGTAACCACCAAGCCAATGATATTTGATGCGGACACTGGAGGAAAGACTGAGCACTTTGAATTTACGGTTAAGAGTTTAGAGCGAACAGGAGTTAGTGCTGTTGTTATTGAAGATAAGACAGGGCTTAAAAAGAACTCATTATTTGGTAATGATGTGAAACAAACGCAAGACTCTATTGAAAACTTCTGTGACAAAATCGCTCGTGGTAAGGCGGCTCAAATTAGTGATGATTTTATGATTGTTTCACGTATTGAATCATTAATTCTAGAGGCTGGTATGGATGATGCGTTAGTTCGTGCAGAAGCTTATATTAAGGCTGGTGCTGATGCTATTATGATTCATTCAAGACACAAAGACCCGGCAGAAATTATGGAGTTTATGCAAAAGTTTAGAGCGAAAGATAAAGAGACTCCAGTTGTGGTTGTTCCTACAAGTTTTAACTCTGTAACAGTTGAAGAGTTTATTGATATGGGTGTTAATGTTGTGGTTACCGCTAATCACATGTTGCGTGCTGCTTATCCTGCGATGTTAAATGTTGCTAAGTCTGTTTTGGAGAATGGTAGAAGTTTAGAGGCTGAGCCAGACTGTATGTCTATTAAAGAAATTTTAGAGTTTATACCGGGCACTATGTGATGACACAAAAGAGAATTATGGTTGATATGTCTGCAACTCTAATTCATCATGGACATATTCGCTTATTAAAAAAATCATCTGAATATGGCAGGGTTATTATTGGATTAACGACTGACAATGAAATTATTAGTAAGAAGGGTTATCAACCAGAGCTGGACTTTGAATACAGAAAAGAGATACTAGAATCTATTATATATGTGGATGAAGTTGTGCCTGTACCTTGGCTTTTAGATGAGGAGGTTTTGGCGAAATATAACATTGATTTATTGGTACATGGCTCAGACAACTCTAATCTCATCCTTGATAGTAAACTCAAAATATTTCCACGCACAGAAGGGATAAGTAGCTCCGATATTCGCCAGAATGTGTTACAAAGCATTACTCAAATCAATAATCAAAAGATGATGCTTACACCGGGCCCAGCTGTGGTTTTGTATGAGAATTTACAATATTTAAAACCATTATTTGGCCGGGGGGATGTTGAATATGAAAAAATTTCAGAGTCGGTTATTAATTGGATTAAACAACTTAGCGGACAAGATGAAGTAGTTGCAATGCAGGGCTCGGCAACATTAGCATTAGAGCTTGCTACGCATAGTTTTGTCTCAGGTAAGGTTTTACTGATTTCAACAGGTTATTACAGTGATAGATTAAAAAAGCTATTACCTAAAGGCTGCTCTTTAACAATATGTAAATATGAAGATATTAGTTCAATAAAGGATAGTTTTAATTGGGTATTGTGTGCCTATACTGAGACCTCGGTGGCGTTTAAAGTAGATTTGCAAAACGTTAAAGATAAAGCTAGCGAATGTGGTGCAAAGTTATTTGTTGATGCAACAGGGTCAATTGGCTTAGAAGATAACCATCAATTAGCAGATGCCATGGCATTTAGTTCTTGCAAGGGATTGTTTGGATTAACAGGCGCAGGCTTTGTGGCACACAAATCTGATTTAATTCCTAAAGACCTTGATGCATTTTATTTTAATCTAAACACTCAGAAAGATAAAATGACTACAGGACCTTATCACTCTATTGCTTCGCTTTATGGTGTTATTGATAAGCACGGAATTTTTAAGCAGCGTGTGATTAATAGTAAAAATGCTATCTTAGAAAAATACCATAAAATTGTTAGAAGTGGCAACCAGCCACTACTCTGTACCTACTTAGAAGGTGAAGTTGTGTCAAATGATGATAATATTGTTTTATACTCGCCTCGTTCTAACTTAAGTGGCTCTGTAGTTTGTCATTTTGGAGAAATTCATCATGATATAGTAAATATAACAAATAGAATTTCAGTTAATTAATAATGAAACATTCTCTAATTAGAGCGGATATATATAAGCATAACTTGTCAGAGTACGGCGATAGTTTAATAAATTTAAGGTCGCCCTATACACTGATTAAGGCTATTTATTATATGGAAACAGCATCGTTGTTTTTGTTTATTACACAAAAAATAATTAAATCACCAAATTTCATTACTTTTCTATATGCGTTAACTGGAGTGATGGGATCTTTTTTATTGCTTAGTTCCCAAGAAACGGTGTTTTATATTGGCATATTTATGGTTTTTACTAAAGGTACATTTGACTGGGCGGACGGCCCTTTGGCGAGGAGGTTGGATAAAACTTCATTTATAGGCCATGCGTTAGATGCGTATGGGGCATTTGTTAGTGATTCAGCTTTTAGAGTTGCATTTGTCTACTATACACTTAGATATTATCCTGAGTTGATGCCATGGTTTCCAATAATAGCATTTGTATTATTGATTACTAGATTCAATTTGTTTTCTGGATTCATGTACTATCAAAAAAATACACCCCACTCACTAGCCAAACTTAACAAAATTAAAAAAAGTGAGAGTGATAAATCACTCAAAAGAAGCTACAAAAAATCTGAATGGTACTATAGATATATAGCTATTTTGGATTCGCGTGCTCGCAGTGTTGATAGCTTACTATTAATATTACTGATTGACACAATATTTGATTATGACTTAACTATATTGTTACTAACTTTAGCTACACTTATAATAATAAGGTCAATAGTGACGCATGTGGCAGGAATATATTTTGCAATGAATACGTATAAGGATAATTTATAGTGGATAAAAAATATTGGAATAATTATTACAACCAACATGGAAAAGATCAAGAGATTAGCGCATGTAGCACTTTTGCAGATTTCTGTATAAAGCAAATTTTTCCTAAGAAAGTTGTTAAGATTGTAGAGTTGGGATCTGGAAATGGTCGTGATGCAATTCATTTTGCACATCAAAAAATGAGTGTAATAGCGATAGATCAAAGTACATCTGCTATTGATATAGAAAAAGAGGAATTACATTATGAAGTTGGGAAGTACTTACACCCTAAGGCGTTAGATTTTGTGAGAGAAGATTACTCTAGGTATGGCGCAATTGATGTTTTTTACTCAAGATTTACCATCCACTCAATTACTAAAGAGGAAGAGGAGTTATTATTGCCGAATATTTATCAATCTTTAAAAAAGAATGGTTTATTTTGTATTGAGGTTAGAACTATAAAGGATCCGTTGTATGGTGTGGGTGAGTATTGCTGTGAAAATACCTATTTAACAGATCATAAACGTAGATTTATTAATTCCAAGGTTTTTTTGGAAGATGCATTAAAAATAGGGTTTGAATTGGTTTATTTTATTGAAAAAAATGATCTATCTGTTTATGCAAATGACAATCCAGTTTTAATGAGAATTATCTTAAAGAAGTAGAAATATGGATGATATAGATGAAAAGATATTTCACGAAGTTAGTCGCATGCTGCAAAAACAACATGTTAACTTCTGGGTGTGTCATGGTACATTGCTAGGTATTATTAGAGAGGGAAGGTTATTGCCGTGGGATCATGATATAGATTTTGCAGTATGGGACAGTGAAACAACAAGAGATGAGATTATTAATATTTTTACTGACAATGGATATAAAGAAGAGAGGGTTTTTGGAGATATGGATTGCTTGCATTTTTATGGAGAGAATAAAAAAATTGATATTAGTTTTTACAAAACTGAAAATGGACTGTCATCAGTAAAATGGGCGATACCACCAGATTCTTTGATAGTAAAAACTTACTTGTATTGTGTCCAGGTGATTTGGAGTGGTTCAGATAAAAATATTGAATTATTTGAGAATTTTTTAAAAAGAGGCGTTCAGATTATCCTAAATAAGTCATCTTTATTACTAAGTTTTATTTTGCCAATTAAAGTAAAAAAACTATTGTATCTTAATGCAATTAATTTTTTAAATTATACAGGGTATAGTTATCCAGTTGACTTGATGAGGCTTCATACTGTTCAATATAAAAATACTAAAATACAGGTTCCAATTGATTCCAGTCAGTGCTTGGAGCTTACCTATGGCAAGGATTGGAAAATCCCTAGAGAGAATTATATTTGGCATGAAGAAGCAAAGAATTTAATTAACCTATAAGGGTTTATATGAATAAACTATATCAAAGTAAATGGCATGGAATCAACTTTAAGGATTTTTCTGCTTGTAGCAACAAGAAAATAGCAGACAAAAGTTTTTATGATAAATTTTATAAGCAGTTTTTTAAAAAATACAGAAGTTTTGATGATTTGGATGTCGACTGGGTTGAGTATAAAGAAACTATAGCAAAAGAAATAATTAAAGAGATACAATTAAAAAAAAGTAAAAGTATTTTGTCTATTGGTTGTGGAATTGGAATTGTAGAGAAGTATATTGTTGAGAATACAAAAGATGTCAATATAACCGCTATTGAGCCGTCTGAGGGCGTCTCTAAATGGATTGGGAATACTTCAAAAATACAAATTAAAGATGGCTATTTTCCAGATGTTTTAGATGATAATTTAAATTTTGATATGTCTTTTTCTAATAGTATAGATTATACGTTTAACAATAAAGAATATGAGATATTTTTAAGATCCGTTGTTGATTATGGCATTAAGGAGTTTATTTTAATAAGTGTCAGTAAATATAAAAAAGAACAAACTTTGAAAATATTAATTAAAAACTTAATTAAGAGTATTTTGAGCCCTATTGGGTTATATAACAAACATCAATTTTGGGGTTATTGTAGAACTTCTAATGAGCAAGTTAAAATATTGAAAAAATCTGGATTTAATGTTGTTTCGGTTGTTTATGAATCTGATAATACACTTATTATTAAGGCATTAGTATGAAGCAATTTAAGGATAAAACGGTATTAATTACAGGGCATACAGGCTTTAAAGGTAGTTGGCTGTCTATGCTGTTGACACATCTTGGTGCTAGAGTGGTTGGCATATCTAATAATGAGGTTGGTAACCCATCAAACTTTTTAGTATCAAAAATTTCAAGTATTGTTGATGATTATCGGCTTGACATTAGAGATTCTGATAAGCTTAGAAGGCTAGTTAAGAAGGTACAGCCTGATTTTGTTTTTCATTTGGCAGCTCAGGCCTTGGTTCGCCCTTCATATGATTCACCTCTTGATACAATGACGACAAATGCTATTGGCACAGCTAATGTGCTTGACGCACTTAGATCTTTGGATAAAAAAGTGGTTGCCATCATGATTACTAGTGATAAAGCTTATGATAACGTGGAGTGGGTTTGGGGTTATAAGGAAACTGATCGCCTAGGGGGTAAGGATCCATATAGTGCCTCTAAAGGTATGGCAGAATTGGTTATTCGTAGCTATGTAGAGTCTTTCTTTAATGATCAAGCTTCAAATATTCGAGTTGGTATTGCTCGCGCTGGCAATGTTATTGGTGGAGGTGATTGGGCGGTTGATAGAATTGTGCCAGATTGCATGAATTCTTGGGCAAGGGGTAAGGTTGTGAATATACGAAGCCCACTTTCAACAAGGCCATGGCAGCACGTATTGGAGCCATTAAGTGGCTATCTTGCTCAGGCAATTGATTTAGATGACAATAGTAGAAATCACGGAGAAGCTTATAATTTTGGACCAAATGCTAATCAAAACCATTCTGTGGCGGCTTTAATTGATGAAATGATGAAATATTGGAATAAGGTCCAATGGAATGATACGTCAGGGTCTGATAGATATGCACATGAAGCTGGCTTATTAAAGCTTAATTGCGACAAGGCTTTGCACGCCTTAAGTTGGACTCCAACACTTAATTTTGAAAAAACTATTCAGATGACAGTTGAATGGTATAGGTATTATTATCAAAACCAAGAGCATTCTATGTATGATTTTACAATGTCTCAAATTAAAGAGTATATGGAGTTATTTAACAATAAGGATAAAAAATGATTAAAGATGTATTGATAACACCTTTAAGTATTATTGAGACGCTTGGTGGTAATGTTATGCATGGTATGAAAGTGTCAGATTCCGGTTTTTCCGGTTTTGAAGAGGCGTATTTTTCAGAGGTTGGCTTTAATGCAATAAAAGCATGGAAGCGACATAAGGAAATGACGCTTAATTTGGTGGTGCCTGTCGGCAAGATAAAGTTTGTAATATTTGATGACAGGAATAAGGAAGGTCAGTTTCAGGAGATTACTATTTCAAGAGATAATTATTGTAGAATTACCGTGCCACCAATGGTTTGGTTTGGATTTAAAGGGGTATCTAAAGGTAGTTCGATATTGTTAAATATTGCAAATATGATGCATAATACTAAAGAAGTTGAAAGAAAAAATATTAAAGATATTGAGTTTAATTGGGAGAACTGAATTATGAAAGTTGTTATTTTGGCGGGTGGTCTTGGTACAAGGTTAAGTGAAGAAACTGGCATCAAACCTAAGCCTATGGTAGAAATAGGTGGCAAGCCGATATTGTGGCATATTATGAAAACTTATTCTGAATATGGTTTTGATGAGTTTGTTATATTACTAGGATATAAGGGATATTATATTAAAGAATATTTTGCTAATTATTTTTTGCATCAGAGCAATGTCACAGTAGATTTATCAAGTGGCCATATGGAGATCCATAATAGTTCGAGTGAGTCTTGGAAGGTAACTCTAGTAGATACTGGAGTAGAAAGTATGACTGGAGGGAGAATTAAAAGAGCGCAAGAATTTATTGGCAATGAGTCTTTCATGCTTACCTATGGCGATGGAGTGGCAAATATAGACCTAAATAGATTGCTTGAATTCCATAACTCCCATGGGATGGCATTAACTATGACTTCCGCTCAGCCAGATGGTAGGTTTGGAGCTCTTGAAATAGATGGAAGTAATAAAGTAAAAGCGTTTAAAGAGAAGCCTAAAGGTGATGGAAGCTGGATAAATGCTGGGTATTTTGTTTGTAGTCCAAAGATTTTTGATTATATTGTAAAAGGAGATTTAACAATATTTGAACAGGGTCCTTTACAGGATTTAGCGAAAGATGGGGAGGTCTTTACATATAAACACCATGATTTCTGGATGCCTATGGATACTTTAAGAGATAAAAATATACTGGATAAAATGTGTGAATCTGGTAGAGCTCCATGGATAGTCTGGAATAAATAATATTTATGAAAATAATTAGATTGTCCAAGTCATGTTTGGGCGACTCAGAAAAGTCTGCTGTTATGAGGGTATTGGATGAAGAATATCTTGGCATGGGTTTAGAGGTTCAAGAATTTGAAAAATTACTAACAAGATTTTTTGGTCGACCTGTAGTATGCGTTTCATCAGGTACAGATGCCCTGCAGTTATCGTTACACGCGATAGGCGTAAGTATCGGAGATGAGGTTTTGGTTCAGTCACTAACCTATGTAGCTAGTTTTCAAGCAATATCTTCTACAGGTGCAACCCCAGTTGCTTGCGATGTTGATCCTGATACACTATGCATTGATTTGAAAGATGCTGAAAAAAGGCTAACTAAAAAAACCAAAGCTATTATGCCAATGCACTATTCTGGAAATGTAGGCGAACTTGAAAAGGTTTATATTTTTGCAAGTAAACATAATTTAAGAGTGATTGAAGATGCTGCGCATGCTTTTGGGTCAGAATATCAAGGTAAAAAAGTTGGCGGATTTGGGGATGTTGCTTGCTTTAGCTTTGATGGTATAAAGAATATTACTTCTGGTGAGGGTGGCTGTATTACTTCAAATGATAAAGGTTTATTGCAAAAGGTGCGTGATTCAAGGTTGCTTGGTGTAGAAAAAGATACAGAAAAACGCTACTCAAGAGAAAGAAGCTGGGAGTTTGATGTCACTGAACAAGGTTTTAGATGCCACATGAGTAATATTATGGCGGCAATTGGTATAGTTCAACTTGGCAGGATAGATGAATTTAGAATTCGGAGGCAGGAAGTATCTCAAAAATATATTGAAGGCTTGAAAGATATAAAAGAGATTGATTTTTTTGACTTTAACTTTAAAGAGATAATTCCACATATTTTTGTTATTAAGGCAAAAGACAGGGAGGGGTTGAGAAAGTATTTAATACTGAATGGGGTTGAGTGTGGGGTTCATTACAAGCCAAATCACTTATTAAGTAAGTATCTTTCGAAGTATAAGCTCCCTATAACTGAAAAAATTTACAGTAAAATATTAACCCTACCTTGTCATAACGGTTTAGATGTTATTGAGCAAAATAAAGTGATAAGTACAATAAAAAATTTTTATGAATGACGGACCTTTGGTTTCAATAATAATGAATTGCTATAATTGCGATGAATATTTGAAGCAGTCTATAAATAGCGCATTAAGCCAAACATATAAAAATATTGAAATTATATTTTGGGATAATCAATCAATAGATGCCAGTGCTAAAATAATTAAATCTTATAACGACAATAGAATAAGATACTTTTATTCAAATTCTCACGTGCCATTAGGAAGAGCAAGAAACCTCGCTATTAAGAAAGCTTGCGGAGAGTATATTGCTTTTCTAGATTGTGATGACTTATGGAGTAAGGATAAAATAAAGCTTTCTATTATGGAGTTGTATAAAACTCCTGAAAACCAGAATATTTCATTAATTTATTCAAAATCACTTGTTATAAGTGAAAATAATAACCTTGTGCGTGAGAATAAAAAAATACTATCTGGAGATATACACGATACTCTATTAGTAGATGGTAATTTTATAGTGTTTTCTTCGGTGATGGTGAGGCGGGACTTATTGATTGAATGTGGTAGTATTGATGAGGAGTTGAACTATTGTGAAGATTTTAGCATGTTGTTAAAAATATCAAAAGATAGCTATGTAATAGGGGTTGATGAATATCTAACTTCATATCGAGTACATGAAAAAAGTTCAACAAAGGTTAGGGAGTTTGAAAATAATATAGAAGTTGTAAATTTTTTAAATTCATATATTAAAGATAACAATATTAGTGGAATTCTAAAATTTAATATTTTTCTGCAAAATTCATACAGAATTACATCCTGTTTTATGAAAAATTTCATAATTTTTAATACTAGAAACTGTACTTTCATTATTAAAAATTATATTGGTTTGTTATTATTATTTCCCCTCTGGGCAGGGAATAAGTTTTTTAATTCAGTTTTGAAAAAATAATGACAAAGATTATATTTATTGTTTCCACATTAAAGAAAAGCGGACCTACTGTGGTTTTGAAAAATATTATTAAATATTTAAATTTTAATAGTTTCGCACCTGTAATTATTACCTTATCAAAAGAACCTGAACATAGTGAAAAAAAATACTTTGAAGAAGTATTAAATACAAAAATAATCTGTTTGAATTTATCAAGGTTTGGCGGTATTTTTCTTGCTAAGAAAAGGATAAGGGAAATTCTAAAGGTTGAACGCCCAGGTGTAATCCATTCTCATGGAATTAGAGCTGATAATATCTGTAGTGGATTGTCAGAATATAGTGTCAGAATTTCAACTTTGCATAATTATGCTTTTGAAGATTATAAAATGAAGTTTGGTAAGATAAAATCGTTTATTATGATTTTTATACATTATTCATTAGTGAAAAAAAATCCATCAATGTTTATCGCATGTTCTAAGGCGCTACATGAAAAATATATAAAAAACCAGCAGGTTTTATTGAAGTATATTCAAAATGGAGTGGATTTAAAAGAATATTATCCTGTTAAGTCTAAACAAGGTATTAGAAATAAATTAGATATAAGGAAAGACTCTGTAGTCTTTATTTCTGTAGGAAGTTTGGTTAAATTAAAAAATCTCAAGACTACAGTGGATGCTTTCACATTGTTTAATAACACTATTGAAAATAGTGCATTATTGATAATAGGTGATGGGCCAGAAAAAAAGTATTTAGATAAGGGTAATAAAAATATTTTTTTTTTAGGGAGTGTGGTAAATGTGTATGAATATTTACAGGCCAGTGATATTTATGTTTCATCATCATTGTCAGAGGGTTTGCCAAATTCAGTTATGGAGGCTATGGCAACAGGATTACCGTGTGTTTTGTCAGATATATCCGCGCATCATGAATTGGCAGGCACAGATAAGTCGTTAATTTTTGCAGAACAAAACGCTAGTGATGCGTGTGAAAAGTTTTTAGTTGCTTTGGAAAATAAAGAGCATTATTCGCAAAACTCATACCATAATGCAACGAAGCTGTTTTCAGCTAAAAAAATGTCATGTAATTATCAAAAACTCTACAAGAGAACGGTCTAGCAATGACCAGTAATAATTTTTATAAAATAGCATTCATATTGTTAATGGCTTTAGTGCTTACATTTCTGTTGAGGGGCGATGGAGTGATAAGGGGATCTGATAGTTATGGATATATGATGATGTTTGAACGTATTAGGGAATATGATGACTTGAGTCGAATATATTATATGAACGACTATCTATTTTCTAACCATGCTTTTCTTATAAAGAGTATTGTCGAAGATCCAAATATATATTTGGCTATCTTGTTTTTTTCATCAACAATAATACTTTTTTTAGCATATTATTGGTTTTTTATGCAATATCAGTCGCCTTATTTTTATCTGAGTATTGTATTATTATTAAGCACTTCAACATACTATCTTTTTAATATAAATGCCTTGCGTCAAGGACTTTCCGCATCTCTTGTGCTGCTTTCATTGGCAGTTATGTTTAATTACAAAAGGTATTTCAGTAGCTTTTTGTTAATTATCTTAGCGGTGTTGGCGCATAAAAGCGCTTTAATTGCATTTCTTATTTTTCTTTTGATTGAAAATGTTAGATTGAAAATAAATAAGTCTCTTTATGTTTTCTTTCTTTCTATATTAACTGGATTTCTTATTAATGATCTTCTGTTGCAAACAGCGTATTATTTTGATTTGAATTATGTTGTATATAAATTGGAAGGGTTGTCAAAATCAGTTACTGGTTATACTTCAGTAGCGATGAAAATGATAGTTTTAATTGTCACTTTAACCTATTTTCACATTATTGCCAGAAATTCACGGGAAGATAAACTGTACCTGTATTTATTAAACTACTACACATATTATGCATCTGTTGTTATGCTTTTTAGCGTGTTTGAGTCGATGTTTAACAGGATGCTTATGTTTACTAATATTATTGAACCTATTTTATTTACCTTAGTGGTGAGAAGATTTAGACAGAAAGGGGTATGGTTTGTTGTTACTGGATGCATTGCAATTCTATATATGGTATTTGTATTTAATTACCCAGCAATAGTGCAAGAACTTAGATTATAACAAATGCAATATTCCAGACAAGAAAGAATTATTGCTACTATGTTGGGAAAATTCCCAGTATTAAAAAAATATATTAAATTATATTATCAAAAGGTTAGCTATTTTTTTTATAAAAAAAAATACAAATTTAAAAGTGAATATTGCATAAAGCCAATTATTATTAAAGAGAAAGAGTCTTTTTTCGGATATTATGATAAGAGCCCTCTAGGAGTTACAAATAAATATTTAATTTTCCAAGTGCCAGAGGAGAATACAAAAAATACACCCAATTCAAACAAACCTATTAATATTGTATTGCATGATGTTAAGAAGGGCACTTATGACTATATAGATAAAAGCTATAGCTATAATTGGCAACAAGGCTCTAGACTT
>Ga0233440_1003273_pt1 | contig 12336 bp, 12 predicted proteins | sample SI_123_September_5_FD_182791 | JGI IMG/M metagenome (GOLD analysis project Ga0233440, IMG submission 182791) | Seawater microbial communities from Saanich Inlet, British Columbia, Canada - SI_123_September2016_120_MG | ecosystem: Environmental > Aquatic > Marine > Inlet | place: Canada: British...
TTTGGAGAAAAGGAAAATTACTGGCCGGCAAGTGCTCCTTCAGAGGGTCCAAATGGACCTTGCGGCCCGTGCTCAGAAATCTTTTACGATCGAGGAGAAGACGTTGGTTGCAGAAGAAAAGAGTGCGCTCCTGATTGTGATTGTGAGCGCTTTGTTGAGGTGTGGAATCTTGTTTTTACACAGTTTGACAGAAGAGACGGAGGGGTGCTTAATCCTTTACCAAATAAAAATGTAGATACGGGGATGGGCCTGGAGAGAATGGCCAGTGTTGTCCAGGGTGTCAGTACAAATTTTGAGATAGATATATTTAAGCCAATAATTCAAAGCATTTCTGAGATTGTTGAGGTCAAATACGATAGTCAGACAGAAAACGGCAAAATGATGAATCGAATAGCAGATCACATAAGGGCAATTATATTCTGTATTTCAGATGGTGTATTGCCCAGCAATGAAGGAAGGGGTTATGTTGAAAGAAGGCTTTTGAGAAGGGCTGTTCGTGATGGGTTAAAACTAGGAAAGGAAGATTGTTTCCTCTATAAACTTGTTCCCGTTATTGCTGACGTAATGTATGAGCAGTATCCTGAAATAAAGCAACGTAGGGAAAACATTGCGAGGATTATAAAGAACGAAGAGGAGAGGTTTCATGAAACCTTATTTATGGGTAGCAAGAGGCTGGACGAACTTATAGATGGCCTTCGTAAGAGCGGACAAAAGAGACTGTCCGGCCATGATGCTTTTCAATTGTATGACACCTTTGGTTTTCCATTTGAAATTACAGAGTCGACCGTAATAGAGAACAACCTGACCGTTGATAAAGAGGGTTTTGAGAGAGAAATGGAAAAACAGCGTGAGCAGGCAAGGTCCTCTACGCAAATGACTGGTAATATATTTGATGAGGGCCCGATAGGTATAATTAAAGAAACAGCAAAAGAGACGAGTTTTCTGGGTTACGAAAATAGTGAGACTGAAAGTAAGGTCATTGGTCTGATTGTAAATGAACAATTGGTTGATTCCGCAAAGGTCGGTCAGGAGGTCCATGTGGTGCTGGACCAGACCCCTTTTTATGCGGAGGCTGGAGGGCAGATCGGTGATACTGGTAAAATCCAAAAAGAGGGTACAAAGGTTGAAATTTACAACACAAAAAAATCTAATGACATTATTGTGCATATTGGTAAGGTGGTAGAGGGTGAGATTAATACCAATGAAAACGTTACTTCGGTTATTGATACGGAACGAAGGTCCGCCATAAAACGCAATCATTCAGCAACGCACTTGCTTCATTCTGTTTTACGACAAGTGGTAGGACAGCATGCCGAACAGTCCGGATCTTCTGTAACTCCGGAAAGGCTACGTTTTGACTTTCATCATTTTGATGGCGTTAAAGAAGGCGAAATCGCAAGGATAGAAGAGCTGATGAATGGGAGGGTTATGGAAAATGCTTCTGTCATTACCGATCAAATGGCATTAGATCAGGCCAGGAAAGCAGGTGCCACTGCCTTGTTTGGAGAAAAATATGGTGCAAACGTCAGAGTTGTAAATATTGGAGATTACAGTCAGGAGCTTTGTGGGGGTACTCATGTTGATAATACCGGCGAAATAGGATTGTTTAAGATCATAAGTGAATCATCGATAGCAGCAGGAATTCGCAGGATAGAGGCTGTTACGGGAAATGAAGCCATCGCATTGACAAGGCGAAAGGGACAAATGTTGGATAGATTGTGTGGCGTACTTGATACACAGGAAAATACGGTTATTCAACGTGCTGAAGAGTTGATGCAGCAAATAAAGGATTTAAGGAAGGATGTACAGAAGGCAAAAAAAGATGACGTACAGAAATATTCTTCTGACTTTATTTCCAAAGCGAAAGAAGTATCAGGGGTAAAAATTGTAACTGAAGTAGTAAAAGGAGTAGAGATTGACGATTTGAGGAGAACTGTGGACTCGTTAAAAAAGAGCCTGGGTTCTGTTGCTATAATATTAGGGACCGTAGATAATGGAAGGGCGACATTAATAGCCTCACTGAGTAATGATTTGGTGAAGAAAGGGCTTCATGCTGGCAAAATTGTCGGGGATATCGCAAAAATTGTTGGGGGAGGAGGTGGTGGGCGCGCAGATATGGCACAAGCCGGTGGTCAGCTTCCGGATAAGATTTATGAAGCCATTGACTTAGGATTCAAAATACTACAAAAGAAGATAGAAGGCGATATGTGATCTTCCATGAAATTTACCAATGATGTTTTTACTTGACAAAGACAAGGTGCAAATATAGAATATTGAATTATTAATCCTATCTGCCGCTCTTATAAGCTTATATGCTTAAAGGGGATAGGCGGAATAAGGGGAGAACAAGAAAGTGGCGGGAGGCTTGGCAGTAAAGATGATGCCTTATACTTTTCCATTTCTTTCTTATTCTTCCCTTATTTATTTTAGATTTTAAATCGAGAGTTACATAATGGCAGTTCCTAAAAGAAGACAATCTAGTTCAAGGTCGGGTAAGAGGCGAGCACATGACGCTCTGACACCGCCTAATGTTCCACGCTCAGAATTTGCCAAGGGTACATCAGGTAGTAGGTCAAAGAAGTTTGTTTGTCCTAATTGTAAACAAATAAAAAGACCACACACTGTGTGTCATAATTGTGGCTATTATCGTGGCCGACAAGTAATTGCGGTAGAGAGAGCATAGTTATGCGAATTGCTGTTGATGCAATGGGTGGAGATGCAGCTCCGGCTGAGATCGTAAAAGGAGCAGTGGCGGCAGCACGATCCTATACAGATCACGAGATAATATTAGTAGGTGATCAGGGTAGAATTCAAAGTGAATTGACTGCGTGTGGTGCGACGCTTGGTAATATATCAGTTGTGCATGCATCACAGGTAGTGGACATGAATGAGTCTGCGACTGTGGCCGTGCGGAAAAAAGTTGATTCATCAATTACCAGAGGCGTCAAATTGGTTGCAGAGAAAGCAGCAGATGCTGTGGTAAGTGCGGGAAACACAGGCGCAACGGTAGCCGCATCATCCCTATTCCTTCGTACACTGGAACACGTAAAACGTCCGGGGATCGCTGTATCTATACCTACTTTTCATGGTGCATGCATGGTAATCGATGCCGGGGCAAATATACAGTGCAAGCCTGCTCATCTAATGCAATATGGGGTCATGGCATCGGTCTTTTGTAAATACGTATTAAATATTGAAAACCCGAGAGTAGGGCTTTTAAATATTGGTGAGGAAGATGCAAAGGGTAACGAGTTGGTAAAAGAAACTTTTGCTCTTCTTTCAAATACGACACTGAATTTTGTTGGAAATGCAGAAGGACGTGACGTCTTTGATGGTAAATTTGATATAGTTGTTTGTGAAGGTTTTGTTGGTAATGTTTTGCTGAAATTTGCTGAAGGGCTTTCGATTAGCATGTTATCTGCTTTTGCCTCGGAGGCGAATAAGAGTGTCTTGACAAGGCTGGGATCCTGGCTTTGCAAGCCTGTTAGAAAGCATCTGTACAGTAAGATGGATTATACAGAATATGGTGGAGTACCACTGCTTGGAATTGACGGTATCAGTATTATCTCTCATGGCAGGTCAGATTCCAAGACCATTCAAAACGCAATAAAAGAAGCTATACAGTTTGGTAAGTATGAAGTAAATAAGCATATTAACTCTGAACTCGAGAAGGCGAATTCTGCACTCGTGACAGCTACATAATAAGCCAAATTTCCTAAGTTTATTAGAATAATTAATGGAAAAAGGATATAAGGCATCAATTACAGGGGTAGGGTCTTTTTTACCCGAAAAAGTACTCACCAACGATGATCTGTCAAAGACGCTGGATACAACAGATGAATGGATCACCAAGCGCACGGGAATAAAGGAAAGACGTATTGTAGAAAATGGAGTTGCTGCTTCTGATCTGGCGGTTGAAGCGTCTTTGCGTGCGCTGGATGACGCAAATGTCTTACCCACTGAAGTAGATTTAATAATAACTTCCACTATCACGCCAGATTGTTTATTCCCTTCTACTTCTTGTTATATACAGGAAAAGATAGGTGCGCGGAATGCAGGATCTTTCGACTTATTGGCAGCGTGCGCTGGATTTGTTTACGCGTTGTCTGTGGCTAAAAGTTTTGTTGCATCCGGGGCCATGAAAACTGTATTGGTCGTGGGAGCAGAATGTATGTCAAAGATCACTGACTATACAGACAGGTCAACGTGTATTCTCTTTGGTGACGGAGCCGGCGCGGTAGTCGTTCAACAAGGTAATGGTGGGCGTGAAATAGTTTCTACCCATTTGGGTTCGGATGGTAGTCAGGCAGAGATATTGAGGCTACCGGCAGGAGGTTCTAAATTACCGGCATCACATGAGACTGTTGAATCTGGCTTACATTATATTAAGCTAAGAGGTAAAGAGGTATTCAGGCAAGCCATTATTAATTTGGTAGATGTAGTCACCAAAGCTGCTGCTGATAATAATATGCAGGTGGAAGAGTTTGATATGGTTATTCCTCATCAAAGTAATATTAGAATAATTGAAGCCGCGATGGAAAGGCTGGGACTTCCAATGGAAAAAGCATACGTTAATATCGACAGATATGGCAATACCTCTTCCGCTTCTATTCCTATTGCAATTGATGAGATAGAGAAGGGGCAACTGTTAAATTCCGGAGATACGGTTATTTTAGTTGCTTTCGGAGGTGGTTTAACATGGGGTTCGTCTGTCATTGAGTGGTGAGATGCAGAACACAAGTGTTTTATAGAATAGAGTAGCGGAGGTTATTTGTATGGTTGCTTGTCAGAAATAGATTATACTGAAATATGAGAAGTGTTTATGAAAGTAATATATTGAGAAATCTGGGAATTTTATCCTAAGGAGGAAGAGTTTTGTCTACAGAAGAATCAGTTGAAGAAAAGGTGAAAGAAATAATTGTTAAGCAGATGGGTGCTAATAAGGATCAGGTTACACCGGATACATCTTTCATAAATGATTTGGGTGCGGATTCACTTGATACTGTGGAGTTGGTAATGGAGTTGGAAGATGCATTTGATATAAGTATTCCTGATGAGAACGCTGAAAAGATGCAAACTGTTGGGGATGCAATAAATTATATTAAGGAGCACAAGTAAAAACGATGAGACGTAGAGTTGCGATTACAGGTCTTGGCGCAATAACCCCTCTAGGTTACAAGAAAGATATATTGTGGGAATCGTTATGTAATGGGAAAAGTGGAATTGCTAACATAACGGCTTTTGACACTTCTGATCATGATGTGCTTATTGCAGGGGAAGCGGCAGATTTTGATCCCTCTGAATGGTTTGATAAAAAGGAAGCTAGAAGGCTAGACCGATTTTCTCAATTTGCGGTAGCATCAGCTACCCTTGCCCATGAGGATTCCGGAATTGATCTTGATAAAATGGACAGGGAGAAGGCAGGCGCAATTATCGGTACCGGTATTGGAGGTATTATTGAGATTGAAGCGCAGCATAAGGTTTTGCTAGACAGGGGCCCATCGAGAGTTTCTCCGTTTATGATTACTAAATTAATGGCTAATGCTGCGCCGGGTTATATAGCTATTAAATTTGGTCTTCAAGCCGCAAATTTTTCCGTCATCACTGCCTGTGCATCTGGTTCGCATGCTATTGTTGAGGCTTTTCGAGTTGTTCAGAGAGGAGAGGCTGATGTTATGTTTGCAGGCGGAACAGAAGCGACTATTACACCACTCTGTGTAGGTGCATTTAATAATATGAAGGCGCTATCTACAAGAAACGAGGAACCCCAGAAAGCTAGCAGGCCCTTTGACAGAGATAGGAACGGATTTGTTATTGCGGAAGGCTCTGGTATGATAATCCTGGAAGAGATGGAAATTGCAAAGAAAAGAGGTGCAACTATTTATGCCGAGATGCTTGGCTTTGCGATGAGTGATGACGCACATCATATTACCGCTCCGCATCCTGAAGGAGCTGGCGCATGTATCGCAATGAGAAATGCGCTAAAAGATGCTAAATTGAATGCTGAGCAAATATCTTACGTTAACGCACATGCAACATCTACTCACTTGGGAGATATGATTGAGATTAATGCTGTTAAGAAGGTTTTTGGTGATCATGTGAAGAACATATCAGTTAGCTCTACAAAATCCATGTTGGGACATCAATTGGGGGCTTCTGGTGGAGTTGAAGCACTAATCTGTTCATTGATATTAGATAGGAACGTGATCCCTCCTACGATAAATTATGACAATCCTGATCCGGATTGCGATGGAATAGACTTTGTACCTAATGAAGCAAGGGAGAAAAATGTAGAGAATGTGATGTCAAATTCTTTTGGTTTTGGCGGCCACAATGTCAGTATTATTTTGGGTAAGGTTCGCTAGTGCTTATTGGCTGAAACTACGGCATTGAGAAATTATTATTCAAAGTCCTTTTTGTTATTATTAACTATGATGTGTTTTTTCCACTGTTTGTCATTTGTATTAAGGTGGTCTAGCCGATAGTGTACACCTCTCGATTCACTTCTCCTGAAAGCAGAGCTTGCAATTAAGAACGATGCTGTGAGCATATTTTGTACTTCCCAGCCAAGTGGTGAAGAAAATTCATTACTTATTATATACTTTGACCAGTCTTTAATGCTATTAATTGTATCTTTAAGGTATTTGCCATCTCTTTCAATACCAACATTTCTCCACATAATACTTTTTAGTGAATTTTTTATGTCTTCTAAATCCAGTTCATTATATAAATGGTTCTTAGGAGGTCCTTTAAAGAAACGTGGTGACAACAATTTATCTTTGTTTTTTGCCGCTTCCTTACCTGCTATGTGGCCAGTCCTGTAGCCAAAAACCAGCCCTTCTAATAATGAGTTACTGCCCAAACGGTTTGCTCCATGTAATCCTGTAGAGGACACTTCTCCACAGGCAAGAAGATTTTCCATGCTTGTCCTTCCGTTTTGGTCTACTTTAATACCGCCTATCATGTAATGAGCGCTTGGGTGTACAGGGATTAATTCTTTAGTGATGTCAATGCCAAAAGATGCGCATAATTTCTTTATCTTTGGAAATCTGATGCTGAGTTTTTCTTTCGCAATGTGTCTTACATCCAGATATACATGTGTATAATCAGTCTTGCGTATTTCCTGTACAATGCTCCTGCTGACAATATCTCTTGGTGCCAGTTCTGCGTTGGGATGATAATTCAGCATGAACCTCTCACCGAATTTATTCCTCAATACCCCTCCTTCACCGCGAACTGTTTCAGAAATTAAAACTCTTTCTGCACCAGCGACGTATAATGTAGTTGGGTGAAATTGTACGAATTCAAGATCCTGAAGTTCTATCCCGGCTCGATAAGCCATTGCAATCCCGTCTCCAGTTGATATTTCAGGATTTGTTGTTTCTCTATAAACCTGGCCACAACCACCTGAAGCTAAAATAGTGTGTTTTGCCCATATCAATGTGTTTCCGTCACGACTGCGCCATGCAATAATTCCATTACATGTGTTTTTGCTTGCCAATAAATCAAGAGCAAACGTATGTTCAAAAACCCTGATTCTAGGGTTTTTTTTAACCATATTGATTAATGTTTCTTCAATCTCTTTACCGGTGGAATCTCCTCTGGCCCGTAATATTCTCGGGTGGCTGTGAGCTCCCTCTTTTGTGAAGACCAGCTTTCCATTCTCTTTATCAAATTTGGCACCCCAGCCTATTAATTCTTTTACGCGTTTTGGGCCTTCTCTAACTACTCCACTAACAACGTCTTCATCACAAATACCATGCCCTGTATTAAGAGTATCGATTATGTGCTGATTAAAACTGTCATCCGGGTTTAATTTTGCGGCAATTCCTCCTTGTGCATGCTCGGTACAATTTTCATTTATCTTGGACTTGGTTACTATTAAGACTGATCCTCCCTTAGCGGCATGAATGGCAGAGCTTAAGCCTGCAACACCGCTACCAATTATAAGAGTGTCTGTGAAAATGTGTTGAAGTGTTTTACTATTGAATGATACCAAGTATCTCTTGAAAATATTTTTTGTTGTCATTGCCTCTAAATATTGTTAGATTAATTTGCCCTTATGTATGTGGATTGTATAGTCGCACTAAAGCATTGTCAAAAAGATAAATTTCCGGTTTGTGCAGGTATTCTCTATTTTTTCAATCATTTTTACAATAACACAAATTTAAGTGGGTTAAATTTTTGTAACATGAAGAAAGGAGTGGTGCCACATGGGAGCAACAGTCGACAGTTTTAAAGCAACACACCAGGTGGCAGTAAGTTTATTAGCCCAAATTGATTCAGCAGGAGGGCAACAAAGGGTTGATGCTCTAAATAGCTTAAAAGAAGCTTTGTTGGCCCATGTTAGGGAAGAAAACAATGTTATACAGGAAGCAATGGACAAGGCGGGTGTTGAAGGGCCTTTTAAATCGTCAGCACAAAGGTTTATGGGTGAACTCGGCAGCATAGCCCAAACAGCATTATTACCGTTTTTTGATAAGTACTCATCGTCTGATGCAGTCGGCAGCGATGACTTTGCAAACGATTTCAATGGCATAAAAAGTGCGCTTGCAGACAGGATAGCATTTGAAGAAGGAATGTTTTATCCGGAGCTTGAAAAACTAGGTTATTGATATCTGTGGAAAAACTGTTTTATTTCCTAATTTAACGGTTACCCTGCTTTTAAACGATAAAACGAGAAGAGCAACTACTTGTTTCTATCTCGAACGGTACCAGACTAGTACATACTTTCACTTTTTTATTCATGTTAGTAGTAGCTTACTATTCATCCAAGTTTGAAACGAAATGGTTTACCCTTTCTAGTATATTCTGGCGGACTCTTCTAAAAACATTTATCCTTTCATTTTCAGTACCTTCGGCGGAAGCAGGATCTTCAATGCTCCAGTGAATGGCATTATATTTCCCTGGAAAAACAGGACAACGTTCTTTCGCACCATCACAGACAGTAATTACGTATGAAAAATTCTGTCCCAGGAACTCATTTACTGTTTTCGAATATTGATTTGTAATATCAATGCCGGATTCATTCATAGCCTTGATTGCAAGCGGGTGGACGTAAGAAGGTTCTAGGCCGGCATTTTAAAACTATCAAAATGTTTCTTCTTCTCTACAATATTTTTTATACGGTAATGATAATTAGTGAAACAATTATTATGTGAAAAAAATTAGTCAAAAACCGGATTGATGATATAAATAATTTTATGTATTGTTACTGTTTCTTTAAATGGTAGTAGGGTGGTAGTGTGGTGATACGTTTATCTTCCAGTGCTCCTCCGATGGTGAAATGGTAGAGGCTTTGATAGGAGTTATTGTCTAACCCTAAGAGCTTGTGAACTACATCATCAAAAAAACAGCCGATTCCTGTACCTCTGACTGAATGAACCTCCGCTTCTAAATAAAGGATCTGTCCAATCATCCCCGTTTCCCAGAACAGTCGGCGATATAAAAAAGGATTCTTTTTTACGTTTTCCTTAAACTTTGCAATCATTCCTACGGAAAACGCTCCATCACCAGCGATATCCTGTTGACAGCTTGCGAATGTTGCTTCTCGCCTGAAATCTCCTTTTTTCAAAAGATAAAGGTTCGGCATATAGGGTGCGTCGTGGATCCCTTTCCAAGAGAAATAGGGATGGCAATTTTGCTTAATGTCTGAAAGATCTTCTTCGTTACGAATCAGAAAATATAGTCCGGAATCCAGACCAACAACCCTGTGTACAAAAATGAAGAGGTGGACAGAAATATCACCCGGTTCCAGATCAAAGGGAGCGCAGTGGCTCCTTGGAATGGTCTTGTCTAAAATGGCAAAGAAATCTTTTTTTGTAATAGTGGTCTTTGCATCATAGGATTGGGCGCTTCTTCTCTGGCGGATAATTTTTTCACCAGACATTGAATGTGTCTCTTTCTCGAAATACTCATGACCTTTGTAATGATATATTTTTCCTTCTGTCGTGGGTTTGTTAGTCTCAGAAGAGACTTCATCAACAACAGACCAGTCCTCATGGCCCTTGCTTAACTGGTTTGGTTCACCTTTGAAATGAAGAGACTCAAAGGATTTGATAATGTCAGGAGGGATGTCTCTCCTGTCAAGATTTTCAGTGCTTTCATGCATAAAGAATAGAAGTTCAGGTTCCTCACTTTCAAACTCCTTCCACTTGGTTTTTTGAAATCCCAGAATTATTTCCATATCTTTAGTTGATAAAGAGTTGAGATAGGTTGTTTTCCATCCTAAAAGATTTGCGGAGAAACTGAGACAGGCCATCGCATGTCCTATATCATGATTACAGTAGCGAAACGCGCGTTCGCCATATTTCCATGATTCTCTCCAATATATACTTGTAAATCCAATGAGAAAGCCTTTTTGAGAAAAGTGCTTTTCTAACCTTAACCAGAACTGTTCATCAAATTCTGCTCTTGGTTCAAGTGCATGGGATAGAGGATTGTAATGAAAAACTCCTCCATAATTATTGTTTTCCTGGATCGGAGGCAGAACAAGATGTGTCTCTGTGGGATGCAGGTTTCCGCTTGATGGGTTCATTCGGAGCGCCCATGAGTTTCCCGAGTATGATTTCCAGGCGGAAAGTCCCATGGACAGTTCCAGGAGAAGGGCTATATTTGTTAAGGAAAAGGTCTGGAATTTATTGTTTTTCCTTTCAAATAAATCAAAATAATTTGCGCCTGAAATAGTGTTTGAGAACGGAAGTTGAACAGGATCTGTTCCTTCATAGCTTCTAAATGGATTAGGCTCTGTCGCCCAATCAAGATAACCGGCAGAATTTGCTGGACGATTTGGAAGGTGCTTTGTCCTCTCGTGATATTCTATTACACGTTCAGAACAACTTTTTGGATTCAAGGACCTGGCTCCTTTCGGCAAAGTGGACTAAGCTGAGTTATAGTTTCGCTTCAGAATCTAATTTAACGATGAGCTATTTTGTGGACTATCCAGTATATATTAGTTCCAATCGCCATAATCAGGAGAAACCATATCATCTGATTAAAGATCACGGATGCGAGCATGATGATATAAAAAAAGTCCTTATTGTTCAGCTTATCAAGCATCTCCTTTGTTCCGGTATCATTCTTGCCCTCACCACTAAAATAGGTTGTTAAAAGGAGTGAGATTACAATACCTGTCATCGCAAGCAAGCCCACTATGATAGTGAGGCCGGAACCATTTGTATTGTAGATTGCAATAGTGATCCCAATAGTGATTGCAGCATTAACTATGGAATCTACTATTATGTCGAAAGTCTTACCAAAATCAGACGCCATATTTTTGAACCGTGCCACCTCTCCGTCACATTGGTCGAATACAGTTGAAACTAAATAAAACAGACTGGCAATTATGGTATATGCATGTGCCCCATGGGAAAAGAAAGATGCAGAGACAATGCCAAGGATCAGGCTTATAATAGTTACTTGGTTTGGCGTGACGGGTGTCTTTACAAGAAGCCCGGTGATAAACCCTGATATTTTGCGGATTATGTATCTGTCAATTATAGGACTGTCTGAATGAGAAATTACAGATTGGTCGCTCTTTTTCTCAGTTTCTATCAACATTTTCTATTTTTGGTAGAATTTCTCTTCCAGCCCTTTCTATATCCTCTTCAAAATCAATTTCAATCCATGGTAAATCATCCACACTTTCAAATCCGGCTGTACAATGGGAAAGTAGCTCGTGTAACGAGTCTTCATATTCAACATTAACCTTTCCTGCCTGTTCAAACTCTTCAAGTATATTTTTAAGTTTATGGCAATCATTTGCAGCAAGTTTAAAAAAGCCTACACCCTCTCCCTTAAAATCGCAATCATAAGAGTTGACTTTGGAAATCCCGACTACGTTATCTCCTCTTACAAACAGCATCATCTCCTCTCCCGTATCATCACAGTTTTTATCCAGAAGAAAACAGTTCTTATTGTTGGATTCAGCAAGCATTCTGAGCAGCTCATCGTGATACAATACATCGGCATCCATAATCAATACGTCGTCGTTCAATTCATCTCTGGCATACCACAGGGAGAGGATACTGCCTTTAGTGTATTGTTCGTTTTCTATATATTTAATATTAAATCCGTTGCTGTTCTTTTCTACGATTTCTTTTATCTTCTCTTTGAAATGGCCGACAACAAATACGATGTCCTTTATGCCCAGAAGAGATATTATCTCAAGGTGCCTCTCCAGCAGCGTTTTTTCGCCGACTTTAATAAGGCATTTGGGAATTACATTTGTCACCGCTGACATCCTCTTCCCAACACCTGCTGCTAACATTATGACTTTCATTGTTATATTTCCTTGTATAAATTTAATGTTTTATTTACAAATAACTCCCAATTCGT